>Ga0209768_10002672_pt1 | contig 10950 bp, 11 predicted proteins | sample LauGreSBDMM110SD_3_FD_187564 | JGI IMG/M metagenome (GOLD analysis project Ga0209768, IMG submission 187564) | Freshwater lake microbial communities from Lake Michigan, USA - Sp13.BD.MM110.SD (SPAdes) (version 2) | ecosystem: Environmental > Aquatic > Freshwater > Lake | place: Lake Michigan... | reverse complement strand
TGGGGCTGGGCGCGAAGGGCAGCCAGCCGCTCTCGTCATCATAAATTGGCTTGTGTCCTTGCCAAGGAACTGCCGTTGACGCCTTGCGTCCCGCATGTGCGAGCTGGATCGCTGGCACCGCGCCGGCTTCCTTGATGAACTTCGCAATTGGCATGAAGGCTTCAGCGTGATTGTCTGACCACATGCCTAGGTCCATGGGGCTGATCCGGCCTTCAGGCGAGACGGCGCTGGCCTCGGCCATGACAGCGCCGGCGCCTCCAATCGCGCGGCTGCCCAGGTGCACCAAGTGCCAGTTGCCCGGCACGCCGTCGCGTGTCGAATACATGCACATCGGCGAGACGACGATACGGTTACGCAGTGTGATGCCGCGCAGCTTAAGGGGCGTAAATAAGAGTGACACTGAAAATATCCTTGATATCAGCAAACGGCTGAATAGTCGGTAGCCTCATGGGATGACGATTGCGCCCCTAAAGGTAAGGGTACAACGGCCGGGCCATTGACCTGCGATGCTGCCAAGGCCGATCGCCATCACGATAGCGTATGCGCGGCCAATTCCTGACGCTACGCCTGTCACCCTAGCGAACCGTGAGTCTAGGTTCAGAATCTTAATTTCAGTCCAGCTGAATATTCAGCGGCTTGATGATCTTTTCCCAGACCCGTGAGTGGCTCTCGATCAGCTCGCCAAACTGCTGCGGGCTAAGGAAGGGCGCTGTACCGCCGTTTTCGTCAACCTGCGTGCGCACATCGGCCATCTGCAGCGCCTCGTTGGCGACCTTATTGAGCTTGTCAACGATCGCTGGCGGCGTGCCGGCCGGGGCCAGCAGGCCGTACCAGGCGTTGGCCACCATCCTGGGCAGGCCCAGTTCCACAAACGTCGGTACGCTAGGTGCGGCGGGTGAGCGGGTTTCAGACGTCACTCCCAGGGCTTTGAGCTGGCCGGCGCGCACGCGTGGCATGGAGGTGGTGATGCCATCAAAGTACAGCTGCACATGGCCGGCGAGCAGGTCGGTGCTGGCGGGACCGGAGCCCTTGTACGGGATGTCCTTGACGTCCACGCCGGCTGCGGACTTGAACATCTCCAGCACGAGTTGCGTGGAAGCACCCACGCCAAGCGTCGCAACATTCAGAGTGCCGGGTTTGGCCTTTGCCAGCGCCACCAACTCCTTGACGTTGTTGGCCGGCACCGAGGGGTGGGCCACCAGTATGAAAGGCGTGAGCCCAGCCAGCGCGATGGGTGTGAAGTCTGCCGTCTTGTAGGGCAGCTTCTTGAACATGAACTGGTTGGTGGACAGCGTCGTGGTCACAGCCATGATGAGCGTGTAGCCGTCTGCCGGCGACTTGGCCACGAATTCCGCACCGACGATGGTGGAGGCGCCGGCCCGGTTTTCCACGACCACAGGCTGGCCCAGTTTCTCAGACATTTTGGTGGCCATGAGGCGCGCCAAGATGTCGGTGTAGCCACCGGGCGCATAGGGTACAACGATGCGGATCGGCTTGTCAGGAAATGCGCGGGTCTTTGCGTCGAGCGCGGCAGCGGTTTGGGCCTGCGCTGTGGCTGCCAGGCCAGCCAGGCTGAGTGCGACGGCCAGTAAGGTGGTGATGATTTTTTTCATGCGGGTGTTTCCTGTCTTGGGGTGTCGCCAGCTTTTTTTTCGGCCAGGTTGAACTCGTGGTCGTCCACGATGAAGGTAGTCGAAAAGCCGACAAAGTTACGGCCGTCCTGACGCTGTAACTTGCCTAACTCGGAGGCGAAGAAGGCGGTTTCGTCTTCCACGCTGTCAAACCAGAGTTCGGCAATGCCGTCGGGCCGCAGCACGTTGCTGGGCGAGCGGGTGTCCACCACGTGATGCTGGATGTAGCGACGCAGCCCGAGGGTGCTTGCAGCCAGCGGACCGTGCACCTCGCGCCAGTGGGTGCGGAACTGTTCCACCGTCATGCCGTCCTTGCGGTAAATGAGTGTCAACCGTTTGATCACAGCAATTGCTCCGGTACTCAGTCGATCTGGATGTTTAGCGGCCCCAGCACGCGGCCCCACAGCACAGCCTCACGCTGGATCAGCTCGCCAAAGGCGGCTGGCGAGCGCGGCTCGACGTAGGCGTTGAACTCGCGTAACTTCGCCGATAGTTCCGGCTCGCTCAGCGCCTTGCGAACGGCATCGTTAATACGGTCGATGGCTTCACGCGGCGTGCCGGTCGGGGCAACCAGGCCAAACCATGCCATCGCGACGGCGTCCTTGTAGCCCTGCTCCACCATGGTTGGCACCTGGTTGATGCTGGCCACACGCTGCTCGCCAAAGAGGGTGATCGGGTTCAGCTTGCCCGACTGGATGTGCGGGATGTAAAGCGTCACGCCATCAAAGGTCATCGACACCTCGCCGCTCAGTACGGCGGTGAGGGCGGGGCTGGTGCCCTTGTAGGGGATATCGCGCAGCTTCGATCCGGTGACCGATTCAAACATCTCGCCCACCAGGTGCGACGAGGTGCCGGTTCCCGATGTGGAGTAGGTGAGCTTGTCGGGGTTGGCCTTGGCGAAGGTGACCAGTTCCTTCAGGTTCTTGGCTGGTATCGAAGGGTGCGTCACCGCCAGGAAAGGAACCATGCCGATCAGAGCCACCGGAGTGAAATCATTTGCCTTATAGCTCAGCTTCTTGATGATGAACGGGTTGGTCGACAGGGTGGTGGTGCCCGACATCAGCAGTGTGTAGCCGTCGGCAGGCGACTTGGCCACGTACTCGGCGCCAATGGCGGTGCCGGCGCCGGGTCGGTTTTCGATCACGACTGGCTGACCCAGTGTGATGCTGACCTTTTGCGCGACCAGACGTGCCAGCACGTCGGTCAGGCCTCCAGGGGTGTAGGGCACGACGATGCGGATAGGCTTGGTGGGCCACACGTCTGAAGCAAAAGCGGGCTGCGTTGCCAAGGCGGCAGCGCCAAGAAAAAGGCCTAATACGCAACGGCGATGATGCATGGGGTTGTCTCCATAAATTCCGTCAGGTGGAATAAAGTTCATTGTATAACTTGAAAAAATGGCTGTCAATCTGGGTAATTCCGCTTGACGAATCAGGTTTCATAAATAAAACTGTTTCCGGCGAGGGGCCGGTTTCCCGTCTGTTTGGGCGATGCCGGTACCCCATTGACCCCACCCCCTTTCACGCGGTTGCAGGAGAATTTCAGACATGCCATTGCAGTTTGACAACAAGGTCGCTCTGATCACCGGTGGCGTTCATGGCATGGGCTTTGCCGCGGCAAAGCTGCTGGCACAGGGAGGCGCCCGATTGGCGCTTGCCGATATCAACCGCGCCGGCGTCGAGGCCGCAGCACGCTCTCTTTCGCCTGCCAGGGCCATTGGCATTGCGACGGACATTTCGAATACTCAGGAAGTGGCCGCCATGGTTGAACGTACGACGAAGGAGCTTGGCCCTATCGACATCTTCATCAACAGTGCCGCGGTGCTGGATGACAAGCGCTTCCTCGAGTCAACCATAGCCGACTGGGAGAGAATGTTTGGTGTGGGTATCTACGGCCCGATGAACTGCCTGCGTGCAGTGCTGCCCGGCATGGTGGAGCGTCGTTATGGACGCGTGATCTGCATGGTGTCTGACGCCGGCAAGGTGGGGCAGTCGGGCCACTCGTACTACGCCGCCAGCAAGGGGGCTGTGATTGCGCTCATCAAGTCGGTGGCGCAGGAGGTGGGCAGTGCCAACGTCACCATCAACGGTGTGGCGCCCGGCTCAGTGGACACGCCGTTGCGCGAGGCTCGCAACCAGCAGCTGCGCAGCAAGATCGGCGACGAGAAGTTCGACCGGCGCCAGCGCGCCATGGTCAAGGCGCACCCTATGGGCCGGACTGGCGAGCCAGAGGATGTGGCGGGACTCATTGCCTTTCTGGTGAGCGACCAGGCCAGCTGGATTACCGGGCAGGTATACAGCGTGAACGGCGGCGCGGTGATGGCCTGAGCAAGACGCCTCGGGTTAACCATTCAAAAAGGAGACAGCCATGCAGAACCGGTTTAGCAAGGAGCCTAGGCGGCGCCAGGTGTTGGTGGCAGTGTTACTTGTGGCTGCAGGGCCTATGTTGACGGCAATGTCGCCAGCATTTGCTCAGGGTCAAACGCCGATCCAAGCCTTTCCAACCAAGCCACTCAAAATCATCGTCCCCTTTGCCGCGGGTGGCCCGACGGACGCCATCGCACGCGTGGTTGCCGAACGCATGGGCACCGAGCTGGGCCAGCCGGTACTGATCGAGAACCGCCCAGGCGCATCCACCATGTTAGGTGCTGAAGTCGCGGTGCGCGCACCCAAAGACGGCTACACGCTGCTACTCGGCACGACCTCCACCTTTTCGACCAACCCGCACCTGTACAAGGCCATCACTTATGCCCTGTCCGACTTCGCGCCGATTGCATTGTTGGCCAAGACTGACTGGGTGCTGACCGTCAACAACGACCTGCCGGTCAAGACCATTCGTGAGTTTGTTGACTACGGCAAGTCGCGTCCCGGGTCGCTTAATTATGGAATGATGGGCGTGGGCAGCTCGTCGCACTTTGTTGGCAAGATGATTGAAGGCGCGACCAGCGTGCGCATGGTCGATGTGGCCTACAAGGGCAGCGCCCCGGCCTTGAACGATTTGATGGGCGGTCAGGTGCAGGTGTATGTGGATGCGATCACCACCTCGCTGCCCCTGGCACGCGCGGGCAAGGTACGCATCATCGGCGTGATGGGGGACAAGCGTGCGGCAATTGCGCCGGAGATCCCGACCTTTGCTGAGTCCGGCTACCCGGATGTCGTTGCGCAGTCCTGGTACGGCTTGTTTGCGCCGGTGGGAACGCCCAATGCGGTGGTCGAACGGCTCAATGCGTCAGTGCAGTCTGCGCTTCGCAGTGCTGAAGTGACCAAGCGCTTTGCATCCGATGGCACATTGACGGAAGCGAGCACGCCCGACAGCTTCACGGCCATGGTCAAGAGAGATGCTGACAAGTGGGGCCGACTCATCACGCCCTTGGGCATCAAGCTGGACTGACAGCCATGACTGATAAAGCATTGCTCCAGCGCATTGACCGCATCGAATCGCAGCTGGCCATCGGGCAGCTGGTGTCGCGGTATGCGCTGGCTCTGGACTCGCGCGACCTGGACGCGATGGTGCTGCTGTTTGCCGACGACGTGAACTGCGGCCGCTGGGGTACGGGCCGCAACGCGCTGCGCAAGTTCTACGACAAGATACTCAGGAATTTTTACCGTAGCCAGCACCAGATCTGCGGCCATGTGATTGACCTGGACCCGCTTGATGCGGACCATGCCACGGGCAAGGTGTATTGCCGCGCCGAGCATGAGGACTGCGGCAAGTGGGTCGTCATGGCGATCTGCTACTTCGACACCTACGCGCGGCGCAACGGCCAGTGGATTTTTGTGCGCCGCGAAGAGCACGACTGGTATGCCGCCGACATCTTGGAGCGTCCGTCGGGCCCCGAGTTCAGGAACTGGCCCGGACGCACCGACGGCAAGAAGTCAAAACTGCCGCATCTTTTTCCTACCTGGCAGGCCTTCTGGGAAAGCGGTGACCCGGCGGTGCCGGTAAAGTTGAGCAGCGCGCCGTGAACGATTCGTCCCCCTGGCGCCCGTGGCGGCACCAGGCGTTTCGCGCCATCTGGACGGCGGGGCTTGTATCCAACATCGGCAACTTGATGCAGAACGTCGGCGCGGCCTGGATGATGACATCGCTGACCGATCAGATCTTGATGGTCGCGCTGATCCAGACTGCCAGCAGCGTGCCCTCGTTGCTGCTGGCTTTACCCGCAGGCGCTGCGGCAGATCTCCTTGACAGGCGCCGCTTGATGTTGTCTGCGCAGATGGTGATGCTGGTGGTGGCTATGGCCTTGAGTGTGACTACATTGACCGGCAACATGTCACCTTGGTTGCTGTTGGGCCTGACGTTTGCACTGGGCTGCGGCAACGCCTTCAGCATGCCGGCGCAGCAGGCCACAACCTCTGACGTGGTGCCGCAGGACGAAGTACCACGGGCCGTTGTCCTGAGTGGCATCTCATTTAACAGTGCGCGGGCCGTCGGGCCATTGGTGGCGGGGCTGCTGATTGCCTGGGCCGGCAGCGGCGCGGTGTTTGTGGCCAACGTGGTGTCGTTTTCTGTAGTGATCGGTCTGCTGTGGCGCTGGAAGAACCCACGGCGCGATTCGGCGATGCCGCGCGAGCGGCTGCTCAGCGGTGTGGCCGCCGGCCTGCGGTATGTGCGGCACGCACCAGCAATGCACAGCTTGATCCTGCGGTCGACGGTGTTTGTGTGTTGCTCCAGTGCACTGTGGGCGCTGTTGCCTATCGTGGCGCGCATTCAGCTGGGGCTTGGCGCGGCGGGCTACGGCCTCATGCTTGGGTGCTTGGGTGCCGGCTCTGTGTTGGGCGCTGCTTTCATGCCCGTTCTACGTGCGCGGCTTGGGCTGGCGAATATGGTCGCAGTGGCCACTTTCGTCTTTGGGCTGGCCTGCATGATCGTAGGACACGTGCCAGTGCTACCGCTGGTGTTCCTGGCGCTGGTGCTTGCGGGTATGGCCTGGATTGCGATCAATGCCACCATCAGCGGCGCTGTGCATACCTCCGTAGCTCACTGGGTGCGTGGCCGGGCGTTGGCAATCCACTTGCTCGCGTTCCAGGGCGCGATGGCCTGCGGTGCAATCTTCTGGGGCGCAGTAGCGACGTACGCAGGCACTTCAACAGCTCTTGCTCTGTCGGGCGTTGGGGCGATTCTGGGTTTGGTGATGATCCGCAGGTGGCCCTTGGTGGTGTGCGATGGCTCCAACCTGGTGCTCACTCCGGACGATGCGAACGCCAGCACTGCAGCGCAAGTTCCGGTGCACGGCCGCATCGTCATGCGCATATGCTACCGGGCAGAGGCCTCCCATATCGATGAATTCATGAAGGCTTTAAATGCGTTGGGTCTCTATCGCCGGCGCAATGGGGCAACACGGTGGCGAGCCCGTGTGCTTGGGGTAGGTAGGCTGCACCGGGCTGGCAGCATGAAGGACAGTCGTGTGGCAATTGTTGAGATCTATGCCTTTGCCTCATGGGACGATTGGCTTCGCTTCGGAGAGCGGCGTGTGTTGGCCGATCAGCGACTGGAGGCTGCTGTGCAGGGACTGCTATGTGGCGACGAGCAACCAAAGGCAAGATTACGCGTCTTGGCACCACGCGGTAAATGAGCCCGGTGAGACCCCAGAGTTGCGCTATTTGTATCACACACGCTGACGTCGGGCACCATGGTGATCAACTTTTAAGTAACTTCTAAAATATTCAGCAGGTGAATGGAACACCCTGGTCAGTTTTGGATTGGCACTTATGCGTTTAGGTGGTCAGTTTTCGGCTGGCGACAACAGCGGCACGGAAGTGGCCAATGTTGGTCATGCACGAGCCGCTGAAGGCTTATTCGATCTTGGTGCCAGCGACTTCAGACAAGAACTTGGCGTCATCCGGGTCGTAGCCAGAAACAATCTCGTGGGCCGTTTCGGGTAATCCCTGATTAAAAAATGGAATATAAACCGTAAGGTGGAACCATTGATCCGGGATCTCAAAGGAAACGATATGAAAAACGGTACCCATCGACTCGCCGCTGGATTGTTTGCGGGCCTCTTCCTCCTGATGTCGAACGCGTCTGGACAGACCTATCCTGACAAACCCATCAAGCTCATCGTTCCGTATGCTCCCGGCGGGGCCACTGATCTCGTGGCCCGAGCGGTCGGCAGGGAAATGAGCAGGATCCTGGGTCAACCGATCCTCGTTGAAAATCGGCCTGGCAACGTTGGTGCAGTCGCTGCCGACTTCACCGCCAAGTCGGCGCCCGATGGCTACACCCTGTGTATGTGCACGGATGGGCCGCTGTCCATCACACCCACTCTTCAGCCCACCGTAGTGACCTACCGGACGGCTCGCGACTTCATGCCGGTGAGTCTGGTGAATCTGGTCGAACTCGGCCTGTTTGCCCGGACGGGCCTTCCAGCTTCTAATCTGGCCGAGGTGGTCGCTGCTGCCAAAGCAGCGCCCGGAAAACTGACCTATGCCACGGCCAGCGTGCCCGGGCCCAACTTCCTTGCCTTTGAAGCATTCATGCAGCGTGCAGGTGTACAGATGCTGAATGTTCCCTACAAAGGCGACGGGCCGGCCATCGTTGCGCTTGCCGGTGGAGAAGTCGATCTGTTTGTGGGCGGCATTCAATCTGCGCTGCCCATGATTCAGGCTGGACGCGTCAAGGGTATTGCGATGACGGGCATGGCCAGATCGAAATTGGCGCCCAACGTGGCCACGGTCAACGAGTCCGGATATCCGGGCTTTGAGCACAATGCTTGGGCTGGTGTTGTGGTGCCTGCAGGCACCAGTCCATCCATCATCAACCAACTGCGCAACGCTGTCTTTCTTGCCATCAAGGAGCCTGCAGTCATCAAGACGTTTGAGTCCAACGGGTTGGTCGGAGTTGGCAGCACGCCTGAGGAGTTCCGCAAGGTGATTGAGCAGGACACGGTCAAGTTTGCCGAGGTGATCAAGCGCTTGAACCTCAAGCTGGACTGAGCGACCGCAGCCACGCAAGGCCACAGCTCCGCATTGGCATGAAACTCAAGGACAAGATCGCCCTGGTCACCGGGGGAGGCCGCGGTATTGGCAGTGCCATCGTGAAGCGGTTCGCCACGGAAGGTGCCCTGGTCGCAGTGCACTACGGCTCCAATCGCGCGGCCGCAGACGAAACCGTGGAAGCTGTTAAGGCAGGCGGTGGCGACGCCTTTGCGCTGCAGGCCGACATCGGCGTGGTCTCCAGCATCGAGGCCATGTTCCTCGAGCTGGATGCGCAGTTGATGCAACGCACGGGCAGCGCGCGCTTTGACATTCTTGTCAATAATGCCGGCATATCTCCGCGAATGACGCTGGAAGAAACGACCCTGGCGCAGTTCAATGAAGTTTTCTCTGTGAACGTGCAGGGGCCGTTCTTCACTGTGCAGCAGGCGGCGGCCCGTCTGCGCGATGGTGGCCGCATCATCAACGTGTCGTCCATGTCGAGTCAGCGCGCCAGGCCATTGATGCCGGCCTACTCCGCCAGCAAGGGCGCGCTGGATGCGATGACGATGTCGTTCGCCAAGCTGCTGGGCCCGCGCGGCATCACCGTCAACGGCATCGCGCCGGGCGCGGTGGACACAGACCTGAACGCCCCGCTGATGCATGGAGGCGATCCCAAATGGGCAGCCTACTTTGCCTCGCGATCCATCTTTGGCCGCGTCGGGCAACCCGAAGACCTGGCCGGCGTGGCCGCATTTCTGGCATCGGACGACGCCTGCTGGGTGACGGGAGATACCATCCTTGCAAGCGGTGGGCAGGAACTCTAGGGGGAAGAAGCGAAATGAAACTTTCAGGGCGTCACATCGTCATCACCGGAGCGGCTTCTGGAATAGGCCGGGCAACGGCCGAAATGTTTGTTCGAGAGGGCGCGCAGGTTGCGCTGCTTGACATCGACGCTCAAGCGTTGCATGCGGCTGCGCAGGCCATTGGAGGCACTGCTGTTGTCGTGGATGTCACAAGCGAGGCTTCGGTCAGGGATGCGGTGGCGCAGGCCGAAGCAGCTCTGGGCGGAATTGACGGACTGGTGAATTCAGCGGGCATCTCCACGCATGGTTTGATCGAGGATACCGACTTTGCCACCTGGCAGCGGGTGCTGGCGGTCAACCTCAATGGCCCGTTCCTCGTGTGTCGCGCTGCACTGCCATGGCTGAAGAAAGCCGCGAAGGCAACTGTGGTGAACATTGCGTCGGGGACGGCGATGCAGCCTTTTGCTGGCGGATCGGCGTATGCCGCTTCCAAGGCCGGCCTGGTGAATTTCAATCGTGTTCTGGCCAAGGAGCATGCCCCTCTCATTCGCGCCAATGTGGTTTGTCCTGGTCTGGTGGACACGCCCATGGTGGACGCCCTTGAACGGGACCGGGAGTCTTTGGTCAAGACAGTGACCCTTGATAAGTACGCGCTTAAGCGCAAGGCCAAGCCAGAAGAGATTGCTGCTGCGATTCTTTTTTTGACCAGCGACGACTCATCGTTTATCACGGGCAGTGCGCTGGTGGTGGACGGCGGCCGCATCTTCTACTGATTTTCCCTGCGGGCTTCGCAGTTAATTTTGAAAATGGAGCAAAAAATGAAACTGGTTTCTCTCCAACGCATTGCTGCTGCAGGCGGCGCGATGCTCGCCTTGATGGGTGTCCTGTCGGCGCCATTGGCCCAAGCGCAAACCTGGCCTTCGCGTCCCATCACGATCGTGCTTCCCTACGCTGCGGGTGGACCGACCGATGGTCCGATGCGCCTGATCGCCCAGAAGATGGGTGAGGATCTGGGCCAGAGCGTGCTGATTGAGATTGCTGCCGGCGCCAACACGATGATTGCCGCAGAGAAAGTGAGCAAGGCGGCCCCTGACGGCTACACGCTATTCGCGGCGAGCACGACCACCCTGTCCACCAACCACCAGATGTACCGGACCCTGCGATACAAGCCGCAGGATTTTGTGTTGATCTCCAACATGCTCAAGCTGCCGTACTCGCTGTCTGTGCATACCGGCCTGCCGGTCAAAACGCTGCCGGAGTTCATCGCCTACGCCAAGTCCAGGCCCGGACAGGTGTTCAGCGGGACCACAGGGGCAGGTTCAACCGCAGACCTTTTGACCGAGATGCTCAACTCGGCCACCGGCATCAGGACGGTGGGCGTACCCTACAAGGGATCTGCACCTGCACTGCTCGATGTGATTGGCGGGCGGGTTCAGTACCTCATCATGGGGATCAACTCGGCCATCGGCCCGCACCGCAGCGGCCAGGCCCGTGCGATCGCTGTGACCAGTGAACAGCGCCTGGCTTCCATGGCAGAAGTTCCGACGTTCGCGGAGCTGGGCTATACGGGCATGACGTCCTCATTTTGGCTGGGGCTGGTCG
>Ga0209768_10002671_pt1 | contig 10952 bp, 8 predicted proteins | sample LauGreSBDMM110SD_3_FD_187564 | JGI IMG/M metagenome (GOLD analysis project Ga0209768, IMG submission 187564) | Freshwater lake microbial communities from Lake Michigan, USA - Sp13.BD.MM110.SD (SPAdes) (version 2) | ecosystem: Environmental > Aquatic > Freshwater > Lake | place: Lake Michigan... | reverse complement strand
TCTTTACGAACCATCCACCTGAGGTACATGTAAGTACGGGTAATTAAAGTAGTATTTATTCAAAGCATATTATATTGATAATCAATTTAGTATGATTTGGTCACTTTAAAAACCTTATATAATGAAAATCGGTATCTACACCCGTCTATTGAAAGGCGAAACTACAGTTCACTTCTACCAACTTAAAACAGGATTCAAGTGCATGTGGTTAAATGGGTTTGATAGCTACAAGCATTATTCTGAATATCTTGATGATGAGTCTGAGGACGTTACTAATAGACCAGTGGTTAACCAAATGCTATATGATGCAGAGATTGGTGAAATAGATGCAATGTATGTTATTGATTTAAGTGCATTTTCTCTGCTATCTATAAAATCAATACAAATCCTTACGGAATTTCAGAGGTTAAACATCCCCGTATATTTCGAGGGTGGATGTTTTTTACCTACAGATAAAAATGTCCAATTATGTTTGGATCAGATTCATGAAAAATGGAGGTTGATCAAAGAACAGCTGGATCAATTTGATTTTAGTGATTTTGATATTGAAATCGATCAGCCATAAAAGAGTGGTTCCGTTTTTAATATAAAAGGAACCCGTAAAATTCTGATTATTAATGACTTAATAAAAACTGATTAAAAATTAGTACCCAAAATATTAAAAACTCTCAAAACTGGCACCATGAATGCAAAATTGAAGTCTGCAGAACACCTTGAAGAAAACGAATTAAATCGTCTCTTAAAATTTCTAAACAAAAATGATAACCACCTTTATTACTTGTTGGTGAGATTAGGAATATCAACCGCCTTACGTTATAGTGATCTTTCACGTATCACTTGGACAATGGTTTTAAATAAAACTGTTCTATTATTAAGAGAGAAAAAAACAAATAAAGTGCGGGAGATACCAATCCCAATAGAGTTACAAGAGATAATCACAAAATCTTATATGAAATTAGGTTCGAAAGAACCAGACAGTGTAATTATACCTCTGAACATTAGGACGATTAATAAGCAGCTCAAAATATACGCATCAAAAGCTGGTATCAGAAATAAGCGAATTAGTACACATACCTTTAGAAAAACATTTGGTAGAGAGGTTTGGCGCCGGAATGGTGAGACAGAAAGTTCTCTGGTAAAATTATCCGCCTTGTTCAACCATTCTAGTATCTCGATAACTAGAATTTACTTATCCATTACAAAAGAAGAGGTTGATGATTTATATGACTTGCAGGATATGTTTACTTGTTAAGGCTCGCTGGTATTCTACAAGAAGTACTATCATTGCATCTGGTGTTGTCTCGATCTGCAGTAATACATCCTCGTCGAAATTAAACCCGTAATTAGTCAAAAACTTATATGCATTCTTGAATTCAGTTGATGATAATTCTATATCACCATCAATTTCATTATCAAGGTATAATTTACGAAAAGTATGATTTATAAATTTTTCGGTCATATTTTAAATAAGGGTCAATGTTTTACTCACCCATTGATTTCTATATTTTCTGTGCCAAAATACTTGTAGCCAAGATTTCACACCATTTATCATGAGCAACGCTATAATTTACACTACGATGGATGCGTTGTGTATTTTGTTATCATTTGTCTAATTATTTTACTTTTATCCATACTACTTAGAGGGGATTTTATACCTTTTTTTCCTTCTTGGACAATAGCTTCTAAGATTTTGGTGTATTGGTCAGAAGTAATTCTAACCACCAGCATTTTATCTAATTTTTTATCATGGTTGTTCATTACATATAAATACTGTAATACCCGTGAATGTTAAAATTTAATTTAAGCCTCTGGTTCTGCAGCCATATTTATTTGTTCATCATCTTCTTTAAAGGGATACATTTTTACTTCTTTATTAACTGTTGATCCAGACTGAAAATCAACTTTAGGTAAGCTATTCACAATATCAACGGTCTGGATACTAACATTTATTATACTAAGTAGTAGGTCCAAAATATAGCGTGGTTTACCAGCCTCATCAGCCCAGTCATTTGGATTGTTTATTATCCCACTTTCTTTATGCGTGGATACCTGATACCGTTCAATAATCCATTCTATTGCCGATTTGCCATTTATAACGTATTCATACGCTTTGAATGGAATGTTAGTAATTGATATATTACCATTGTAAATAATTGTATCTTTTTGGTCTTTTTTAGGGAATCGCAATTTGTCAACTGTAAAGTTATTGCCATCGGTGCCAATTACATTAACATCTTCCGACGGAGCAACTGTTTCATAATTCAAATGTAATTCTGCTAACTGGCGTCCTGCTTTACTAAATGACCAAAAATCTTTTACTGATTCAACCAATGGCAATCGAGGCAACATTTTCTTTAAATCATTGGCAAAGGTTTCACGATATTCAATACTATGCAAAAGCCCATATACGTAGTAAAAAATGTCTTCTTTAGTTACGCTTTTGCCATATTGATTTTTTGATCTTTCTAAAATGAAATCACTAATAGCGTCTCTGCGCACATACTTTTGACTTTCATCAGTATCAAATAGTCCTTTTTGTGCTGTATTATTTTCTTCGTAGTAATATAGAGGGAAGCATTGCGATTTTTCAATATTATCTAGTGCAGATAATTCATCAACCATCAAAACTGAAAAATTCTTTGAGGCACCAATACCAGTGACACAGATAATAAAGTTGGAATGCAATTCACCAGGTAACATAAATGAACTTAATCCTGGTCTCTCAATAAACGATCTATCAAAATAAATCCATTGTTTATTAAAAGGTCGATAAATACATTTCCTATTAAAATTGCCTATTTTATGAGTTTTACCTTTAGTAAGGTCACTTTTTAAGTTTACAGACCACTTAATTTTTGTTAAGTCGTTTTCTATATACTTTTCTAAATCTTCTGTTTTTATATTAGTTAAACCTTTAATTTTCTTAACCTCATTATTGTAGGTTTCTATCATTCGTTCCATTTGTTCTAAAAGACCTGCACTAGAAAAACTATATGCCCACGCGTCTCTAGCAGTATTGATTGCAACAACATTTAAATTAAAAAATGAATGTGTTTTAATATCAAACTTTTTTATTGGGTCAATTGGAATAAAATTATCAAATGAACTGTTTCGCATACTTAACCAATCACCATGTTCATTAGGCTCAATATTTCTTAAGTCTAACTTGGGATTAGCAAATGATTTAAATTCCTTAACTATTTTAAGTTTTTGATCACGGTCTAAATAATCACCAATATCATGATAGTGAATAGTAGCTTTTTCTGACTTAACCTCAGGATTTTTTACTAATAATGTGATTGAAATTGGTGTACGGCTACCACTACCGAATATTTTACCACCCTCTTTTCGGCTTAATTCTCCACTAGTTCTTTGGTTGCCCCTCAAATTAAAAACATAAATTGATGAAAAATCTTGTTCAATAGATTTCCTAAAGCCATCTGTGCTATTGCCATCCAGCCATGCACCATTTGTAACAAATGCAATTATTCCTCCGGTTTTGTCTAATCTGTCTGTGCTCCAACGAAATGCTTTAATATAAGCATCATACAAAGATTTATTAAGTCCAGCTATTGATTGTTTTGCATATGTATCAGCAATTCGCCTATCTAATTTTGGATAGGTTTGATTTTGAGCATTATCATTTGCCGATTTTTGACCTATCGAATATGGTGGGTTCCCCAAAATTATTCTTAGAGGTGCATTTCTTTGTTTTTCAACACGGTCTGAATTCCTTTTCAGCATTTCTTCGTATTGTATTTCACCTTCATTAGTTTCACTCAGTTGAAATGTATCTGTTAATACAATACCATCAAAAGAAGTATAATTAGCTGTTCCTAGACCATCATTAGGGTCTGGTGTAGCATCATGATAAGCATTTTCAATGTTTATCGCTGCTATGTAATAAGCTAACAGAACTATTTCATTAGCATGTAACTCATCTTTGTACTTTCGTTCTAAATCCTTTATGTCTATTAGCCCACTTTGTAATAACCGTACCATGAATGTTCCAGTTCCTGTGAAAGGATCTAGGATATGTATATTTTCATCTGATATAGTTCGGTCAAATTCCTTTTTAAGGATATCATTTACTGAATGAATAATAAAATCAACTACTTCCACTGGTGTATAAACAATACCCAGCTTCTCCACCATTTTTGGGAATGCGGTTTTAAAGAATTTATCATATAGCTCTATGATAATGCGTTGTTTCCCCTCCGAGTTATCAATACCTTCTGCACGTTTACGTACGGAATCATAGAAACGCTGAAGGGTCTCATCTTGCTCAGCTAAATTGCTTCCTTTCTCTAAAGAATCAATCATTCCTTGCATAGCAATCGATACAGCATTAGACTTCACAAAAGAATACCCCTCGAAAAGCGCATCAAATATTGGTTGGGTAATTATATGTTGCGCCAGCATTTCAATAGCTTGCTCTTCGTTAATACTTGGGTTGATGTTCTTTTGTAAACCAACTAAAAATCTATCAAATGCGTCTCTTTGATCATTCTTTTCATCAATCAAGTATTTGATACGTTCAATCTGTCTATCAGCTATAATCGCTACATCTTTTGCCCATTGTTCCCAATATCTACGATCCCCAACTTTTTGAACCATACGTGCAAATACCACATCTTGTAATTGCTCGAATTGCATAGCAATTTGTTGGCCAATCTGTTGATTTTGGTTGTCGCCACTAAAACTATCACTGTTTTTATCTAAAGGATTTCCGTCTCCATCAAAAGATGTCTCTGTACCTCCAACTAGAATTTGATTAGGGCGTTTTTTATTCAGTTCAAGTTTGTTAACTAAAGCATTAAAGCGGTCATCGTGAGCACGTAATGCATTTAATACAGTCCAAACTACTTTGTAACGTTCATTATCATCTAATGCATGTTCTGGCTCAACATCTACTGGAACTACTACAGGAATAATTATGTAACCATACTTTTTTCCTGGAGATTTACGCATAACACGGCCCACTGACTGGACAACATCTACTTGTGAATTTCTTGCGGATAAGAATAAAACAGAATCCAAAGATGGTACATCAACACCCTCACTTAATACCCTAACATTCGTTATCACTCTACATTCATTGCCAGGTGTTTCTTCCTTTAACCAGCTGAGCATTTGATCACGTTGAGGGGCTGCCATGGTTCCATCCATATGCATTGCTTGAACGGTAACCATTTTTTTCTTCCTTTCTTCTGGTAATGAGTCTAAATAATTCTCAGAGGCTAGATTATAACTTGCGGCTATATTTGTTGAGTTGGAAATGCTACTACAGAAAGCTACAGCACGTTTCATTGGGGCTTCGTCACCCTCAACTTTTATTGTATCGTTACCTAGGAATTGTTTTGATAAAGCATTAACAGTGCCTATTAACTTAGTTAGATCATCTGTTTTAATTTCAGCCTCACCATTAGTGATCATCTTCTGTACTGCTGCTGGTACATCCTTATCATTTAAGGTTAAAATAATAACCTTATAATCAGTTAATAAACCCCTTTCAACAGCTTCACCAAATCCAATGCGGTGTATCTCCTTGCCAAAATATGCTTCATTATCCATTGACCAAAGTGGAACATCATTTTTAGCAGCTTTAGACTGCGTATCCACATCATATAACCTTGGTGTGGCGGTCATGTATAAACGTTTCTTTGATTTGATATAATCAGCATCATGTACTTTAACAAATGCTGAATCATCCATTCCTACTTCTGTATATCCAGTTGTTCTATGAGCTTCATCACATATAATTAAATCAAATTCAGGAAACCCATTCTGCAAAAGTACCTTCTGAGCTTTGGATATTACATCTATGGATTGGTAGGTAGAAAATACCACCGTCATTCCATTATTTGTGTCTTTATAATGCTGAAATTGCTTTAGAATATTATTAGAGTCGGTAGAAGCTGGCCAAGCTAGATCAATGGTACTTGTTAAATCTTGATCACCACTGGTTCTATTTTTTGTTATTTCAGGATCAGAACAAATACAAATTGGATTTATTACTTCGTCTGCTTGGGATGTCCACTCTTTTAATGTCTGACCAATAAGGGCGATTGATGGCACCAGAAAAAGTATGGTACCCTTGTTATCTGTACATTTCTCTGCAATTTTTAATGAAGTCATGGTTTTACCCGTTCCACATGCCATGATCAATCTACCTCGCTCATTTTCTTTAAAGTATTCATATACTTTCTCACGGACTTCGAGTACATGTGGGTAAAGTTTCTTTTTTTCTGCCCTACCGCTTTCTCCGTGAATACCATTTTCAAGTTTCTCCCAATCAACAGGAGCATCTATCAAATCAGTTAAGTTAATTCTAGTTACTGGTGGGTTCTGATTTTTTATTGCTTCATAAGCATTAGGACCCCATTTATTCGTTGTAGAGATCCATAGTCTATGAGCAAAGCCGGTTGTCCGAAGACTATCATCTTTAAATTCACGGCTTGAGGTAGAAAGAAAACTATCAACAGCTGGCTTATCAATAGTTGCAGAATCTTGATAACATTTACATTGAATTGCCCAATAATCATTGTCATAGGTTACAGCAACAAGATCAATACCAGTATCACCACCACCTAGATCGTTTTTACCTGGAAATTCATTCCAAAGCCAGACTTTTTTAAATTGATGTGAGTATTTGGGGTCTGTTAGTAGATATGCTTGCATTAATCGTTCAAAACGATCACCCTTGTCTCTTTCAGAAAATGATACTTTTCGGTATTTTTCGAGTACTTTAATAAAACTCATCAGCTTTCATAGTTGTTACGTAAAGATAACATTATATGTATCTTATTTGTAAAAAACATGATATTAGAATCAAATTTTAAGCCCTGAGAGTGCCTCAAGAGACAATTTAGACAACCAATTACTTTCCCAAAGTAATCTGACTAAATTTTAGTCGATCATTAAACTAAAGGTCTACTAAGGATATTTTGATCCGGTGCACACATAGAAAAACAATCTTTTTCATAGTTATGTGTTTTCATGATATAATTCTCTCCGAATATATTCTCTACGAAGGGTATAGCCTGATACTCATACCGTTTAAATTTTGAATAGTCCATTGCTGATAAAAATGTTGTTTTTATCACTTTGGGTATAATTGGATTACCACCATGGTTAAGGAATAAATGAATATGTCTGTGATTGCAATCATATTTAGTCACTTTTTTCTCACGAATATTGATTGAGACCTCTGTTGAATATGCTATTCGTATATCTACAGAATTTGTTTTTAAAGCAAGCAGGTCTGAAAACTTTAATATTGCTTGATCCCAATCATTTTGATCCATGAATTTTCCGGTGCTAATAGTTATAAATTCATCCCAATGCATCTTTTTAAGTTCACTTATTAACTGTTGTTTATTTCCCTGGCTTGGGTTCAATTTATTGTCTTTTAGGTTGTTTTGGTCTAATGCTTTAGTGTATGGAAATTTAGCGCCTATATGCCTCTCTTTGGTGATTGAATTTCTTACCGGTTTATCTTTAGGAATTAGTTTGATATTTTGTTTTTCTAAAAATATTTCACTCACTAAAACCTTCCCATCTGCATTAAAGTAATCTTTTTGGTAAATTCCATTTTTCTTATATTTTTTTCTTAGGGTAACATCGGTGGTATCATATTTACCTATTATAACTGGTGTAGTTAGAAAATGTCGATTGTTAAAAGTTGCACCAGTTAATACATAATGTGTTTGTTTTATTTTTTCATTATAAGCATATAAGTGCTCGAATTGGGGTTGGTTGGTTTCTTGGTGTTTCAATCTTTGTTGCTTCATTTTTGTACATATTTTTTTTATTTTTTTATTAGTTGGGCAATAAAATTCCTCTAGCCAATTTCAGATTAGCTACTCATGATAAATAGTTGTGTATGTACATAAAACCAACAAAAACAGATATTTTTTTAAATAAATGCTTTTTCAATAGATTTATGTGCACGCATAAATTATTCGAGTTTTAATTAATATAAATAATTTATTTTACAAAGTCAAATGATCAGTTAAACATCCTTTGTTATGTGTAATGGGTAAAAATCCAGAATTTGCAAAAAAAATGACCCCGCATCTTAAATGGGTCTGAGGACCATTTAGCTAAACAAGGTTTTTAAATGTAAATGGGGGATCCCTTCGGGTGGTGGTGCAGCGAGGGGTGGCTAGAGGTAGTTAAAATCCTTCTATCACACCCAATCCAAATAGAGCAAAATCATATTTTACAGGGTCTTTAGCATCAAATGTTCTAAGGATATGGTCTAATTCAGCTACAGCTTTTGCATCATTCTGTTTGCGTTTTAATAAACCCAATTTACGAGCAGTGTTACCTGAGTGAACATCTAAGGGAATAGAAAGATTTGATGGGCTTATTTTCTTCCATATCCCAAAATCTACACCGTTGTTATCATTACGTATTAGCCACCTAAGCATCATATTGATTCTTTTTGCCGCTGAACCATGACTTGGGTCAGATATATGTTTTTGAGTTCTTAATGAATGAGGTAACTCAAAAAATAATTGCTTGAAATAACCTATGGATTCTTGAACTGTATAATTGGTTGTCAATTCGTTAAACACTTTTTCTAACCCTTCATGGTTCTGATATATATTTCTTAATCCCTCTAAGAAATAGACATAATCTACCCCATTGAACGTTCTATAATAGAACTTTGAAATAGACTTGTGTTTAAAATCTCTGGTGTTCATTATAAAATCATAGGGACTTTCACCCATCAATTTCATCATTTCTTTTGCAGCACCAAGAATTGCTTTTCGGTTACCCCAACTTATTGTTGCCGTTAGGAATGCTGAAATCTCTATATCCTCCTTTAAAGTGAATCTATGTGGAATGCTAATTGGGTCAAACTCAATAAACTCTATTCTATTGAATTGATTAACCTTAAAGTCCAGAAAATCTTTGATTTCTTCTAATGGAAGCATCCCGATTGTTTAGTTAACAAATGTATCAAACTACTTCAATTACCCGTATAAACAATTAAATTATTTTATAAATTTATGTCATGCTAGGAATTTACTGTAGAACATCAAAACAGCGTGAGGAGAAATATACTCTTGAGTCACAAAAAGACGAAGGAATAAAATGCGCTAATGCTTTAGGACTTGAATATACCATCTATGTTGATGATGGAATAAGTGGCACAAAAGATGAACATATCAGAGATGGATTATCAATGTTATTCTCTGACATGAAAAAAAACCGACTAACTGCCGTTTACTGCTATGATCAAGGAAGAATTGAAAGGGAAAATGGTATATGGGACGTTTTTCAAATACTTTGTTTAAATCATGATATAAAATTTTATCCTGGTGGAAATTTTTATGATTTAGAAGATCCTGCGTTGAGAATGGCATCCAACATGACATCTCTTTTCAATAATTATTATACGCAGCAGACATCATTAAAAGTAAGAGACGCTAATGCCCGAAAAGCAGCTAATGGTAAAACCCATGGTTTAAAACCTTATGGTTATAAAAGGGATAACGATAATTATTTTGAAATCTATGAAGAAGAAGCTCAGTATGTTAGGTTGATGTTTAAAATGTCTTTAGATGGTGTTGGTGCTTATAGAATTGCGAATTATCTAAATGAGCATAATGTTCCAACCAAGTTTAGCGGGAATTTCAAAGACAAACGTGACATAAGAAGAAAAGATAAATACACAGGTAAAATCAACGAGTTTAAGAAAGCATCTGTACAATGGCGGGGCAATGTTATTAGTGATATCTTAAGAAATCCAATTTACAAAGGGGAAAGAATCTGGAATGTCCATAAGGATAAATTTGATATAAAAGATGGAAAAAAAATAAAGACAAAAGTTATATCACAAACAATAAAATCTCAAATCCCAGCAATAATTACAGAGGATTTATGGAATAGTGTACAAGCAAATCTAATAATCAATAAAAAAGAATCTGTAGGTAAGAAAGCACAATATCATTATTTGCTCAACGGCCTTGTTTTTTGTGAAAGGTGTGGGAACAGTTATTGGGGCAAAAAAAGACTAAAAGGGAATGATAATGCATATAAATGTTTATCGAAGAAATATCCAAATGCAAAATGTAACAATCGTGGTCTTAGTTTACCAAGATTAGAAACTTTCATTCTAAATTATCTTCAAAGAAAACCATTAAGTTCTAAGATTATAAAAGATCTACCGAAACCACCCACCTTATTGGATCAATATTTAGAGCAAAAAGAAAAAAAAGCAGTCGAATTAAAAAAAATAACCGTCTCAATTAAGAATTTAGCCAATAAACTAGATAATGCAAATTTAATAGATGAGGTATTAGAAAAGCTTGATTCAATGCAAAAAAAACGTCAATCCATCATGGATGATATTTCTAAATTGGAAAAAAATATTAAAAGTGAAGAACAGCTAAATCCTAACACAAGCCTTATTAAAGAAGGAAGAAGGCGCCTCTCGATGATAACAAAAATAAATGCTGAATTTAATGAGATTAGTAAAGCTGTTAAAAATCTCATTGATTGGATTTCAATTGAATATATAAATCAAAGCAAACCAGCTTTTTTTTTAATTAAAATCAAATTAAAAGGGTATCCATATATCGATCAATATAAAGCAGATTTTCATCTAAAAGAATTTAATCAACAAGGATATTATGTTTCAAAGCTAAATTCTAAAAGTTTGCCAATTGTTAATATTTCAAGAACCATTGAATTTGATTTAAAGCAAATATTAGAAAACATTAGGTTATTAAGCCCAGCTGAAGCGAAGAGACCTGCCTACAATAATATCTTTAAAATTAATGATGTAGATATCTATAAATTTGATTAATTTTGATACTACCTTAATTACCTGAACAAACATGTACCTCAGGTGGATGGTTCGTAAAGACAATAAAGGCGTTGACTTTGGTATTTGGAACCGCATTAAGCCCAGCGAACTTATTTGCCCTATTGATCTT
>Ga0209768_10002668_pt1 | contig 10966 bp, 2 predicted proteins | sample LauGreSBDMM110SD_3_FD_187564 | JGI IMG/M metagenome (GOLD analysis project Ga0209768, IMG submission 187564) | Freshwater lake microbial communities from Lake Michigan, USA - Sp13.BD.MM110.SD (SPAdes) (version 2) | ecosystem: Environmental > Aquatic > Freshwater > Lake | place: Lake Michigan... | reverse complement strand
TGATGAAGATTATCAAAAAAGAAAATGTAAACCAACATTAAATTTAGGGGACCAATGTAGTTTAATTGCCGGACCAGGGATTATCCAAGCTTTAAGACAAACTTTATTTATTGACCCTGTTACTGGTTATCCTGGGTTAGAAGTTTATGATTTAGAACAAGGTGGTCAGGTCATTGATGACAACGGAGCTTGGATGTTAGACGTACCAATGAATTTAGATTATGTTATAACTAATGAATTTGGCGAACAAGTAATTTCTCCTGACCCAAAAGTTGGGATTCCAACTAAAGGAAAATATCGTTTTAAAATTAAATGGGTTCAAGGGGATACTTTATCTGAACCTATTAAAAGAGGGTATTTTTTAGTACCTAATGTTAGAGAATATTGGACTGATGAATCAGACCCATTTAATTCCCTGGATGGGCAATTTCAACTGATTACCAATGAACTTCCAAATTATAGTAGCATAGCGGCTTTAGCTGAAAAATCATACTCGTTTAGTACTGATTGGAATGATTATCCTGACCCACAAGTTGCAATTCAATGTGAAGATTATTTTTATGAGCTAACTTATAATAAAGTATATACTGTTTCCCAAATGATGGACAGTTATAATAGTGGATATTTATTAAATAGAAAAATAGCAATTAAAAATATTCTTAATTCTGAATGTGCAAGTGAAAACAATAAATTTCCAGTAAACGATGGGCAATATAGATTTGACCTTATTTTTATTTTATTTTCAATATTACTTCTTGTTACATTTATAATAATGAATGTTATTGTACTTCTTTTTCACATTATAGGAATACTTCTTCAAATTCTTGGTCAATTTCTTGGTTTTATGCTTCGAATTATAGTGTTTATTTTAAGAATGATTTGTGATTTTATTAATGATATAATATTAGAGAGTTTAAGAAGTATTGGACTTCCCGCGGTAAATTTAGATTTCGGTGTGTGGAGTGGTTGTGTTGTATTTTGTCCTGACGGTTGGTACCCTCTTGATTTTTTGACAAATGTTACTTGGTGTGATGAAGCGGCTGACCAATTAACCGTTTGGGCCGAGTTTATAGAAAACCTTTATAAAAAATTTCAAAACGTTCAAGTTCCAATGTTAACATATCCTGATTGTGAACTTTGTGATTGTTCTGTTGGGGAATCAACACCTGGTAATGACACAGAGTCAGTTGAAAATGACCCTAATCTTGGAATTCAAAAATTAGTTGCTCAACAATTAAATAGAAATAGTTTTTTAGCTCCTATTACATTAAGTTTAATTTTTAACAAAACAACGAAATTTATACCAAATCTTCCTGATAAAAAAATATTATACGCTCCTATAGCATTGTCAAGCGTAGGTATGTATGCGCCACGTGACCAAAACGTTCCAAACAACACTATTTCACTACCAGATGGTAGAAGTACTTTTTATCGTAATGCTTTTTTAATAAAAGGTTCTGAGTTTGATTTTCGTTATGGGACCCAGTTTAAACAATTTACACCAACACAAAGAAATCTTACTATAACTAGTATTGGGCTTATGTATAAAACGGGGGGAAGTAATAGTAGTAATATATCTCCTACGTATAGTTTTCAATTACGATTTCAAAATACAACAGATTCTACTTATCTTAAAGGAACTACTTGGTCCAACATTATTAGCGGGATGACAGTAACTAACCCTGCAAATGTTACAATACCTAGAGCCGGTGTCGACCCCTTTACTTATGTAAATTTAAGTGCTCCATTTACCTACAATATTGGGGATAATCTTTATGTTGCAATGGATGTTGGAGGCCTGGTCTCGGGAGATTTTTTTAGTCCTGTGGAACCAGCAATTATGTCTGCTAATGCGACAGGTTTACTTAGTGGTTTAACATGGGGTTGGAGTGATGTAAGCGGGCCTAATACTCTAATGTATGATAATAAAAGACCACTTATAATTCTTTTTACTAGTCTGCCTGTTCCTACACTTGGTGTTACTCCAATTTCAATGTTTTATAGGGCTCAAAGTACAAAAGTCGCTGCATTTCTTTCTGGACAGGAAAATGATAATGATTTTCTTGTAAGTTCTAAAACAAGAGTACCGCAATCTTATTTATTTGGTCAAAATATAGATTATAATTATTTTAGTTTAAGAGCACAAAACCCTGTTAGTAATATTAGAGTAGCATTTTCATTAAGTTTACCAATAAGTGAAAGAATGAATTTGTTTAATCTTAAATCAAAATATTTTAATGAAAATCTTGATAGTTATCATGGGTTAGGGGTTAACCGTATTAAAGTTACTTTTAATACTAATTTAAATGGGGGGCCTAATAAATATCATTATGATAATACGTTAACCTTATTAGTTAATAATGACCAATTAAGAAAACTTAAACCTGGACAATTATTATCATTTCAAAATCCTATTTTGTCAAGGGATAATAGTTTGAATGGCCTTACCGACTTAAATCAATATGGTGGTCTTAGTGTAACAGGAACTGCGATTAATACGACGGGAGAAACCATGGTTAATATAACATATGCAAATCCTGACGGTAGCGGAGACTTAGTTGTTGGATATAATTTACCGCAAGAAGATGGGGATATGTATGCAAAATTCCCAACTGATATGGAATATTTTATGGTGATTACCGCAATGACTTATAATACGTTTTCAGGTATGTGTAATCCTAAGGAAACAGAAGTCACTTTAAATAAACGTTATCTAGGTAATTCTAGTAAGATTGAAATATTAAAAACGGAATATGGATGTTGGGATTATGAAGCATCTAGTGCGTTCACAGTTAATTCTTTAAAATCAATTTCTGATGGTAATAGACAAGGTGTTGCTATATGTGTTAGAGGTGTTGACCCAAATTCAACAAGAGAAATAAACAAATATGATTTATCATGGTTATTTGGGTATAATACAGATTCAGCATGGGGACAACGTTCAGAATTAATAGTCGAGGGTGAATATTATTTAAATCACCCAATAAAAGGTAATATTAATAGTGTTAGTCATGATATTTCAAGTAATTTAGAGACTGAAATTGATTTAGATTATCTGAATGGTGCTACTAATACGCTTTATCACGATTCATTTAGATTTAAACCAGCATTTTCCGGAAACGCGTCGTTTAGTTCATATACAACTAATTTACCAATGTATTATTCTAGTTTTGATAAACTTACCCCTTCTGGAGGTAATAATATTTATAAACCGGATAATGGACTTACTACGCCACCATTTAGTGAGGCAATTCAAACTCCGTATGGAGACGGAGTAACAACAAATTGTTTACCTAGCCAAAGTAATTTGTTTGTTAAGGAATTTAAACGTCAAACTAACTTGAATTTATTAATAACTCCAGCCCCAAGTGAAGATGGAGTGTGTTATCCATGTACTGATTATAATCCGACTTGGATAAATTTTATAGGTTCAGGTTTTTCTTATAACCAATGGGGGTATTGTGTTAAACTAGACCCTAATCATATGAATATTAATACTCCTTACCATTCTAAAGTTTATAGTTATAATACTTTGGGGGTGTTTGGAACAATAACCGCAGTTGCAAATGCTTATTGGACTGATATTGGTAGTTCGTTACTTTCGTATAAAAGTTATTCTTTAGTTGCCTATAGTGGGGATAGTGTACAAACTAATCAACAACAATATTCGGGAGCCTCAACAATTGCTAGAATTGAAATACGAGATGAAAATAGGAATTTAGTTGATACAAAATTATTATATTACGATAGACCGCCAAATATTGATATTATAATTTCAAAAATTAAAATTTTAACTTTTAAATGGGGTGAAGTTGCAATTGTTAAATTAGATTCTTATAGCTCGCCATCACTTAATAAACTTAACATATCTTTTTGGACTCAAGATTTTAATGTGGGCGACCAATTACGCGACTCTAATACTCTTACGGAACCTGTTAATTTTTTAGGGGAGAGTCTCATCAATATTAATAATTTAAATTTTAGTGGAAATAGTTCATTTATTGATTTTGATATTGAGGTGGATTATATAAGTACTAATATTATTTTAATGTTTCCTGTTCCATCAAATTCAAATATGATTGTTGGAGGAACTGCATTAGCTGTAGGAGTTCCAGTGTTGATGTTTATAAGTAGAGCACAAAGATATCTACCAGACCAACTTATTCCTAACACATTCCTAAATAATAGTATATTTTTACCTATTTCTACATTCCCTGTTAATAAAACAAAAATAACATTATATAACGAAATTTTGGTTTTGGCGGATTTGTCGGAAATAACTCTTTATGCTTGTGGATATATAAAAACTAGTGATTCTACTTTATATGTTAGTGTATTTGATAATAATGGAATTTTAATAAAAACTTTTGGACCTACAAGTGCGGATAATGTTGGAACTTATACTAATGGTAGTGAAATATTAACAACTGATACTGTAACATCATTTTCTTTAGATTTTAACCCTCTTTCTAAAGAATTAATTGTGTGTTGGATTAATAGTGATAACAAAATATATTATCAAGCGTTTAATGTGTCACTTGATTATGAAGTTGAAATAATTCCTGGTACTACAATTTTAGTTCCAAATATTACTTTAAAAACTATTAATCAACAAATTCTAGCCAATGGAGTTGAAGTGACGTTTGATAGTGGGGCAAACGGAATACCAAGTGATGTTATTTTAAAAGTTAATAGAATAACAAAACAATTTGTTATTTCTTGGCAAACGCCAGAAAAGGGAGTGTTTATTATGAAATATTTTACTTTAACTAGCACTGATTTTCCTTCACCATTATTACTTCTAAATTCAAACCATACTCAAACTGGAACTACTATTTATGATTTGGGAACTAACTACGGAACCCTTTCAAGTTTTAATATAACTTTTAAAGAAAATACAAATAATGGGGTTATTACAAAACAAGTTTATTCTATTTTTATGGATATCGAAGTTTTAAATAGAGGGTATTATCAAAATGAATTTTTAGAAGGTGGTGGGGTTATGTACCTTAAAAGTAAGTATGGTACCATCTTAGGAGGTTATAATAGTCAAGACCAATATTTAAATAATTTTGGTAAATGGGGTTACCATGGGTATTATTATTCTCCAACGTATGATAAAAGTAAGCAGATTGAAATTTCAATAACTGAAGACACTTGTAAATTAATTATGAGGTCTGATAGGTTACCAACATCAACTACTGAAAATAAAGTAGATAGTTCGTATGGGGGTAATAGTAGTTTTACATTACATGCTAATCAATATTTTACCGCGTATTTATTTGACGAAAACGGGCGTTCATTTTCATTAGGAGGGAAGCCAAAAATACCTACTATTTTTGAATCCTTACAAGATGACACTGGAGAAAATTTTGCAACTAATGTTCTTGCGACCACAACTTGCGATGGGTTAGTTCCGTTAGATTGTTATACAACTGATAATAATACGGTTGGAGTTAAACCATCAGGTGATGATTGTTATTATAATGGTATTGGAAAAATTGAAACCGATAAAATAATGAAAGGAGGATGTTATGTATTGGTAACAAAAGTTTGGGATACTTTAGAAAAAGATTTAATTCTTTTAGGAGAATGGAGGAATAGAATAAACGTAAATTTTGCGGCGTGTCGAAATGTTTTTGGCCATGTTTTTAGGAATAATTGGATAAATGGGACTTTATTTGCATTTCCAATTAAAAATGATAGGGTATTTACACCAATATTTAGAAAATTTAAAAAAGTAAGTACAAAAAATCCAGTTGCCACTGATTGGGGAATATTTTTTGAACCAAATTCACCGTATAGTAAATATTGTAAGGATACGGTAAGATTACATTCTAAAACAAACGAATTTTATTATAGGTCAAGTCCATTTTTTAAAAGTGATGATGAAGGGGCATTTATAGGTATTACCAATCTAGATTCGGGTGGAGGACGAAACAATAAATTTATTAAATTCCCAACAACAATTATGGACTTAGGGCCTAGGTCAAAATATTTACAAGAAATTGTTATGTCTGATGATTTAGATGGGTATAATATTGGTAATTTAAATAAAAGTAGTTTTAGCGATGTTTCTTCATTACTTAATTTATTTATATTAAGTAGAACAGTTACAAAATCATTTACTTTTTTAATAACTAGTTTTTTTTCAAGGTCATTATATATTGATGGTGATTATGCTCAAATGGTAGCGACTAATTCACAAGTTGGTATAGCTCCTTTTGATGAATCAAATTATGGAAACCAGACTGGTTCTACAAGTAATCCAGTATTTTACGCCAACACAGCGCAATCGTTGGCTAAAATAGGTCCAACTTTTGGAGTGTTTTATAATTCTGATTTGGAAATTAGAGATTTAGTGTCACCACGTAGAACGTTAATTAACGGTGACGTACCAAATAATTTTTGCGCGTTTAACGAGTTATCTAATTTTTCACAACGAATTCCTATGTATCAATGGGAAATTAAACAAACTATTACTTTTAATGATAATGAGGAGACAACACCATGGATTTTTGGTAATGAAACTAATGATTGGTATACGGACCTTGTTACAACAACAACTGAAGAAACTGAAACATTTTTTTCATATAAATACCAATATTTAGATAGGTTAGAAACACAATCAAGGTTTTTTAGAACAAATATAGATTCAAAAACTAATTTTTTTAAGGGGTATATTTATGCTGTGGGTGACGGGCCAGGCACAGCTATTACTATTAATAGTGATGTTAGTAAATGGTCAAGAAACAGTGTTCCAAGTGATAATAATAATTTAATAACATTTGGAACCCCTTTTTATTTTTATTTTGGTTTAAAAAATGGAAAAACAGCAATTGATTTATTTAAAAGAAAATGGATTAATTCTGAAAATGTTATTATATAAAACAATAAAGTTAAATGAGTCGAGACGGAATTAAAATATTATTAGGGAGTTTAAAATATAAATCAGCTCCAAATTCAAACTTAACCATACCTATTCCATTTGAACAAAATGTTAAAGAATTGATTCAGTATGATAGGATTTCTAATGTTGACTTAGTACAAGTATATAATGACGAAAGAAATTTATCTAAAATTTATAGACCAACATTTAAACTAGATTTATTATTTAAAAATGTTTATGTAGGGTCAACCAATTATCCTCCATTTGAAAATAATTTATATTATGTAAATGAGAATAAGGCGGCTTATTTAACGTGTTCTGTTATTAATGATAATAGAATTCCAATGAGTGCTAAAACTAATTCAGTTATCTGGTCAGGATATCCACAATATAATGAATTTGATTTTATTAGAACTGATTATAATGTAACTGGTTATACTAAAGGTCCGGGTATTCCTAATAATTTCCTACTAAATGGACTTGACCCTATAACAGAACAAATAAATTTTAACTTTAAGAGTGCTGGAACATATAATTGGGAATTTTATTTAACATATCCTTTTAGTAGTACAACATTAGAAATGAATGCTTATTTTGACCCTAAAGAACCTGGGGCTCAACCAGGGGATATTAATTGGAATGCAAACGAAGGCATCCCATTTAGAATTACTGTTGGTTATGATGACAATGTCACATATCAAGGAACTAGGGTTATACGTTTTTCTTCGCCGGTTAAACATGGGTTAAGTCCCGGAGAATTTGTTAAATTAAAAATTTATATTCAAAGCAACATTAACACTAATCAATTACCTTATTCTGCGTTTTCAAGCAGTTTAGATACGTTTCAAGTATTTTCTTTGGGAAATGGTCAATATGGAACTGACGATTATGTTTTTAACATTGCAAATTTAGGGTACACAGGGACAACCTTTAATCAAGATAATGAAGGTGTCGCTAAGAGAGTAATATCGATTGAAAATACTGGTGATACAACTTCTAAATATTACGTAAGATTGCATAAAGTATTGGTTCCACCTGAAGAAATTATTTTAACAAAGGCTGGTTTTGAAAACAACATTTTTGGTATTAATAAAAAATATGAAAGCTATTCAACAACCCCTGATTATAAATCAAGAGTGTCAATTAAAGAAGGGGCTCAAACATATAATATTACATTAAATAAAGATTTAGACACATCAAATATTTTTGACAATCAAAAAAGACCAATTTCTGAATTATTTTTAACAACAATCTGGAAAGGTTATTTAGGATGGACTTACGCTGGTCCTAAGATGCATGTTGGAGATAATCCGGCTTATTTAAAAAGAGGATGGGATTATAATTTGGGAATGAAAAACAGTTTGACTGAGATATATGTTAAATTTCCAATAAATACTACTGGTGACACAACAGAATATGCTGATATACCGAAACTCGAACGTGAGTTTATAAAAGCGTCAGTACCGTTACCACAAGCTATTTGGGGAGCAGGTGTTAATTCAGGGTTCACTCGGTCAAATATAAGATTTACTAGCTACACAAAAAACGAAAAAACTTTTTATTATGTTAACTCACTTAAAAAAGATGATATTATTGACGGAGATTTTTGTGAATGGAATGAAAGTGAGCAAATTGAAAGAGTAATTTCTAAAGTTAACCATAAAATATATTTTAACCCAGCAAATTTTAGTTTTTACCCATATATTACGGCAAACGTTGAATTAGGTGATGACGATTTTCCTTTTAATGTTCAAATGCCAAATATCCAACCAACAGAGCCTTTCGAATGTATAAAGGATAGCCAGGGTGATTGCACAGAAATTGCTGTTTTTACCGGAGCTACCGCTTTTACATCAAATACTATTTATAATGATAACCCATATGGATATTATTATAATCCACATAATTCTATTAAAATAAAAGAATTTTCAGAATATATTGAAACGGCGGAAAGGTCAGTTCTTGACATACCAAATTACGCATATTTTTCAAAATCTCAAAATTTATTTATTTGGCGGGATTTTTTACCATATGGGATTAATAATCCAAATTCAAACGGAATTAATTATCCATTTGTAAACAACGCTCATTATCCATACACTTCAATTAATTTTAGATTAATACCAGAAGGAACTACTTATTGGTATGATAATACAACAACTCAAGACTCGCCAATAACTGATAATTGTGAATAATAACTATAAAATAAAATTAGATAGTGTTAATAAAAATATTTCCATTCCAATAGAAATAAAATGGGATTATTTGGATAGGGAAGATTCTATTCAAGAATATCAAGAAGTTATAACTAAAGAAGTAATTGGGAATCCTAAAGATTTTGAAATTTCTAGGTTTGCTCATGACTATTATGATGGTATCTCATGTACCGGAAATACCACTTGTACCAGTATTAATTACCAATTTAATTTTTATTCGGGTATTCCAGAATACGGTGATTTTATTACTGATGCTGATACTTCTTGGTTACCTAGTTATATACAACAAACATTTACAATATCTGATTTGTATTATCAAAGAAGGTCATTTACAAATTCTTTTTTTAAATTGGATTTTTATGATACAAAAAATGGGGTTAATCAAATTAATTATTTTACAGTAATTATACCTACTAGTCAAGGAGAAACTACGGAAGTTTCTTTATCTGAATATTTACCACCACAAAAAATAAAAAAACCAATTTTTAAATTAGATTATTTTGGAGATAAAGAAGGTTTTTTCTTGTATTGGTTAAGAGATAAAGAGTTTTATAATATTAATACATTTTATATGACTGCAAAATTTTTTGATGCGAAATTGGGCCAGTTTATTAGATTAATGAATGCAGGACAATTTTCTTTGACTGGTAATAAGTGGGGATTTAAAGATGAAGATTATTTTTATAATAAAGTTGTCCTTAATTATGATAATAAAACTTACCAGGTTTTTGATATTAACAACCTAAGAATTGGAACTAAAAATAACCCTATAAAAATGTATGAGTATATAAACCCATTATCCTCTTAATAAATGAGATAAATGAACGATAGATACTATAAAATAAATATTTCTCCGGAAAATATAAAAAATAAATTTTTTAAAGTTTTTTATACTGGTGGGACATATAATATTCCTCCGGACCTGGACCCTTGTTGTGATGAGGTAATACCGGCGACAGTAACCAATTTTATTAGTGGTGAAACTTATGTGTATTCATCAATGACACAAATATTATCAGGAGGTACTAATGGGGTGTCAATATTAACTGGTTTAACAATCCCAATTTTATTCACAGAAACAAATATTGATTTAGGGTATTATTCTGTTTTTGATGGGTTTATTTTACAAAAAGAAGGTATGGGGAATTTTTTATTTACATCAACAATTCAAAACCCATATACTTGGAATATTTTTAATACCTCTGGGGGAGAAGTAAAAAAATATCTTGCGTTTTCTGAATATAAAATTGATTGGGGTGATAATACGCCAATACAAACTGTAAATGATTTTCCGCCCAATTTTTATAGCCACACATATAGTGTTCCACAAGGAGAAACACCTGGAGGGTTTGCAATTCAAAACGTTGAAAATGATTTTTTAGTAACAATGTCAGGAACGAGTCCATGGGGAATTAATATTATTCAAAAAAAAATACATGTTCCATTTCAACTTGCTCAAATTAATAATCCAAACGGTACCGCTTATTTTATTCCACAAGGAAATAGTTGGTCTGGTACACCTATAGAGTATAATTATTTATTTACTGGTGATTCAAATAACAATGTTGAAGACCATGTGTCTTCAAATTACACTCCAATACCATTTATAATAACTGGTTATACTATATCTTCAATAAATGATTTAATTCAATACGGAAACCAATCAAGTTTAATTGGAGGTAAATTTGTTTTAGGTCCAGTTACCGGAAGTTCAGGGATTGTTGGTGAATATTTTGGAGAAGGGGAAAATGGATTATATACCGCATACACTATTAATGAGATGACTTATTATGATTATAAAGACGGGACTACAATTTTTATTGTAGAATCTTCAGGAATTACATCTGATTGGTTAGTTTCT
>Ga0209768_10002667_pt1 | contig 10975 bp, 4 predicted proteins | sample LauGreSBDMM110SD_3_FD_187564 | JGI IMG/M metagenome (GOLD analysis project Ga0209768, IMG submission 187564) | Freshwater lake microbial communities from Lake Michigan, USA - Sp13.BD.MM110.SD (SPAdes) (version 2) | ecosystem: Environmental > Aquatic > Freshwater > Lake | place: Lake Michigan... | reverse complement strand
TCACCCATCCGTACGAGTCCACCCATCGTTCCTTCAGAGTCTCCTGCAGCCGTGTAGATCAAAATGCCGGTCATTTGAGGATGTGTCTCAGAAAAGTAAATTCTTTCTCGAAGGGAAGAAGAGCCATATCCGCAATCAAATACAAGCTGACTAATTAATATGTGCGCAAAAGTATGAAGTAGCACAAGTGTAGGAGACGCATCTTCAGCGTGAACTTGGCGACGTTTTGCCTGTGCCTGAAGATTTTGATTTACTTGCTGTAATCTCGTTTTGTGAATCGCCCCAAAATCTTTATTCCATTTATCCAGGCGATCTTTATTGAACACAATGAAAATGCCTTCTCCGCGAACTACAACAGCTGGAAGCCAGTTTTGTTTTGTTCTTGAAATAAGCCTCCACCTTTGTTCAGGTGGTGTGTTGGCGCTTGTGTAAATTCTGCTGAAGCCGACAAATGCACGAGTTTCCCTGAGCTTGTCGAGCAGTGCTACCCGAGAGAAGTTCTTTTGAACCAGAGCAGAGTAGTCTTCAATTGGGTTGCTTCTGACTAGTAAATTTACCTTGGGAAGTCCGTCTTGACCATCTCTACTAAATGCTTGATATTCTTCAGCACGGTAGGTATTGTCAGCAATATCTTCTGTACGTCCTGGGTCTGCTTCCGCTTCAATTCCTTCACGGCGTTTTAGCCATGAGTTAACTGACTCAACTAGTAAATTCGGATCAATTGACCAGTCTGGGACGGCAGTCTCAATGAGATCAGATAAGATTTTTGCAGAAACTCTGCCATCAAGTGACGATTTTGCCTTTTGAATTAGTGCAGTCTCGATCAGCCTTTTTTGAGTGAGTATTTGGAAAAGAAAATGTTTATTTACTGCGTTGGAAAGTACATCGGGCTTTACTTCAGATTCAGGGGAGCGTTGTCTCAAGATGGCACCCGCAGCTTTTGGTCCGAGTGTCCCATTTTCTGAGGATAGGGCGCCTGTTAAGAGTTCTTGCTTAAACGAGTGATCATCTAAAAGGTCTAGTACAGACTGTGGAAGTCCGTTGTCTTCAAGCTCAGGAACATATATTGAGCTTCGGATATCACCAAAATAAAGATTACTTGCTCCGCGAAGAACAGCTCTGATATCTTGTCCACAAGGCTCGGTCGGGTCTTGACCCCCATCTCCAATACCGAGGGCAGGATTTTGCCCGTTGCACATAAGTTTCATGGCGGTAAAAGCTGTAGCGCCATTTGGTTCAACAGTAAATGCACCCGCGAGTGATCTTCGCGCAACTTCAATTACGCCACCAGTATCTTGACGTTCTGCTACAACAATCACGCCCGCAATTGAGGCAGATCCTGTCGATAACAGTCGAAGCCAACGGTCGGTCCGAACTCCACTCCATTCGGTACGATCGAGCCCAAGCCATTCAATCCAAGGAAAGTCACGTAAGTGTCCTGACCGACAAACGCTAACAAAGCGAACTTGAATTGCTCGTCTTTTTTTGTGAAATTTGCCTTTTTCCCCGCCGCTTCCAATGGGACCTTCGCACTCAGGTGCAGACCTGTGGTGGTATTTTGATTCGAACATCCGTCCGCAGCGGGGACAAGAATGCCAAAGCGGAAAGCGAAGAAAAGGAAGCTTCAGTCCTAAGTTGACAGACCCTCCCGCGCCACCAACTTCAACCTGCCTGTAGTCAGGAGGTTGTACGAAAAAGTCAACTCCTAAGCGCCTAGCTAATCTAGGCTCGTCATCTACTCTAAATTCACGGTGATTAGGATTTCTCTCGTCGAATGGCCAAGAATCCAATCCTGCATGAATCAAGGACACTGGGCCGGGAAAGTCGACCATTGCACCTACTCCGAATGGGGCAACGGCCTGTGAACGTCTTATAGGGCGACTCATGGTGCTTCCTCAGGAGTATTGTTGTAATTTGTAGTTAGATCTGCTTCACAGGTGGCATCAACGTTACGAAGAGAAGACATGGTTGCCCAACTATGCCCGCTCCACTGTTCCAGCTCAGTTCTACCAGCGGGATGCATTAAAGGAGGGTGTTCCGGTGATTTCGAGAAATCCCCATATTCAGCTGGGTTCCATGCTTTCCATTCATCGAGTCTAATTTTTACTTTGGCCATCACAGAGGCCTCTTCATGTGGTGCGATTATGCGTACACGGTCTCGAATTGCCTCCTCTATTCTGGTTCTTAACTCCGAACCGATAGGCAAAGGAAAGGGATCTGGAGTGTCTGCTTCATAGCTACGTCGACCTAGCTGCCTAACCAAAGCAACAATAAGTCCGTGCAGTGCTCGGTCTACCGCCGGCGGACTAAACGGCGTTACGCTGGTTGGCTCAACCTGTGCATAAAGCTTTTGGTGATAGGACCTAAATCTTTCGTAATGACTTCTGTCCCTAGGCTTTGTTTGACCATAGATAATTACTGCCATTCCAGGCTTGTTCAAGTCTCGACCAACACGGCTCGAAACTTGAATGTATTGCGATGTGGTTTTTGGCTGTCCCACGATAGCCATCAATGACAACCGAGGTACATCGACTCCGACTTCGATAATGCTGGATGCAAGGCATGCGTCAATTGGTGCAGGATTAGGCGGAGAAATGCCGGCGCCTTCCCTAACTTGTACTGGGACTTCAAGACGTTCGAGAAGTCGAGGAATCAGATCACCCCTGATTCGACTGGTTAGTTCTTCAACGTGAAATAACTGGCGAATTTTTGAATATTCAATTCCATGGCGGTTTAGGATAACTTTGAGATACTCTCGAGTGTCTGCTGTAAATAAAGTTGCAGCGCCTCCTAATTCTCGTAAAGAGTTGAAAAATACAAGTAGTGTCCACCAAGGGTCGAGATCTACTGGGTCGCCTTCAAGTAGAGAAGCTGATTGCATCAGGGTCGCGAAAACTCTAGCCTCGGATGTTTGCAAGGAAGAGTGAGCAGGAGCTAGAACCCCAACATAAAGCCTTCCAGGCTTAGGGTTGCTTTCTTCATCTAGGGCTTCACGAGCAAAAAACGAATCAGCGGCATCTAATCCTGAAGGTGGAAATAGCATTACTTCAGGTCTTGCGTATAGGCCAGCTATTTGCTCTCGGGCTCGACTGATTGTTGCCGTTGAAGCGACTATTTTTGGATAGATCATCCCCCCAAGTGGGTCGATGCAAAGTGCTTCAATAACAGTTTCATATGCACCTACCATTGATCCCAATGGGCCTGAAATTAGGTGTAATTCATCTTGAATAATTAGTGTTGGCGGCATTCCTTTATGAGTGCCTGAACTATCCAAGCCAAAAATGCTTCGCGCAGTTGGCGACCAAGTAAGCATTGCGAATTTATCTACTGTACCAATCAAAAGGTTGGGTGGGGCATCAAGTAAATCTTCGTCAATCACTACGATTGGCAAAGGTGGCGAATTCGAACTTGGTAATCCTCCGAATTCACAACTACTATCCCTGCATCTAAAAACTACTGTGTCTCCTTCGGCAGTTTTTTCTTTTGAGTATCCAAATACTTCGCTCTCAATTGATTGGCGATTGCGCCCCGTTTTGCTGCGATTGTGGGTATGCGAAGAAGCTTCATGTGGTCCAAATTTAGCAGCACACCAAGGACACCTAAGCAGAATAAATGGGTTTTCAGCTTCGGGGTCTTTCTTCAATGCCCGGAGCTTTTCTAAAGCGTCGCTTCGTTTATTTGGTGTCGAAGCACTTCCGACCCACAGACCAATTCGAAATGGCCTGCTGCCTAGTGCTGAAGTGTCGCTTCTTCGAATATGTTCCATAGCGCAGAAAAGCGTTGCCGCTCGCTGAAATTGCTGCGCAGTAAGTAATCGCAATGTGTACCGCATAAGCACATCAACACCACTACTGTTTACTCCAGATAGGGCGTTAAAAAATACGGTAAAGGCAGTGAGTCCAAGATATGCCTCCGTTTTGCCCCCGCCAGTAGGGAACCAAATAAGGTCAACTGTCTTACGGTCTTGATGCGTTGGATCGCAAATTCCTCGCAGCGACATTAATACGAATGCAATTTGAAAAGGTCGCCAGTAACCTCTTTTCTCATTGTGAACAGAAGGGTCAAAATTACCTATTGGCGCAGACCATCCCAATCGACCGTTCGTATCATATTCCGGCAACCTAACGTTTTGTTGGGCTCTAAGTTGAGCGACCAACATGGCTTGATTTGCCAGCTGGAATGCTTTACGTGCAATATCTCCTTGTTTGTTAGACTGCCGCAATATAGAAAGGCCATCCAAGATCCTATCGGCACATTGCCGACATTTTTCAATTAGTTCTGTTGCTGTTGGCCTGTAACGCTCGGGGATCGATTTAGTTTGCGCATTCAGCGTTTCAATCCAAGCTTCGTATTCTTTTAATAAACGTTCTACATCTCCCAAACCATCGTCGTCTGGTTGAAGACCAGCTAACAATCTCATACTGACTCTAAGTGGTTCAAGCTTGCCATCAAGTCCTATAACTTGCAGATCGGCGCTGGTTGCAGGAGTTTCAAAGACGGGTAGAACATCAGACCAAATTGCTCCTACTCGTTCTGGCCGGCCGCTTATCCAATCCGCACCACATCCATGGCCAATAGCAAAGGTTCTGTTTTCCTTATACAAAACGCGATTTATATTTTCGTCAGATAAGGGGTCTGCATCTTCAAAGTCTGCAATAAGATTTTCAGGGTAAGAGTCAATCCAAGAATTGCTAGAGATTCCGCTAACTTTTACTCCTGCTTGGAATAAGCAGATCGAATCAATTTCAAGACTTTTATTTTGATTTTTATTTGCTACTGAAACCGTAAGCAACCTGTGTTTAATACTTGGCGCAGAATGCCATGTGCGTGATACTACAACGAGCTCTAATCCTAGCTCTTCAGGTCCAATTGCTCGCCTCAACGGCTTGATTGCCTCTAATAAATCTTTAGTAGATATTTCAACAAGAGGTACTTTACCTTGGCTGTCCAACACTTGTTTACGCAGCCATACCTTCCGTGAAATTGCTTTTTTTCCTAATGCTCCACCAAGATTTAGTGTGAGGGGGGAATAAACGCCGCAAGGCTGCTCAACCAATTTCTCGCGTCCAATTCGTCCAATGTTAACTAATTCAATTTTGATGCCATTTACTTCCGCAGTGAGATCGGCTAGAAAACTTATTCCAATTGCAGATGGGCGAAAGGCGTTGGCTAGTGTGACATCTTCTTCTGCGGAGTCATCTGCTGGAGAACCATAGGTAGGTGTTCTTTCTTTAGTTGCTAGTTCTTCATCAGAAAGCAGTCCTGGCGGAGTTAATTCAATCGAATCAACTGGCACTATTTCTTCGCCTTCAGTTGCGTTGATAATGGAATCTTCAGTGATGCCAACTGGAAAAAGAATGCCCGCTCCAAAACGTTTGGTCGGAGGGTCTTGCCAAACTATTTCTTGACCGTCAGCTTGCATTCTCGGAATCCTGTACTCCTCCCAAGTCATTGCCATTTTGTCTGTCAAATTAGTAGGCTTTCCTGCAGGATCAGGGCCAATAATTTCAGCTCTAAGGCGCTTGAGCATCTGCTCTCTATTTGCAAGATTCTTAGTTAAAGGTGAAATCATGTGGATCTCCTTAGTGCAGCCTTGAGTCCGGCATTTATCATCGTGTCATAGCTTGAACGCAATCGTTCGTTCATTAGGATATGAAGCCTTACGCGAGCTCGTGACATTCCTACATATAACAGTGCTTTGGCATGCTCGTCGTCTATATTTTCTACATCAGTCAAAACAATAGCAGCAGCCTCTAATCCTTTAAATGCATGTACGCTGGCGTATCTGATTGATGTTCCTCCCTCTGTGATTAAACGATAGGGAGTAAATTTAAAATCAATACCTTTAGAGGAAAAGCATCCTGCACAAGAAAATTTGTCAGCTTTCATCGACAGAACAACAATTTCTGTGGGTTTAAAAAGCTTGAGCAGCTTAGTAAGCGTTAATTGCAAATGCTCTTCTTGGTGAGAAGAGCTTCGGTAAAAAACTGGTTCAACATCCGCTGATTCAGAAGAATTTATTACCTTGCTGTAACCTGGGGAGAGACCGCTTGTAATGGTTACTGCTTCAGCGATCCTATTCGCGTTCCTGCAGTTGACCCGAAGTTTATAGGTTGATATGTTATCTGCCGCGCGACTCTTCAGTCTTTCAAGCCCGTTTGTTGAGCTTCTATCGGCATATATAGCTTGCCGTTCAAAGTCGCCAAACATAGCCCAATAACCACCAGCGAGCCCACCTTTTAATAACAGCTCCATAACATCAAGGAATGATTCAGATAGAAGATCTTGAGCTTCATCTACAAGCAACAGATCAAAGCTAGGTGAATTCACTTTGTCATCAAGCAATTTATCTACAGCTAACATCGGTAATTCTGATGTCCAAAAAATGTTATCGCTGCCTTCGGGAACATCAATATTTGCAACATTTAGCATCAATCCTGAAAGGCTTCCTGCATAAAATTTCAGTGAGTTTTCAGAGGCTAACTTTCCAAGTGATTCAGTTTCGCGCTTTAACCATGCAGCAAGCAACCCGTTAAAGCACAATAATGCAACGCTTTTCCCATCACTTAATGCTCGCCGAGCTGCCTCTACTGCTAAAAAAGTTTTGCCTGTCCCTGCTGGTCCTTTAAATATTACTCTTCGATTATCTTCAAGATGATCTAGTGCTTCAAACTGCTCTTCGGTAAATCGTTTTATTGCTGACTCTGCCATTTCAACTTCATTTCTAGCAGACGCTAAGTACTCAAAATCGGGTCTTAGAAATCGAAGAATGGTGTCGCGTTGTTTAATCGTTGGGCGGCTTTGCGGACCATACCAAATTGGTACAGGCTTCCTAGCGCTGCATTGGGAATGCGCGGCTTCAAATGCGTTAGTAATAAGCTTTGATATTGGAAAACGTAGGAAATCTGTTCTGCCAATAATCTGCCAAGGCTCCCACTCTAGTGATTTATCTGAAAAGTCAATTTCCGTAAACAAGACTGCAGAGTGGAAAAGAAGAGAGCCCAAAAAGTAGTCTTTTTTTGACAGAAACTGTCGAATTGAATGGCTGGCTTGACTTGCCTGCCTAAAGGGCCCTACAGGTGTTGTTTTGGGAGGGTCATAAAAATATTTCCAGAGTCCATCCTCCCTTGCGACATTACACCCCTTAACTTCAATGCACATAACTCCTAGACCAGGAGCAATAATTAGAATGTCTGCTTCACCTTCAGCTCTGACAATATGTCGACGTATGTCAAATGAGTGAAGGACTATCCAGTCCCTTGTCATGGGGTCATCGCGTAATTTCGCAAATAGCTGTCTTTCTCCTCTCGGAGCATCAGCAGAGATAAGCGGCGGGATCATCCGTGCCATGACGATACCTTAAGCTTACTCAGTTGAAATAATGTTGAGGATCTAACTTGTCTGTGAGTTGTATCGATTGCTGCTACTCTTAGTAGACCCATACGACCAGCTGATACTCCTGGTAATTCAATCGACTCGGTCGTGTCTATACGTCTTCTTTCTGAAGCAAGCTGGTGAACACGTGACAACAAAGCAGCTCGAATTACTGCTCCAGCTTTGTGATGGAAAGTCTTTAGCCGCTCCATTTCATCCCATCTGGAATTGGCATACGCGCTTGATTCATCTCCATTGTTCAATCCTTCTAGCTGCCAAATAACTTGAATAAGATGTGAAAATATCTGTTTATCATGTGGTGCCATTACCTCTTCGCCTGCCCATTCCCAAAGGTATTGAGGTGAGCGTAATTTAACGCCTAATTTTCGCATTCCGACAGCTACTACACCCTCGCCGTGACGTCTTATTACATTATGTAGTCTGGATTTCCATTGAACTGCAATTTCTCTTAATCCCGTTTCACCAGCTTTGCTGATTAGTGAATCGGCAACTTCTTCAAGGTAGTCTCCGCTGCCCGATAACCGAAGTAAAACAAGATCGCCTTCTTCGATATCACGGACGTTTGCGCGAGGAAGCTTATCTCCAATGAAGTTGGCTATTGAGCTTTCATCAAATAAACTAGAAACTTCGACGACACGTCCATCAGCAGGTAGAAAAGTACCGCTTCCGTCTGCAAATAAAACAAACTGGGCATTTACAGTATCGACTTTATCGGAGGCGGCGGCAATTTCAGAGTGCTGGGCATGAATAGCTGACCAAAAAGAATCGTGAGCCCATTTGTCTATCTGACCGCTGTAGTCAAGATCTATGGTTTCTGGAACTTCTTCTATCAAACTTGGTCTGGTAGAAAAATAACCATTTCTTGGCAGTTCTATGGGTGCCGGGATAGAAACTCTTTCGGATTTGTAAGAGACGACTTCTACTTCTGAAGTACGTCCGCCGTACAAGAGATCTAATAGAAACCCTCGAGGGGCATAACAAGGATTCCCAAGAATAATTAGTTTATCAAAAACTGAATTTTTAACGTGTCTTCTGAGTCTTATAAGCTCTAAATTAGAGTAATCAAAATCACTCTCCGGCGTAATAGTAGTTGGCCAACCTGGCGTTGGAGTTCCGCATATGTTTGCCATTAAAGCGATTTTCTTGTTGCTGATTTTTTCGTATTCAAATAATTCGAGTAAGTGATTTCGCTTAGGGTTTAAATTTTCATACTCAAGTTGTTTGATTACGTCAACAAGGTCAAGAACTGCTGGTCGGATACTTGCAACTGTTTCAGACGCCGCCTTTAGCTTATTTATCAATTCGTATAAATTCAAACGCGGATCATTGAATTGCAAAGCTGTAAGGGTAAGTGAAGTTTTTAATATCCACGCATCCCTAGCAACTAAGCGTTGAATTTCATCCGAACGATCAATATTAGAGAAGATAGAGTTGCAAGCAACTGCAACATGCTCTAGAGGGGGGAAGTTAATTACAGTTTTTTTTATTTTGCACAGATTGGAATTCGAATGATGTGAAACCAACAGCTCAAGATTCGCCTTACACAAGTTGAAGACACTATTTGCTATCGCCTTCTCTTGGACTGGGCGACTGAAGTTTTTTAAATTACCCTTTTTGTTTTTTTTCATGCGCGTTGTGTAGCTTTGGGTAAAGCAAATATGTATGACTCAATGCTGCTTGGGGGAGCTTTTAATCCAGACTTGGGTAAGTGGACTCCAATATCAACGGAGTATCCAATGTATGACTTTAAAAGCTGATCAATCTCTTCATCATATTCAGCTTGATCAAGAATGATCACGACACTATCGGCCGAGGTGTCCATTAAACGTGAAGCTGCCACAGGGCCGTCCAAAATTGAAAATACGACGAATTCATCAAGAACTCCATAATTCCGAGCTGAAGTTATTTTGGTTTTCCCATGAGATTTACCGCCTGGGTCAGCTATTGCAAGAATATCTGCACAGTTAGCTTTGGTAATTCCATCTACAATAATCGATAAGCCATCGATATCTGTCAAAAATGTTGATCTTTCAGTAACAATTGTGCATTCAATAGAGGGTGAATTTATCCAACCTTTGGGTGCATCCGATATTGCAGCCTGAAGAAATCGTTCCCCAGATCCAAGACGCTCATCAGCTAGGGCAGTAATTGACCCTAGAGTGATGCCGTATGAGAGAGCTGCAGACTTTGCAAACAGTCTGTTACTTTGTTGAGAGTTCTTTTTTTCCTCAGACAAAACCTCAAGAAAGTCGTTGCCTTCAATTTGCCGAACACCTATGACAGTTCCAGAACGACGTGTGAACTTTCCTTTTGATAGTTCCCGCCAAAATACCTTTGTTCCTGGATCCAAGTCAATTAGTGCTGCCCAATCAAGAGTATTGTCATGAACGCTGTTCGATGCGAAAACCGATCCAATTGCGGTAAAGGCCGCTGCAAGCCTTCTGTTTGGTAACCTAATTACCGCAACCCGTCGGCCCTCTAAATTTGCCTGGCTGCGCATCCATTGGCCAAGCCAAATGAGCCAATCAGCCCATTCAGGAATCGCAATTAGCTCCTCACCAATCATTAATGAAAGCCTATTTCGCTTGAGGGCAAGCAAGATAGTATCTAAATCAATGAACGCTTTATGTACAGCATTGTTCATCATTCTCATTTATGCTAATTCTAAGGATAAGATTGTTGCATATTCCAAATGTAAATTCCCCTCTGGGATACTTTCTTGATAGGTGAAAAAATGGAAGACCAATTAGTAAGTTTTCGTCAGGCAATCCTTGCTCGATCTAGGGAGGAATTCGGCGAACAGGATCAAATAGCAGGTTTTGGTTGTATTGCTGGTGAAATGCTTGAAGAGGCAGAGGAAATTGTTGACTTTATTCCTTGTCCTTATAGAGGTATCGGAACTAGGCGGAGGAACCTAGCCATCGACGGCTATGCTTTTGATGACGCAGATGGTTCATTGCGGCTTGTGATAGCAGAATTCGACGGTGAAAAAATACCAGTAACGCTAACTCAAACACTAGCAAAAGGAATTTTTGCTAAGGCAGTCGCTTTCGTAGAAGAAGCGTTTGCGGGTAAAGATGACCACCTACCAGCAGACAGTGACCCAGCTACAGATCTATCTTTTCTTCTTAAAGTTCATCAATCAAGCATCACTCGGCTTCGATTTTACTTAGTGACTGATGGAGTTTTGAGCGACAGAATCCGCGATTGGCCTGAGGAAAATCTTGGTGGAATCCCGTCTGAATTCCATATCTGGGACATTACAAGATTTCACAGTGCGCTCTCTTCCAAATCAGGAAGAGAAGCTTTGACTGTTAACTTTAGTGAATTAATTGACGGCGGTATTCCTTGTCTAAAGGCTAGCCTTAATCAGACTGATTACAGTGGGTACTTGTGCGTCATACCAGGTGAGGCTCTATCGCGTATGTACGATGAGTATGGAAGCAGACTTCTCGAAGGAAATGTTAGAAGTTTTTTAGGAAAAGCAGTAAAAGTAAACAAAGCGATTCGCGAAACTATCATGCGAAGCCCAGAAATGTTTTTTGCTTTCAATAATGGAATCGCAGCCACTGCTTCCTCG
>Ga0209768_10002666_pt1 | contig 10977 bp, 1 predicted proteins | sample LauGreSBDMM110SD_3_FD_187564 | JGI IMG/M metagenome (GOLD analysis project Ga0209768, IMG submission 187564) | Freshwater lake microbial communities from Lake Michigan, USA - Sp13.BD.MM110.SD (SPAdes) (version 2) | ecosystem: Environmental > Aquatic > Freshwater > Lake | place: Lake Michigan... | reverse complement strand
TTCCTACACAGCTACATACAATGGTAGCTACGCGGTGATAGTTACCAATGCTAATGGTTGTTCAGACACCTCAAACTGTGAAATAGTCAATGCAGTAGGCTTAAGCGATGTAGCTGCTGCAACGGTTGGGGTGTATCCGAATCCTACCACTGGACAAGTAACTATTGAATACCCGGGTCAAGATTTGACTTCTATTCAAATTTATGACGCCCAAGGAAAGCTATTGATGAACTATCCACAATTTAAATCAGGTGAGGCGATCCAATTAGAGCGATTTGCGACTGGAGTATATACCATTATTATTGAAAATAATGTTATTCAGCATATTGAAAGGATAGTTAAACAATAAGATTTTAACGTAAAATGCAAAAAAAGAGCTTTAATCGGCTCTTTTTTTACTCATATGTATTTTTTTCAAAAAAAACGTATGACTTTAACCCCAAATAAACTTTTGTTTAACAATTTATTGTGGTTAAGCTATTGTATGTTTTATGTGATTCTAATAAAAAATTAATACTAAAAAAACAAAAAATATTGAAAATAATGTTATTCAGCATATTGAAAGGATAGTTAAACAATAAGATTTTAACGTAAAATGTAAAAAAAGAGCTTTAATCGGCTCTTTTTTTTTTGCTCATATGTATTTTTTTCAAAAAAAAACATATAACTTTAACCCCAAATTAACTTTTGTTTAACAATTTATTGTGGTTAAGCTATTGTAGGTTTTATGTGATTCTTAAAAAAAATTAATACTAAAAAAACAAACAACATGAAAAAATTTACCTTTTCGTTTTTAGTTCGCTTAACATTAATCATGGCGATTGTATTCAAAGGATTCAGTTCCATGGCGACGACTTGTCCGAATGCAACAGTTATAACTCAAACGGGACTTCCCATAGTCAATCAAGCATTGACCTGTGGTACCGTGGATGAAATTAACGCTGGCAACATGGCTGCATCTATATTAACTGGAGGTTGTGCCGGCACTCTATATTATGGAGGACAGGAGGCTTTGTATGTATTTACCCCAACCGTTACTGGATTATACGACGTGAGTATGATTGGTCAGACGTATACAGGTATATTTATTTTCAATGGTTGTCCGACCACAGCGGGATCTACTTGTATGGGTGGCGTAAGCAGCTCTTCATCTGCTAAAAACTTAAGTGCTACATTAACTGCAGGGGTAACATACTATATTATGTTTGATACTTGGCCAACGCCATTCAGCCCTTGTCCTGGAACTTTTTCCATGAACCTTTTATTACCGAATACAGCCACTGCAGTAGCAGCTGGTGGATTATGGTCTAGCACAGCTACTTGGGCAAACGGCGCTGTGCCTAACGCTGCCAGTACTGTCGTTATTCCTGCAGGAACCACTGTAGTAGTAGACCAAGTAGTTGGCATAGTAGACTTAACGGTTAGTGGCAATCTACAATGGAACGGTACAACAAATGCTTTAAGCGCCAGTGGAAATATTCTCGTCAATGCAGGAGGTAGATTTCTACCATATACCACCACGGCGGGGGCAAGCAGCAATGCAACAATCAATGTGGTAGGAAATTTTGAAAACAATGGGTACTGTAATTTTTCCGGCGGATTTAGTATAGCTGGACTATTAAACTTTAATGGTGCAGGTTCAACCTTAAGTGGAACTGGTGTTTTCGAAGGAAATGGAACAACTGGAATTATGCGACAAGTATTTTTCCAAAATACCGGTAGTAATACCATTAATACCAGCCAAAACCTTAATGTATATTCTTTTGGCTTTACCGCTGGATCTATTAATACCAACAACAAACTAATCATTAACAATACAGCTTCAATTTTAGGTCAACCTTTTAATACGCAAGTTGCCAGTATCAGTGTTACCAACATGGGAACCCTTTACAATGCGGCACCAGTTGTTTTTGGTACTGCTGTTTCGCCGTGGGCGAGTGCAGGTCTAGCTACCGCTAACACACGTTATTTCGATGGTAATAATGTTTATTTGTGTACAGGAGGCGGAAGCTTTGGAGCAACAGCTCCATCGGGAACTGCACCAACAACACAATTAAACGGAACGGCAACTTTATTGTACATTGGCTCATTAGGTACGCTAGGAAATCCATTTCAGGTAGCTGCTGTTACTGTGGGTACTCAATACTTTTACGGCGGAAATCTTTACACATGTACAGTAGCCGGAATACCATCTGCGACAGCACCACCAACCCACACTTCGGGTATAGCAGCGTCTGGAGCAGCAACTTTTTTATATGCAGGTACACCAACACAAGCCACTGTAAACTATGATGCCACCACACAAACTGCTAGAAGTTTAAACTTAACTTCGGCTGGTTCTGGCTACTCATCTAGTTTAGCACCAAGTATTGTTTTCAGCGTGGGAATTTTAGGTGGTACAGGAAGCGGAGCTTTAGCTACTGCAGTTGTTCCTTATGCGATCACTGGGCCAACAGCCTCTCTAACACAAAAATCAGGTGTGGCTTCAGTAACTGGAGGCATTACTATTAATGGTGATCAAGGAGTGAGTGCACTTAGCAGCGACCCACAGTCCTCAACAGGTGTTGGTACCATCTTCACCACCAATGGAGGTGTTAATTATACCGTAGCACCTACTGTAGGTTTTACCGGACCAACAGCTTTAAACTTGGTAACTAGTCAAGGATCAGGATACACTGCGGCTCCAACCCTAACTGTTACTGGTGGAACCTTAGTTACTGGTACTGCATTAAGCTCAATCAATTTCACTGTAACCGTGAACCAAGGAAAAGTCGTTTCTGTTTACTTGAACACAACTTCGGCCACGTACTCTGTTCCCCCAACGATTAGTATTTCAGGTAATGCCACCATAGCTTGGCCTGTAAACTGCTGGCCTGCTGCCACTGCGAACATCGGGGCCAACCGACAAGTTAGTAGCTTTACAATCACCAATTCGGGTTATGGTTATGTGACTGGACCAACAGTTGCTGTTGGTACTATAAGTGGTACAGCAGCCGGAGGAACCTTTACTACAGTAGCTAGCGCTCCTTTTGCTCGCGTAGGTGCTTACAACCTAACCTTGAACTTTTTTGCGCCATCACCAGCCCCTCCTGTGGCACAAATAGATGACGCTTTTATTCCAGCTAGTAGAAAAATTAATACCCTTAGCTTAGCTGGTAACGGTAACGGCCTCAGTTTAAATAGTAACTTAACTCTTTTTGGAACATTCCCATTGGGTTTAACGGCAAGTGGAAATGTTCCTGGGAATATTTTAAACCTAAATGGCAACACGCTGATCTGCTCTTGGCAAGGTTATGCTGGCGCTATAAGCACATTTGGAGTAACTAATGCCTATTTAACGAATGGCTCTATGTCTGTCTATGGTCGTGGAGGAGGAACTACAGGAAGCAATTACAATTTCCCTTTTAGTGGCTATCCAAGCATATTTACCGGTAACGGAGTTGGTTTTGTCGATGGTTCGGATATTACGAATTTAACAGTTACTCAGACTGCTGCACCAAGCAGCGTTGTTGTAGGTGGAAATGCGGCTGCCTTTGGCAACAGGGCGTTTAGAGTTCAAGCCAAAACCTTTCAAACAACAAATGGTATCTCTGGAAATAATCCAACTGCTACCTTACGATACAACTCACAAGATGGCCTTACAACTACTCAAGATCAAACGTTTATTGCACAAGCCCCTTCATTAACAGGCGCTTGGAATTTACGAAGTCTTGCTTTAGGTGTAGGTGGAGCCCTAGCTGCTACAGGCACACTAACTACAGCTACTTCAGCTACCATTCCGGCTACTACTCCTGTAACGTATACAGGTGACGACTACCTTGCCTGGGCAGGCTCATCAGCTACAATAGATGCTACAGGAGTGTCTCCTACAACTCTTTGTGCTAGCTCTGGGTTTTTTACAATAACAGGCACCAATTTGCTTGGGGTGAGTGCTGTGTTTATTGGTGGTACACCAGTAGCCAACTTTACCGTTGTTTCTAGTACTCAAATTACTGCAACCGCTGGTAATGGACCGAATGGTGTTGTTTCTATCGTAAAAAATGGACAAACAGTTGTAGGCACTCAAATCATCACGCTTAATGCATCTCCCGCAGTTCCAACAGCACTACCGGCAAATAACACCGTGTTACTTGGTGCAACTGCAGTTTATACAGCTACAGGTACTGGAGGAACGTTGAATTGGTATAACCAACCTTTTGGTGGAGCCATTCTAGGAAGCGGAACATCATTCACAACACCTCCGAATTGTGCTTCAGGATCATATTATGTGGCTGAAAACAACGGTTCATGTGATGGACCGCGCTTTCAAGTAAGCATTACAGTAAGTCCTTTCACCATTGCCTCTTCCAATGCTAGTTTTTGTGGATCGCTTGGATCAACGTCAGCACTTACATTGACCGCAACACCTAACGACCCATCTATTTCTTATGGTTGGACAGCCAACGTAACGACAGCGGTTATTACCAATAATTCTCTACCTATAGCGAATGCGACCATTACAGAAACCTCTGACTTTTATATGACAGCTACGGCTAATGGTTGTAGTGCGACTGCAGCACCAATTTCAATTGGTGTTTACAATTTCCCTGCAATCACGCCAACGGCAGTTCCGAGTACAATTTGCGGTGGAACTTCTGCTACCTTAGCAACAGGCTTAAGTGCCTCTAACTTTGCTGCTATTTGTATTACACCGGCCGCTATTCCAGCGCCAACTCAAAACTTTACCAATTTAGCCTTGAATGGTATTGCTCAAGTTCCTTTGGCATCAGGTAGCCTTGATGACGGTGGATGGGGAGGTATTCCTATCGGATTCAACTTCAACTTCTTTGGAACCACTTATACAACCATTAATGTTGGAACCAATGGCGTTCTTCAGTTTGGGGCCTACAATGGCGCCTTTGCTGGTGGATTAGGTGACTATCAAATCGGTACTTTGCCGAATACAGTGGATCCTTTAGCAGCGATATACGGTTGTGCAAATGACCTTCACTGTGGTTACACTGGTGCCAATGTTAAATATTGGACAGCAGGTGTAGCGCCGAACAGGAAGTTTATTGTTGATTACCAAGTATTTACCTACGGAAGTCCTTCTAGTAATAACAACTTTCAAATTATATTGTATGAAACACTAGGACAAGTAGATATTGTTGCATCAATCATCAGTTCTACCAACTCCAAATCTATCGGTGTAAATAGTCCAACGGGAACTATTGGTGCTACTGCACCAAACTGTGCTGTTACTCCTAATGCCCCTAGTTATTGGTCCGCTACAACAGCGACTATTGCCGCAGGAAGTCCGCAGGCATGGAAATTTATACCCCCTGTAAATTATGCACACAATTGGACGGTAAATCCAACTACTAATCCAGCTTTAGATTTACTAAACGGAGTTAGTGTTACTACTTCATCTACAGTTCAATCACCAATAGCTTCTACGAATTACCAAGTGAGTATTACAGACCCTGTTACGGGTTGTTCACAGGTGTTCCAAACACCAGTAATTGTATTACCTACTCCTGTTCCACCAATTGCAGTGAATTCAGTTCAGTGTGGTACTCAAGTACCAACCGCGATCGTAAGTTGCCCAACTTGTACAGGTAATCAAACTTTTAACTGGTATACTGCAGCTACAAACGGAGCGCTTTATCAAGGTATTATCAATGAGAATTTCAATACCTCAACGACAGGAACATTGTATGGTAATGCAGCCCTTACAGGAGCTCGTTGTGTACTTACGGAAAATATTGCTGCTCAAAATGGCGCTTTACTTTTGGGTTCTACTGGAGTGAACTCGAATGCATACAACATAAACTTTGATTTTCAAGTAGGCCCATCTGATGCCTTGGGTTATAATGGTGCGGACGGTTTCTCTTATTCATTTGGAGATGACGTAAATGCTACTGCAACAACACCAGCTGAAGAAAATGGCTCTGGGACTAAGATAAAGCTAGGATTTGTTTCGTATACGAACGGCGGAAGTACAGCAGGTATTTACCTTATGTATAACTGTTTAGTAGATGAGCAGACCCCAGGAACACCAGGTGTTTTAGCTTTCTCACCAACCCTAACTTGGAAAAATACTTCTAGTCCAGTGGCGCTTACCATGACCATAGATGCTTTGGGTCAAGTTTCAGTAAATTTAAATGGTGTACCTATCTTTAGCAATGTACCACTTCCTTCAAATTATTTACTAGAAAACAAATCAACTTGGCTTACATTATTCAAGGCAAGAACTGGAGCGGGCTTTTCAAGACACGCAGTAGACAACGTTCAGGTACAAGCACAACCTGCTCAGCCTTTCACGAGCGTTCAACAAGCAGTAAGTAACTCTGTAACATACTATGTTCAAACCCTAGATGGTTTATGTGGAAGTACTTCCCTTACACCAATAACTATTACAGTAAATCCTGCACCTGCTTTCGGTATTACCTCAGCGTTTACCGCTTGTCAAAATGGCTCATATCCGTTAACGGTAACCACAGGAGCAAGTAGTTATACTAACTTCACGTGGTCACCAGCAGCCCTTTTATTCAATGATGCAGCGTTAACTTCACCTTACGTTGCTGGTACAAACGCCACAACTGTTTATTTTTCAGCGGCTACAGTGGGTGCACAACCTGCTATCACTTGCTCAGCAACAGACGGTGGAATCGGCACACTACAATGTGGCGCTTCAGCATCAGTAAACATTATCGTTCAAGCCAATCCTATTGCGCCAATTATTGCCGCTCCAGCAAGTTCTGTATGTTCTGGCGCTACTTCTGCGATTGAGGTACAAGCGGGAGGTAGTTATTGTGCCAGTGGTGCTAACTACACGTACGATGAAGAAATATTTAACGTAACTTTAGGAACCTTAAACAATTCTAGTACTTGCCTTACCTTAGCGGGAGGTCCGGGATCTATCTTGGAGAAATATTCTAACTATACCTCAGGACCAGGTGCTCCTGCAGCACCGAATATCGCTGCTGGCGCAACCACAACAGGTTCTGTAACCATCGGGACTTGTGGAAACTTTAATTACACCAGTGGTTTGGCTGTTTTCGTAGACTTAAACCAAGATGGCGACTTTATTGATGCTGGAGAGAAAGTATACTCAAATGGCGCTTTAGCCAATTTGAACTGTTTTCCTGCTGCAGCAGCTTCAGTGGGTTTAATTATTCCAGCTACAGCACTTAGTGGCTTAACCAGAATGCGAATTGTTAATCAAGAAGGTATTAGTGGAAATGCTATAAATCCTTGTACTATTCAAAGTTGGGGTGAGACCGAAGACTACCTGATAAACATTACAGGTGGTGCTTCTTACAACTACACTTGGACTCCAGCTGTTGCAGGAAATTCAACTGCAGCCTCTGTAACTACTTTACCTTTAACAGTACCAACTACCTACACTGTCGTGCTTAACGATGGTACTTGCTCGAGTGCGCCATCCAATGCACTTACCATAGGTATTGCTGGAACACCCGTTATCACAACTGCTGCGTCTTCGCCTGTTAGTGGCTATTGCCCAAGTGCTGCACTATATACCTTCGATGAAGAAATCTTCAATGTGACCCTTGGAACCATGAACAATTCCAGTACTTGTACAACCTTAGCGGGAGGTCCGGGATCTATCTTAGAAAGGTATTCTAACTATACCTCTGGAGCAGGAGCCCCTGCGGTTCCTAACTTAGCGGCTGGATCAACCACTGCTGGATCGGTAACCATCGGTTCTTGTGGAAGCTTTAACTACACCAGTGGTTTAGCTGTATTCATTGACTTCAACCAAGATGGTGACTTTACGGATGCTGGAGAAAAAGTATTTACCAATGGTGCCGTGGCTAACTTAAACTGTGTGCCAGCTACTGCCGTTCCGATCAGTGTTACTGTGCCGGCAACAGCGGTTGGTGGACAAACCAGAATGCGTGTTGTGAACCAAGAAAGCATCTCCGGTGATAACATCACCCCTTGTACCGTTGCAAGTTGGGGTGAAACCGAAGACTACTTGGTCAACATCACAGGAGGAGCTGTCAACATCCCTTGTCCTGGAGCTACCTTCAACCTAAGCAGTACAGCGACCAACGGTGGAGCGCCTTACACCTACGCTTGGACTGTGCTTAGTGGTTCTGCAACTTTATCCACAGCAAACATTGCGAATCCAACAGCAGTGGTTAACACAGATGCAACCTTGCAACTGACTGTTACTGATGTGTGTGGCTCGGTAGTTACTTCAACCGTTGTAGCAGATATCAATGAAAACCCAATCACTATAACACCAGCTAATTCAACTATTTGTATCAACAGTAGCACCACCTTAACCGCAGCCAACGGCAGCAACTACACGTGGACGCCAACCAATGATTTAAGTGCTAGCAATACAGCGGTTGTTGTGGCTAGTCCGACAAGTACCGTAACCTACACAGTGAATGGTACCTATGGAATCGGATGTTCGGGATCAACCAATACCACGGTTACCGTAAATCCATTACCTGTTGTGAATGCAGGTTTAGACCAAACGGTTTGTTTGAATACGCCTGTAGTGCTAAACGGTGCTGGTGCAACAAGCTACACATGGAATAACAACGTAAGTAACGGTGTTGCCTTTACGCCTGCTTCAACTGCCGTTTACACGGTAACAGGAACAGATGCCAATGGATGTGTGAACCAAGACCAAGTTACTATCTCCGTTAATGGATTACCGGGAGTAAGTGCAGGTCAAGACTTTGCTATCTGTAATGGATTTGGAGCTACTTTAACCGGTAACGGGGCAAATACTTATACTTGGAACAACAACGTAAACAATGGTGTCGTATTCTTCCCGAATACCACTCAAAGTTATGTAGTAACTGGAACAGGTGCTAATGGTTGTTCAAACCAAGATACCATAACCATTACCGTTAACAACACACCAGTAGTTTCGTTAACCAACGGTGGAAGTTCTTGTGCAAACGGAACAGTAGCCTTATCTGCTACAACCACTAACGCGTATGGCGGCTTCTGGTCTGCTACCAATGGAGGTGGTGTTATTTCACCAAATGTATCCAACAGTAATGTGGTTTATAACGCGAATCCTTCAGACCCATCAACGGTTAACTTTACCTATGTAGCCTTTAACCAATGTGGATCTACTACAGCTAATACCACAATCTCGGTCTTGAGTTTACCAACGGTAAACGCTGGTCTAAACCAAACAGCATGTGCCAACAGCAACGTTACCTTAACGGCAACTTCTAATGGAACAGTAGTTTGGAACTCAGGTTTACTTGACGGTGTGGCGTTTTTAGCTGCACAAGGAACCACGAGTTATATAGCTACAGCGACAGGAGCTAATGGCTGTACAAATACAGATACTGTTACCGTAACAGGTCTAGCACTACCTAACGTAGGAGCTGGTCAAGACCAAACGGTGTGTGCAGGAGAAAGTGTTACATTAAACGGAAGTGGTGCGAATAGCTATGCTTGGAGCAACAACGTTATCGACGGTGTTCCTTTCACGCCAACAGCAACTGGACAGTACAGTGTAACAGGAACTGGAAGTAATGGTTGTTCCAATCAAGACAACGTTAATGTAACTGTAAATGCTTTACCAAATGCTATCGTTATAAGTGCGGACCCAGTTACCTTGGTAGCGTCTCCTGCTGGAGCAACTTATCAGTGGATCAATTGTGCAACAGGACAGGCGATTGCAGATGCAGACAACGACACCTTAGTAGCTACTTCAAACGGAGGTTACGCTGTAATTGTAACGAATGCAAGTGGTTGTTCAGATACTTCTGAATGTACCATTGTCGATCAAGTTGGCATCTACTTCCCAGAATCTGCCTTTATTGGATTATATCCTAATCCAACCAATGGCATAGTTACACTAGAATTGCCTGCAGATGATGGAGCAATTGCAAATGTATTTGATTCACAAGGGAAATTGATTATCAGTATATCCAATGCTAAAAACGGAGAACAATTTGACTTGAGTACCTTAAGCACAGGAGTCTACACTTTCCGAGTGACCTTGAATAACTTAACACACATTCAAAAAGTCGTTAAGCATTAAGAACATAGAAAAGGCTCCCAATAGGGAGCCTTTTTTTATACACATCAGCAAAAAAAGAATACTGTTCTTTTAATCTACTGAGAAAACTTTAATACATAAAGAACTAATAATAACGAAATTACATTAAAATTAAATTTTTAATTATGACTAAAATGATACCTTGTACAAGCAGAAATAAGCGCCAATCTTCAAGCAAATTATCTTCCAATATCCCTCACTTTATAAAAACTGCCATGTTTACCCTAGCAATATTAGTTGCAGGGATTGGGAGTGTTTCGGGGCAAACACAACACACCGTAGTTCCTAGTGGAGGAACAGCAGGAACCACCAATGGGACTCTCGGAGATCCTATTTGCCGTTATTACAATTCTATACGCTACCAAGTAGTTTATACGGTTGCTGAGTTAAATGCAGCAGGTATGACAGGTTCCTCTCAAATTACACGCCTTGCATGGAACGTAACTGAATCTTCCGGTTCATTGGCAAACTACACTGTAAAGATGGCCAATACCATTGCAACAAATTCTGCTGCCCACAATGCCACGGCAACAACTACGGTTAAAAATCCATTTACTTATGGTACTGCCACAGGGTATAATGACATTATATTTGATGTTCCATTTACATGGGACGGCACAAGTAATTTATTGGTAGAAATTTGTACAGGTACAACAAATCCATTCGCATCTCCCTATGGTGGGGTTCAAGCAAAAACCGGAATAACAAGTGGATCTCGTCATTACAGAGTTGATGCGACTTCTGCCTGTGGAGTAAATACGAGCTTAGCCAATACAACAAAACCGTATGTGATGCTTACCAAGGCGGCAACAGGACCTTGTTCTGGCACTCCTAATACACCAAGCATATCAGGTGCTACCTCAGCATGTGCTGGTGTCAACTTCAATTTATCATCTGCTGGTGGAAGCCCAGGAACGGGAATAAGCTATCAA
>Ga0209768_10002661_pt1 | contig 10985 bp, 4 predicted proteins | sample LauGreSBDMM110SD_3_FD_187564 | JGI IMG/M metagenome (GOLD analysis project Ga0209768, IMG submission 187564) | Freshwater lake microbial communities from Lake Michigan, USA - Sp13.BD.MM110.SD (SPAdes) (version 2) | ecosystem: Environmental > Aquatic > Freshwater > Lake | place: Lake Michigan... | reverse complement strand
ATTTTCGCGGGTATACCACGGATCATAATTACCACTATGAAATTACTAAAACACACCGTTTTTCGCTTTTTGTTGCACTTGCTTTAGCCGCCTGTAACTCTAAATCTCCAGTAGAATTTTCGGTGTTTACCCAACAGTACTTTGACGATAAGAAAGCGCTTTTCCCCTTGGAAGCCACCCAATATGGTCAAAACCAATACAACAACCAATTGCTTTTTGAAATGACCGACAGCTACCGCAAAAAGCTGGGCGAATTTTATGCGAACTACGAAAAACACACGGGAAGCAATTTGACATCAAAAAATTTCACGGGAAAGTATTGGAATCAGGTGTGATGCCTTTGTCCTTGCTAGAAAGTAAAATGAATGCCTGGATTGACTCTGTAAACTAAATTAGAACAGCTCGCCAATTCTTTAAGGGCCAAGTTGGTTGGTGATTTGTTTCATTTCTAGCACATGGGTTTCCCGTGGCTACTTATTCAGGATTTCCCAAAAGTATTTTTTGAACAACTTGCTGATTATCTATCGTTTTCACCTCTACAATATACAGGCCATCGGCAAAGCCACTTGTAGAAAACGAGTAGCTTCGTGTATTACCTACGGGCGATTGATAGACCAATTGTTTGCCGCTTAGGTCATAGATCGCGATCGATTGTATTGCTTCGGCAGTTGGATTGGCTACTTCTACCGTTTGCGAACTGGACTGCTGTGTGATTCGGATATTCGAATTTACAGCTACTGGGTTGTTGCTTAAGGTAGTGGTGAATGTAATCTGAAACCGATTGTTATACACTCCTTCCCCCAAAACTAGGGTAAAGGGATTGTTTTTAATGTTGTGATAACTGCCATCGGCGCCGTCATACAGGTATATTGGCTGAGTGGCTTCAACGTTTTCTATCAAACTTGCCTCAAAAGTGAAGCTGCTTGAGTTGCCAGCTTTTATACCGATTGGAATTCGTTTACTAACCTCAAAATCGGTGCCTTGAATGACGTATTTATTTTCGTCCAACACAAAATAAACGTCGTTTGGCAGGCTCTCTTCTGAAGGTGATAGCGCATCAATCCCGCGATCAACTCCGTCAGTAGCCGTGGGCAAGAAAACCAAGGCGAGCTGTTTGGTGAATTGGTTGTTCATTGTTGCATTTAGCCGAATCACCGCAAATGGATCTCCGGCAGCCTTTTCGATTTCATCCTGATTGGCCGCACCAGTACCTCTTTCAAATTGGGAATATACGTCCGCTTCTTTGTAATAGCTGCGGTGCACGTTTTTTAAAGAGACAGCTACCGGAGTTCCCGTTGCTTTTCCTTTGATCATGAATCCTTGCCCGATTGGCGCATACTTGCGTTGAATGGCTAGTCCCGAGGAGGCACCAACTACATTGAGCGTGCCGTCATTGTTGTAGGTGTTAAACGTTGCTGGCACATAGACGCCATAGGTGGTAAGTCCGGTTCCAATGGGTGAATAGGTGCCATAACCTCCTTGGTAGTTACTTAACACATGAGAATTGACCGTTTTATCTTGCTCCCAATAATAGGCAATTCCGGTGCAATCGGTGTTGCTGGGATCAAGTAAAAAGGCATTTACGTGCAAAGCTGAGGGATAGGGGTTTCCGGTTAAGGTGAGTTTATCGGCGGCCACACTCACAGTGATTGTTCCGTCATTGGGTTTGCCCCGAAAGTCGTAGCGTTGTGACCCTCCGGGATTGTTGGCTGTGGCTTCGCCCACAGTGACAGGATCAGCACCTGCAGTACCCTTCATGGTAAAGCCTTGTCCGGCTGCAATTGTTGATGCCGCCGCAGTTTGCACCCATTCGGAGTAATTTACACCCGACAAAAACTTCCAAATCCAGTAGCTGGCAATAGACAAACTCGCTGCACTGGCCGTACCATCATAGCCGGTTACCATCATAGCCGGATTGCTTGCAGTGGCAGAAGTGGGCACATGAAATTGGGTGATGCCAAAATTTTCGTTCCCCACTGTTGCCGAAGCATTTCCCACGGGCGAACACCAATAATTGTAATCAAAATTGTCGGAGGTGCCTTCCTGAAAAACGGAGAGTTTTCCCAATCCTTTATTGGTAGAAGTTCCAGTTGTGCCTTGAATCAGTTGTGCTTCGTTTCGTAAATACAAAAAACCATTGTTTTGAATATCAATATCTTGGGTTACATAAACCAGTTCGTTTTTTACAAACAGAGAACCAGTACTGCCCACATACAGCTGGGATTGCACCAAATTTGTACAGCAGCAAACCGCAAAAAGTAAGACAAATAATTTATTCATGATAGGCTTTGGTTAAAACAGCACTTTGTGAACCGCTTTTGAAAAGAAAAATTAGAACGAAAGGAAAGGTTTGGGGTTTATAAATGGATGTTTTAGTAAAGAAATGCCGCTGCAATCATTTGTTTTCAGCAGAAGAACCCTGAGTTTTATTTCAAATATCACGATTTATCTGATAGCAGACAAGTTAATTTTGAAGGCTATTTTCCTCTTGGCGTAAAATGGACTGTGATGCATTAACACATTAAGTAAAATTTAATCTTTATTGGGAAGAGAGTTTTTGTTTTTATCGCTACTCCCAACACACGCTCTACTTGATTTTTCTGGGGATTCCCCTGTTTTTTCAGGGAATGAAATCTGTAATAAAATAATCATGCTACTGCTTGGGACAACGATTTGCGTGGATATCTTTTTTTTGACTTGTATAGTTATTATATACGTGTTAGAGATTTATTTAGGGAACTTCTGCGGTAAATTTAAAATTTATTTCAAACTAAAAAGTAAATCAAGCAGTATGAAAGCACTTTATTATACGGTTATTTTTTTAGGCCTTTCTGCCCCGGCAGTTGCCCAAGTGGGTATAGGCACATCCACTCCCCAAGGTGCATTAGATATAGTATCACCTGTAGGAGCGCCCAATGGTCTTTTGATACCGAGAGTGCCCTTAACTATTGGTCCAACCAATGCCTTACCGTTGGTAGGACCTACCACTTCAGAAATGATTTACAACACAAGCACCGTGGGTGGTGCCACGCCAGGTTTTTATTTTTGGAGCGGAACCAGCTGGGTGCGTTTTGTAACCGGCGCTTCAACTGGTTGGTTAACTACAGGCAATTCAGGATTAATCGCGGGAACCAATTTTCTTGGCACAACCGATGCGGTGGATGTCTCGTTTAAAAGAGCAAATGTATTATCCGGCTATATTGGCGCTACCAGTACCGCTTTTGGAGTGGGTGCTTTGTCTAGCGGAGCAGCCACAACCAGTACTGCCTTTGGAAACAACGCCTTGTCGGTGAGTACCGGTTCCAACAATGTGGCCTTTGGTCAAAATGCGTTGCGCGACTGTGCAGGATCAGCTATCTATAATACAGCAGTTGGAACTAATGCGCTAAAAGGAATTAACAATGCTGCTTCCCAGTACAATACGGCTCTTGGCGGAGAGGCCATGGGGCTTACCACAGGCGACGTGAGCAATTGTACCGCCGTGGGTTACCAAGCGCTCTATTCTATAAGTGGAGCAGGTGCTGCCCGAGGATTAAACAATACTGCCTTTGGATACCAAGCGGGGAGTACAATCACTACCGGCGAAAACAACATTGCAATTGGGTACCAAGCACAGGTTCCCAGTATTACATCCAACAACCAAATTCAGATTGGGAATAGCGCCATCAGTTTGGCCCGATGTCAAGTAGCTTGGACCTTGAGTTCAGATCAGCGATTTAAAAACAACATCAAAGACTCCGAGTTAGGGCTGCAATTCCTGCAATCACTTCGTCCGGTTTCCTACTTGCGCTCGAATGATGCGCAGGCCAAAACGGAGTACGGCTTTATCGCACAGGAGATTGAGGCCGCCTTTTCTAAAGCGGGCTATCCAAATAATGGTGTAATCTCAAAAGACGATTCGGGACTCATGGGCGTGCGATACAACGATTTCATCTCGATATCGGTAAAGGCAATTCAAGAACAACAACAGCAGATAGAAGCCCTTCAACAAGCTAATACCGAATTGCAAAAAACGAATGCAGCCATTTTGGAACGCTTAGCCAAATTGGAACGCAAGTAGACTTCTTTTTTATTTCTAGAAATAAACTTGGATTTTCAATATTTCCAAAAAGCGCATCTAATTTTTTTATTAGATGTGCTTTTTTGGTTAAATAAACATGATTTCTCAACTCTCACGTAAAGTTATTTGCTCAAAACGACAAGGCAATAACTCAACATTAGTACAACAACTTAGCATTAGCAGGTTTTGTTAGCGCACAAAAACGAGTAGATTCTCCTTTATTTTAAACTATATCGTTTGCGAGGCCGTTAATTCTGACAGGAGAAATTCGCTTCAATTTTTTGTATAGTTTATATATAGCCGGGATGAAATTTTAAACCTTACCCGGTAGTATATATTTGAGAATCGATATGTAACCAATTAAAAACCAAACTATGATGAAAAAAATTCTTTTATGTTTATTCCTGATGACTATATCATTAGGGTATGCACAACCTAGTGCATCGCCAACAGATCCTCCCGCAAGAAATGCTTGGGATGTGAAATCGGTGTACAGCGATTCCTACACCAACCAAACTGGTGTAAGCTTTTTAGATTTTGGTGGAAGCACCATCAATGCCGATTTTACGCCACCTGGAGGTAACCCTGCCAAGTATTACACAGGTCACAGTTATTCTGGGATGCAAGTGAATACAGCGGGTAGCTTGAATGTGTTGCAAATGACACATTTACACTTTGATGTGTACTCTCCAAACTTTAGTTCGATGGCCATCAAATTGGAATCGTCAACTGGAGCAGCAAGAGAGCTTGCCGTTACAGGTACTGTTGTTCCATCTGCAACAACAAGAAACCAGTGGATCAGTGTAGATTTAGTTTTGAGCACCTATGATATAGGCAATATTTTAACAAGTTTAAAATACATTGTGCCGGTAACATATGCTCAAAATGCTACTTTATACATTGATAATGTTTACTTCTATAGACCGGCTACAGTTTTGCCACCAACTTTAGGTGATTTTACAGTTCCTTCGCAATTGGTGGGTGCCGCGCCAATTACCTTAACTGCTCCTACATCAAACAGTGGTGGTGCATTTACTTTTACCAGTAGTAATACAGCAGTAGCAACCATTAGCGGTACAACCTTAACTATTGTAGGGCTTGGTTCATCTAACATTACTGCGACACAAGCAGCGGATGGCGGATATGGAACTGGAACAGCAATCGCTGTTTTCAATGTAACACCCAATGCTGCACCTGTTCCACCAGCTCGTAATACCTGGGATGTAATTTCCTTGTACAGCGGTGCCTACACGAATCTTGCCAATACAAATTTTAACCCGAACTGGGGTCAATCTGGTTTTGGTGCTTTTTCGGCCACTACTTTTGAAGGAGATGATGTATTGCAATACCCTAACTTGAATTACCAAGGTACTGAGACAGCTGCCGATGTAAATGCAATTGCAATGACCACAATGCACATCGATATTTTCTCGCCAACCTTAACGTCTATTCGTTTATCGCTAATTAAAACAACTGGTGGCGCAACTGAAAAACCAATCACTTTGCCTTTAACTGCGGGCGTTTGGAACAGTTTTGATATCGATTTGACTTCGGCCACGTTTACGGGCTTGGATTTTACTAAAATCCGTCAAATTAAATACGACCAACCTTCTGCTGCAGGGCAAACCTTAGTAGTAGATAATATTTATTTCTGGAGAACTGCTACAACTTTGCCTCCAACTTTGGGCGCATTTACCGTTGCTCCACAATTAACGGGCGCAGCTCCGTTTGAATTGACCGCACCAACTTCAAACAGTAATGGTGCATTTACGTTCAGCAGTAACAACACTGCTGTTGCGACTGTAAGTGGAACTACCGTAACTGTTGTTGGAGTAGGATCTGCTGTAATTACAGCAACACAAGCTGCTGATAGCGGTTACGGAGCAGGAATTGCTACGGCGACACTTGATGTTACGCCTACAGCTGCCCCTTTGCCTCCTGTAAGAAATACCTGGGATGTGATTTCGTTATACAGCGGATCATATACCAATGTTGCGGGAACCAACTTTAACCCGAACTGGGGACAGTCAGGATTTGGTGCTTTTTCAACTGCTTTTTATGAAGCGAATGAAGTATTGCGTTATCCAAACTTAGGCTATCAAGGCACCGAAACGGCTGCCGATGTGGATGTTTCGGCATTAAACAAATTGCACATCGATTTGTTTTCGCCAACCTTAACGTCTATTCGTTTATCGTTAATTAAAACAACTGGTGGTGCTGTAGAAAAACCAATCACTTTGCCTTTAACTGCAGGTGTTTGGAACAGCTTTGATATTGATTTGACAGCCGCCACATTTGCTGGATTGGATTTTACCAAAATCCGTCAACTTAAATATGATATGCCGTCTGCTGCTGGACAAACCTTGTCGGTAGATAACATTTACTTTTGGAGAGATGCAACTACGCAACCACCAACTTTAGGTTCATTTACAGTGGCTGCACAATTGATTGGCGCTGCTCCATTTGAATTGACTGCTCCAACTTCAAACTCTGCGGGTGCATTCACCTTTACCAGTAGCAATACTGCTGTAGCAACAATCAGTGGAACTACCGTTACTGTGGTAGGTGCTGGTTCAACTACTATAACTGCTACGCAAGCTGCTGATGGCAGTTACGGAACAGGTGTGGCAACAGCTACACTTGATGTAACTCCTGCTGCGGCCCCAACGCCTCCTGCAAGAAATGCTTGGGATGTGATTTCTTTATATAGTGGAGCCTATACACCTTCATCTGCGCCAAACTGGGGTGCAGCCGGAACTGATGTGTCTTTATCTGGTGATACTGCCCGTTTTTTCAACGGATTTACGTTAGCACGTTTGGCATTTGCCGCTACCAATGTATCAGAAATGACACACATGCACATTGATGTATATTCTTTGAATCAAAATCCATTGTGGTTTGAATTAAATGGAAACCGACGCGTAACCAGTACACCAGTAAATGGATGGGTTAGCGTAGACATTGCACTTTCTGAATTTGTAGGATTGAATCTTACTAACGTAAGCTTTTTTGATTTAAACAACCCAACTGGAGCTTCAGCACCTGTAAAACAAGTGTATTTAGATAATATCTATTTCTATAGAGCAGCATCATTGCTTCCTCCAACTATGGGTACGTTAACCGTTCCAACAGGAGTAACTATGGGAGATGCACCATTTGTATTGACCAATCCAACCACGAACAGTAGCGGAACTTTTTCGTATACCAGTAGCAACACAGCTGTCGCTACAGTAAGCGGAAATACCGTAACGATTGTAGGCGGTGGTTCTACAATTATCACTGCCACAGTATCTGCTGACGGCACATACGGTGCAAGAAGCACTTCAGCTACACTAAACGTTGCTTTTGCAGCGCCTGCTGCTTCACCAATTCCGCCAGCTAGAGACGCGGCCAGAGTAATGTCAGTATATACGGGAACTCCGGCTCAAGTCTATGCCAACAGTCCTGCCTACAATTTAGTACGTTCAAACTGGACGGCAGGTACAACAGCTAATTTTAATTTTGCCAATGGAACCAATACCTGTATTCAAGTAAATAATCTTGGATTTATTGGTTTGGTAGATCAAACGGAGCGTCGTTTAAATGTAACAGGCATGACCCACTTGCATTTGGATGTATATTGTAATGCGCCATTATCTAATTTATTTGTATTCCTATTGGCTCCTGGCGATAGAAATTACAACACCGGACCACTTGTGGCTGGATGGAATTCTTTAAGCATTCCATTAACCTCTTATCCTGGTGCTTTGAATGACATTTACGGGTTTAAAATAGAGCAAAATGTGGCGCCAAACACGACGCAAATTTACCTTGACAACATTTACTTTAGTAATGATATTTATACCTATTACCAAGATACTGACGGCGATGGATTTGGAAACTTAGCAGCTTCAACCACTGCGGTTACTGCTCCTTCAGGCTATGTAACCAACAGTACTGACTGTGATGACAATGACAATACAGTATGGCAATCAGGTAATTTTTATGTTGATTTTGATAATGACGGGTACCATTTAGATCTTTCCCCTTCTGCTTCAGTTACAACCTTGTGTTATGGAGCTACTTTGGCGCCTTACTATATTGCGACTACACTTGGTGCTGACTGTGACGATACTAGTGCCTCTGTTTGGAGAACTGGTAGCTTTTATGTTGATGCTGACGCTGATGGCTATTCGCCAAACGCTTCTTCAGAAACATTGTGCTACGGTGCAACTACGCCTTCTGGTTATGCAGTAGCTACGCTTGGAGTAGATTGTAACGACGCCAGCGCTTCTGTTTGGAGATCGGGTAGTTTTTATGTGGATGCTGATGCTGATGGCTATTCGCCAAACGCTTCTTCAGAAACTTTATGCTACGGTGCAAACACGCCTTCTGGTTATTCTGCAGCTACTCTTGGAGTAGATTGTAATGATGCGATTGCAGCTGTAAATCCAGGTCATGTAGAAGTATTGTACAACGGAGTTGATGACAACTGTGATGGACAATTAGACGAAGGTTTCCAATTGACCACAAACTTACAATCAGTTTCTTGTGGGGCTACCTTGCCTTCTTTGGGTTCATTGATTTATGCTAACATCAATTTTTCAGCAACTGGATACCGCTTTAAAGTGGTAAACACGGCTACTAATGCTATACAAATTATCAATAGAGGTCAACACTGGTTTGCTTTGAACATGCTTGCTGATTATGATTATGCTACTACCTATACTATTTCTGTTGAATTACAGAAAGCGGGTATCTGGTTGGGTTACTACGGATCTACATGTGACGTTTCTTCACCAGCTATTTTGTCATCAACTGGAGCTTTACAAGTGAACCCATCACAGTGTGGAGCTACTTTAGCCAGCATTGGTTCTGTGATCGCTACTACACCAGTAAGCGGAGCTACAGGTTACCGATTCAGAGTAACAGATGTTACCCCTGGAGCTACAGGTGATAATTTAATTCAAGTGAAAAACCGTTCATACCACTGGTTTACTTTACCTATGTTAACCCGTTTCAACTATGGTTCTACCTATTTGGTTGAAGTAGCGGTGAAAACTACTGCAGGTTATTCTGGATACGGTTCAGCTTGTACGGTATATTCGCCTGCAGCCCCTGTATTGGCAAACTGCGGAACAATAGTTCCAACAGCAGGTTCTTTGGTATACACAAGCTCATTGAATTCGGTTTCTCAATACCGTTTCCAAGTGACTAACGTGTCTGACCAATCATCAGTTACTTTTGATACCAACAAATTCTGGTTCTCATTCCGCGTAAATGTACCGGGTTATACACCTGCAACAGGTTATTCAGTGCGAGTTGCGGTAATGACCGCAGGTACATGGTCTCCTTATGGTGATGCTTGCGATATTGTTTCGCCTGCGGCTGCCGCAAGAGGAGAAGAAGTTGGTTCGTCAACATTTGAAGCTTTAGCATTCCCGAATCCATTCTCTAATGAATTCAAATTGAATGTAACTACTTCAACTGAAGGCACAGTAGAACTTCGCGTGTATGACATGTTGGGTAAATTAGTTGATGCAAAATCAATTAACACTATAGATTACATCTCAGAAGATCTTGGAACTGCTTATCCTGCTGGCGTATACAATGTAATTGTTACACAAGGAGAAAACGTGAAATCACTTCGAATGATTAAGCGATAAATATCTTTTAGCATAAAAGTAAAAGCCCCTTCGGAAACGGAGGGGCTTTTTGATTTAAGATTGATGACTTTTGATTTAAGATTTTTGATTGCTTCGCCAGTTCGAGCAAAGCTCGGGGGTTGAATTTTAAAAAAAAAAGCCCAAACAAATGTTTGAGCTAAAAGTGCGGGTAATAGCCCCGAAGCGTCGGGGGAACCTACACGCTTTAGTGTATAAAAAAAGCCCAAACAAATGTTTGAGCTAAAAGTGCGGGTAATAGCCCCGAAGCGTCGGGGGAACCTACACGCTTTAGTGTATAAAAAAAGCCCAAACAAATGTTTGAGCTAAATGTGCGGGTAATAGCCCCGAAGCGTCGGGGGAACCTACACGCTTTAGTGTATAAAAAAAGCCCAAACAAATGTTTGAGCTAAATGTGCGGGTAATAGGACTCGAACCTACACGCCTTGCGGCACCAGATCCTAAGTCTGGCATGTCTACCAATTTCACCATACCCGCGGGAATTGTGGCTGCAAATATAGATTTATTTTTTGAATCGCAAAAAGGTATTTTAAAAGTTGTCGGTTGTCTCTAAAGAAGATTTAAAGATTGAATAATTTAAAGATTTAAAGATTTCGACTAGAAGGCCCAGTTTGGTCCCCAAGTTTCGGGATTAAACATTTTGTGCATTCGTAGCCAGAATCTTCCCACTCCCAACTTCCCTCTCTAAGCTGACAGCTGATCGCCCCCAATTATTCATTATTCATTCTTACTTATTAATTTATAGAGAAAACCTATCTTTGCGCCTTTAATTTGAGAAGAGAATGTCTGCTCACAATATTTAGGAAATGAACAAACTTTTAATCGTAGGTACCGTTGCGTTTGACGCCATTGAAACACCTTTTGGAAAAACAGATAAAATTTTAGGAGGAGCCGCCACTTTTATTGGTCTTTCGGCTTCGCATTTTAATGTGCAATCGGCTATCGTTTCGGTAGTGGGCGATGACTTTCCGCAAGCACACATTGATTTACTCAAAAACAGAAATATTGATCTAACCGGATTGGAAGTGGTGCCCGGTGGCAAAACCTTTTTTTGGAGCGGCAAATACCACAACGACATGAATTCCAGAGACACCTTGGCTACAGAGCTCAATGTGTTGGCCGATTTCAATCCCAAAGTTCCTGCCCATTTTACCGATTCAGACATCGTGATGCTGGGCAACTTGCATCCAATAGTACAAAGCAGCGTGTTGAATCAACTCACACAAAAACCAAAACTTATAGTATTGGACACCATGAACTTT
>Ga0209768_10002656_pt1 | contig 10999 bp, 9 predicted proteins | sample LauGreSBDMM110SD_3_FD_187564 | JGI IMG/M metagenome (GOLD analysis project Ga0209768, IMG submission 187564) | Freshwater lake microbial communities from Lake Michigan, USA - Sp13.BD.MM110.SD (SPAdes) (version 2) | ecosystem: Environmental > Aquatic > Freshwater > Lake | place: Lake Michigan... | reverse complement strand
CCCAGCCCCAATGGCACTTTAAATTGCTGGAGATTTTCCCAACACACCTATCTGATCCCTGACACGATAGAGCAATGACACCACCATTTGATTTGACGGGTTCCAGGGCACTGATCACCGGAGCCGGCTCCCCCACAGGTATCGGATTTGCCAGCGCCAAACTACTTTGCGAAATGGGCGCTGCAGTTTACATAACTGGTGCCAGTGATCGAGTGCTGGAAAGAGTCAGCGAACTCAGTGATCAAGGTTTTAAAGCAGCAGGCTCGGTTGCCGACTTAACGCAATTTGAAGCAGCGGAAAGTATCGTGGCAAAAGCACTGGAATTTCTAGGTGGCCTAGACATCGTTGTTAATAACGCCGGCATGACAAGTGTCAACGCGCCCATGCAAGAAGTGGGCGAAGCTGGTGACGGCGCAACCATGAGTGTCCAGGGGTGGCATAACTCCGTAGCCCGAAATCTCGACTCGGCTTTCTACATCACAAAACTTTCACTGCCACACCTGCGCACCTCTTCCGCAGGTCGAATAATAATGATGTCGAGCCTGACTGGCCCGGTAATGGCCATTCGTAATGATGTTGCCTACGGCGCAACTAAAGCAGCAATGGTTGGTCTCACTAAATCACTGGCTGTTGATGAAGCAAAGCATGGCGTGACGGCAAATGCCGTGGCACCCGGTTGGATAAAAACTGCTTCCCAAAGCATCAGCGAAGGTAGTGAGGGTGGCAGCACTCCAATGGGCCGCTCAGCCACACCGCAGGAAGTTGCCGCAGTCGTTGGCTTCCTTGCCAGTCGCGAGGCAAGCTATCTAACGGGGCAAGTCATTGTGGTTGATGGCGGTAATTCGATATCAGAGCAACGAACGGTTCGATAAATTACGCCTTACGAATTTGCTGAAACCCTGTGGCAAGGTTGCCAAATCACAATTTCACTAAGTTAGTATCAAATAGAAAAATGATGATTGGCGGAAATCTTGACAAGGATCACAGGTGATCTCAAGGCAAATACTATCTTGGGTGTTTGCATAGCCTTAGTTTTATACGTGGCAAATGGCATCAGAATTAGTTTGGGATCTTCGCTGATCAATGACTGGCCGCTAACTGAGCTGCTGATTAACTACCAGGGTGGATTTGTCAGAAGAGGAATCTTTGGCGAAATTGTTTTTCAAACGTCAAATGCAATTTACTACACAACGTTGTTGCAAAAAATAGCACTTGTACTTTTACTTATCGGCCTATTGGGGATTCTGATTTATGAATCCTCAAGCCTCTTAAGAATTTTGTATACGACCATAATTTTGTTTGCTCCAGGTGGCCTTCATGATATGAAAGGTGGGGGAAATTTTCCAGGTGGGCAATGGGAGTACCTTGACAGAAAAGAAATTTGGTTTTACTGCGCACTTTTGATTTTCTATTTTTCTGTAAAATTCTTTAATAACCGGCCGGTGCTTTTAACAGCAATTTTCACAGTTGTCAGTATTCTGATGATTTTGCATCACGAGTTATTTGTATTCTTTTCCCTGATTCTTTACACAGTGTTACTAATCAGTAAAAATGTTAAATTTCGCTCCATTGAAAGTTTGGTAGCCGGCTTCTTTTACCTATGTATTTTCGTGACCTTTTACTTGGTCTATACCTTTCATGGCAACGAAGAAATTTCCGCCGCCATCTGGAATAGCTATTTGCCTAAGTATTCAGATGTCCTTACCTACCCGGGCGGAATTGGCTCAATTGGTTGGTCAATTGCGCAATCGCACGAATTAGGGTTGCGAATCGCTACCGAGGGTTCAGTTCTCTTTTACATTTACTTCGCGTCAATTTCTATCTTGTTGCTACTTATCTACACCGTTGTAAAGTTCAAGAAGAAAACGGATTTCTACCTTGCCTTGTTGCTAAATAGTGGAATCTTATTGTCATGCCTGATGTTGACCTACGTCTTTTGGGATGTTGGCAGATTGATTTCAATTTATACGTTTATCACATTGATAAGCCTCGGTGTTTTGTCTGAAAGTCTGCGCAAATCTGAGATATCAGGCAAATCACGTTTTCAGAGCAAGGTCGAATTTAGTGCAGAATCCAAAACTTATTTGATGTTGTTCCTTGTAATTGGATACTTAATCTTTGTCTCTCTCGTTACTCGGGTCCCACACTGCTGTCCACAGCCAAATGAAATTCCCTTGCGGGGATTTTTCGGCTTAAAGTAATCGCTCTGCCAGCAAAGTTTGCGCCTGGCGCTGAGGAATTCGGAAGCGCTAGCGTACCTTCATACTCTGTCTTGCAACTCTTTGAAGATTTTGCCACATGATTACAGTGGCCCAAATCAATGTAAGGATGCGTACTGCGTGAGCCGCAACAGCTAACTTGCTGCCTGCAAGCAGGCTTTCATACAAGAATGGATAAATTAATTGCCCTAAACCTGCGCTGATAAAAATTAGAATAAGGATTCTCCGGAATTTTTGTTGTGGCCGGAATGCGCAAACGGCTAATAGGCCAAACACCCAAACCATATACTGTGGTGAAAGCACTCGGCTAGTCACTATAGAAATCAATACGGCAGTTAATGCAAGGTCTGCAGGTTCAGCACTAGCCAATCGTCCAATTGCTCGCCAAAAAATTAGAACCCCAATTAGCGCTATCCCAACTAGCGTTAGGACTAAGGAAACCACACTGGTTCCTGGAGCAATAATTTCTATCGCACCAAACTTAACTGCTGATGCAACATTACCTGGACCGGCATTCCAGATTTGGTAGGGCAGAGCTCCCACAGATTCGATTTGCAAACCGCGCGAGCGTTGGCTACTTAGGAAAGAAAGCAAATTGCCATTCCACCAGAAACTTAGTAGCAAACTGCCAATTCCAAACGTTGCGACAAACCATGTTGCAACTCGCGTAAATGTGCCACGAGGCGTAGCTAGTAGCAAAAGCAACGGCCAGACTTTCAAAAGGGCTCCGATTGCCACCGCTGCTCCAAATTTCTTTATTGAAGAAACGTGAAGTAAAGCAAAAACCGCTGCCAGAGTTGGAAATACATCAAAGCGCCCCAGAATAATTGGGCCTATAACCAGTGGTGCCATGACCCAAATCACAGCTGGCATCGAGTTTGAATTTTTCTTTCCACGGTGGACTAGCAAGACGAAAATGAGTAAGTCTGCTATCAGTGCCAAGAAAACGAACCCAATCGTATTTGCTGCAATGAGATAGGCCAGCAAAAAAATTACAGCGGCAAGTGGTGGGTACTGCCACTTCGGGTCTTGTTCCAACAGAATGAAATAGGAATAAGTAAGGTTTGCAGCCCAGAAATCATAAAGTTGCACATCACTGAACAATGCAGACGAACCTCGATAGGAAACTATTTCAAATCCCAAGAGCAATGCCCAAAGTCGGGTAACGATCCAGGCGAATGAAATAGGAATGACTCGCATTAGTTAAGACTAACGAGCGGCTTAGAGGATGGTCAAAAGAAATGCCTATAAATCCGGAATCAAATACACGACGATTTCCATAATCGTCCCTCGCCCTTCTTATCGAAATCTCTATCTACTTCTAAAGTTGACGTGGCTTTATGTTGTAAAAATGCAAGCCATAGTTAAATCACAAACAATAAGAGCATCTGTAGAGTCGTTCGAATCTTTCGCGACTAAATCGCAACCACATCGATTCTTGGTATTGCTGAGTTAGTTTGTTGGCTTGGCGTTAAGCGCTATCCATTCCCTGCCCTAACTAATAAATTTCCACTTTCGTTGTGGACAACTTTATAGTACCCAGGGGAAGCCAGTGATTCTGGGTCAACGTACAAACTACCAAATTCAATTACGTAAGACTCAGTGACTTTATTAACGTATACATAATCGTAGTTATCCAATAATTCATTCCATTTTCTGGAATCTATTTTTGAATCGGTCCAAATGTCATCTTTGCTATAGACACTTCCAATGCTCCAGGGAACGGGTCCCACACTTGCCGGCAATAACTCGTACTTTAGAAAGTAGTACTCGAAACCCTGAGTATGTTGCGAAATTACCCACACATCATCATCAACGGTCAGCTTCATGTCCCTTATGATTTTTCGTTGATCGTTGAATGGACTCATGAAAGCATCTGAAGCAGAACTTGGGTTATTTAGATACGTAAGAAAATTGGCGGGAGACGATTGCCACATTAGGAATACCACCCACACGGAGGTAAATACTGATAGTCCGGTACTTGTGGAAAATGAATAAACTGATTGAATAAATCTGTAATTTAGATAAAACAGTATTCCCAGAAAATATGTGAATATATATCTTTCAAATGAGGCGCCGCCCACTCCTTCTCCACGAGAAAACACAATTAGATAGGAGAGCCACAGGGTTCCTAAGTAGGCAACGGCTCCAAATATCAAAGTTAAATATGCAGCTGTTTCCCTAAATCTTTCATCTCTAGTCCGCATGGATCCAATCAAAAGTGAGAACAGCAATGAAACAACTAGCATCCATGAGATCACAGTCAGTGGATAGTTATTAAGGTTGGTTAGCGGCTGTACAAATGTTTTATTGAGAAACGCCGCTGTGAGTTCGTTTTTATATGTTTTCTCATCACCGGGGCCGTTAAGTAAAAAACTTTTAAGAACAGAAAGGATCGATCGTTCAGTTGTAATTACCTGGTTTGACAGAATCATCTCCCATGCAAACTTGAAAATAAACACTGGAAGTGCTGCGATCAAAGCGAGTTTCATAGAGTGGAAAGCCGCAGGGATTTTTCTGTCTTTCTCGTTCACAGAACCAACAAAATTTACAATGAACATCAAAAAAATCAGAGTGAACGAAAAAATGAACCCTATTTCTTTAGCTGCACTGACAAAACAAACAATCACCGCGAAGTTAAATAAAGTCCACCTGTTACTCTTAATGTCCCTTGACGTTCCAACAACTGCTCCCAGGCCAAAAAGTAGCCCAAGCAAGGGATCAGCATAGATTGAATTAAAACTATTGAAATAAAAAGTCACAATAAGAATCGTTGACGAAACAACTAGAAGATTTAATGCATACCTTTTCCACTGAAGCATTCCTAAAGTTGAAACCAAAATTGCGATTATTAAGACTTGGTAGGTCCAGTAGACGTCGGCCTCATCCCATGCGCCACCAACTTTCACAGTTAAGTAAGGCAAAATTGAGATGCCGGATAAGTATTCAGGAAAACCGATTTTAGCCGGACTAAATGGCCCCAGGGCGTCAAATAAGTACATTGATTTAACAAATTGTCCCCACCCGGAGAACTCATCCCATAAATAGAATCTCATTTGTTGGGAATGAACAAATGTCCACGCAGCCAACGATACGAAAAGAATTACTGGGAGCGAAATAAATTCTCGAATTGATTCAAATTTGAATGAATCCTTCTTGAAGTAAATTGTAACGAAAATAAACAACAGTAGGGCCGGTAAACTTAATTTCGCTCCAAGGTCAAGTTTGTTTACCATCCCGAAACCCAAAACCCAAAGTGCAACGAGCATAAATGACGTAGGTAACCAAACAACAATTTTTTGACCAGACCACCTGGAGAATGCATACGCAAGCAAAGTGGGACATCCTGCTATCACCAAAAATGTAATCACTTAAGACTCCATGCTTTTGCGCTCAAATACCACTGTCAAGATCTTACTTGTCTACTGCACTTAGAATCAGATAATGACTAAACGCCCTTCAAACACATTAAACTTGGGAAGAAATTTTGTGTTTTACTAGAGCCTTCCTAAAGCGCATCAAAGTCACCTAGAGATAGATTCCAATTACTAGCAGTTAAAGATTTGTCCGCATCATCTGCTAAAAATTTTCCAGCTAAATTTATCTTCCTACTAATTAAAAAACTAGGAACCCGCAGAAATCCATTTTTTCCTAATTCAAGACGGCTATGTATTCCTGGTGCTAAGAGTATGCCAAAAGTATTTTGCACCTTACATAATTTTCTTAAAGATTTTCCTGGCAGCAACTGGTTTTCAGAAATTACATCGAGTATCAAACTAAAAATGATTCCATTTATTTTTAGTTTCCTAGAAATTACGAAATAAATGGAACCCTCACTTGAGATTTCATGAACTTGGTATTCTCCTCGTAGTGGATCATATCTCCAAATAAGATACTCGCGCGATTTTACTATTCCATTTGGATTCGGTGGAAAATTATTTAATGCATTAAAATCCACTTCTCTTACGATCGCTGACTTTTTAGTGCCTAAAAGTGATGACGAAAAGTACAAATCGACTTCAGCTAGATGTCTCCACCCCATCTTGGTGAATCCTGGCATTGAATTTATATTTGGGAAACCAAACAGAAAGGCACCATCAGGTAGGGAGACTTCTAGCGCTGATACACACTGCTTAAACAGGCCTCGTCCCTGATAACCAGGATGCGTTGCAGTATCACAAGACATCCAACCAACTGTAGGAAATCCCGAATTGCGAATTTCCATTGGAATTAGTCCGTTCATTGCAACGAGTTCCCCATTGCACCTAATTGTTGCTAATTTTGAAGGACCGACCGCATTTCGATACTTGAACTCAAGCGACTGGGGTGATGGGATCTCGACATCTACTTTTGATTTAGACCTGTGCGCGAATGCTTCTTTTAGCAGACTGTGCATCTCTTTATAGTCAATCGAGATTGAATCGAGCACTTCTACTTTCATTAACACTCCATTATTTTGACAAGAGACATCATCAATCAAACTTAATCACATGTGAATCTATAAAACTATCTCATTTCTTGATGTCTTAGGCTACAGATATAGGGAATAATATCCCTAGCACCAAAATACATAGGACAAAAATGGATACTGCAATCTTACTTCCACACATGGATGATGAAGTCTTCATAATCCCATATTTGGTGAATTTGAGAGAACAAAATTCATCTGACGTAAGCATTTACTTCTTGACCAAATCAGAAGGTCGAGACAATAAATTTGATCAGAATGTACGGGAGCAAGAATCGATAAGGGCTATCGCAAAGATTTTACCAGATGCAGCAGTTCATTTTCTTGGTCGAAAATTTGACGTGAAAGATCTTGATTTGCACAAAAATCTGCTTGTACACTTTGAGCACCTAAAGGCGCTTCTTGCAAACGATTTTCAAACTATAGTTTCTCCTCATTTTGAAGGCGGTCACATTGACCATGACTCTGCATGTATTCTCGCATTTGAATTGGCGAAGGCTTTGGGATGTCATCACCTAACATTTAATATTTACAGTGCTCGAGCCAAGAGCGGACCCTTCTACAAAGTCGCGAAACCAACTGTGGGATTATCCTTGCGAGTTAGAGTGCCAATTGGCGCGGCGGTTTACGCACACACACTTCTGATCCCAGCAAGGTATAGATCCCAATTGCTAACATGGCTTGGATTGTACTTACCATTGGTTTGGAGGACTTTAGTAATGCGGAAATTTAGTCTCAACTCAGACTTCGCTTTCAACCCTAATGAGATGCCAAATTTTGGCAAAGTTCTATACGAAAACAGAGGAGATGGAAGTTATCTGTACTGGAACACTTTCGTAAATGACTTCTTAATAGCCATAAATCTTGGCCGTAGTGATGGATAAACCATACGTAAAGAATATTAGGCTTCAGATTATGAAGTACGCCATCGCGTTTTCGCTCCTACCTCAATACATCTTGGTTGGTGTGATAACAGTATTAACTAACATGATCACATTTTCGCTCGCCTTCGCCTACAGTAAGGACGTTTATGTTTCTACATTGCTAGGAAATTTAGTATCTGCTTTTGCAAATTTTAAAGGGTTAAGTCAAATTTTTGCATCTGAATCTCATGGCCTTTTTCCAATATTGCTAAAATACTCAACATCTCTGTTTCTGTATTATTGGTTATCTGTTTGGACAACTTTACTCTTTATCGATTTAGGTTTAATTGAAGTTGCTGCTCGAGCACTAGCTATATGCATACTTGTTCCCCCTGGATATCTTGCTAACCGATATCTAGTTTTCAAAAGGGTCAAAGACTAAATCTTTTTTATATTGTAAATGTAAAGCAAGTTTAAATTCCATGCGCGCTTTAGAGGGAATGGCCAAGATTTCAAGGTGACTTCGTCCATGGTGAAAACAAACTCTACTTGCTCTCTAAGAGATTGAATGTGGTTTCGATGTTCTAATGCATGGAGCAACTTCCCATACTTAAAGCCTAGCTTCTTTAATTTCTTCTCAGATGAAATCTTTCGAAGAAACCTAAATAGGAATCCTGGATCACTGGGAATTAGAATAGTAACCACACCCCCGGGCTTAACTATGCGTCTAATTTCAACAAGTACTGCCATCGGGTCGGCGAGATGATGTAGTAAGCAAGTCGAAAGAACTCGGTCGCAACTTTCATCCGGCAGCGGTACTTGTACTGCGTCACAAACCAATTGAGATATTCTAGAATCTTCGAACCCCTGCTTAATTTCTCTAATGTCAGATTGATAATAGATATCAAAATTATGGTTTACGTATTCAAAATGTTCACCAGAACCCGCACCAATTTCAAGTGTGGCTGGGAAATAATTGGAAGGCTTAAATTTTTTTTCCATAAGCTTGTGCGCATACCTGTGATACGTGCCACCGTTTCCCTCGGTTGCCAATTTTGAGTAATAGTTTTTATAGAAATCCATCTGAATCTGATTCAAAGGTGGCATGGGTGGCATTTCTTCTCCTTGACGTACTTTAAGTGGCGTCTAAGTTACGCAATATGTGCAACGGGAACTACCCCTAGCATATTCAACAAGACGTGAATTGTGTCTGATTTCAATTGCGATTGTTGGGATATGCATGCCGCTTAGAAGGGAAATGCTTAAGCAGTTCGTACAAAGTAGAAGTTGCCATGTGGCAACCTAGGGTCTTTGGGAATTTCGTGAGCCGTTGATTGAACTGAGATTTTACAAAGTGGACCCTGACGGGCTCGAACCGTCGACCCACGGATTAAAAGAACGTGGTTCGCGTGATTAATCCCAGAGTGAAGGCCAAACTTTTATGCACGTTATTGCGTTTTTCTGTGCTTTATAGGAATTCTTGATATTGGAGATACGTTGTTAACGGGGATTTGACGGGGATTCCGATAATTAGGTCTTGAAACATTTTGCCCCTTGATAAAATTCGCAGTATCGCATCTTCTCACCATTTCTTCAAAACGTTCTGGGCGTTCAGGAAGCTAAAGACAAATGAATAACTTGCCTCTTCCGATGCTAAGAAGGACTATCACAATAGAAATTTCTTTTTTTCTTCCAACTCTCTCCAGCACACATCTACCCATTCAGTTTCACGATCGAATGGATCCATATTCAAAGTAACTTGAGCAGGGCCTTGTTCCCAACGAACTTTTCGTTCCGTGATCGCATCGCCGGACTGCTTGACTGAATAAAGTGCGATAAAGATTGCAGAAGAACCGATTACCAATTCAAATAATGAAAATTCCAACTTAAATCTAGTCATTAATTGGTCCATGCAGTAAACACCAAAAGTGAGTGTGAAAATGTATAAGAACGTTCTTGAACTAAGTTCGTGCCACCAAGCCTTATAGGCAAACAACTCACTCACTTTAGTAACCACAAAAGTCAAAATGCTCAAAATGAGTGGTGTCACGACAAATTTTGAAACATCCAACTCAAACTTGTTTATTCCTAGTGCGGAAAAGATCCGACAAAGCGCAGCCCCCAAAAGAAAAGTCACCAGAATTGCAGGGAAGTAAAGTGTGGAAAACCAATTAAAAATCCCATCTACGGTAGTTTTACCAACAATGGCAAATGAAACATCTTGTGGATAGGTCAATCTCCTATTCTGTGCACCTGGAGAGAAATATGAAGATGCTAATGACAATAAAGCCGAAAAAAGAACAATAATCTCGTTTCTAAAACTTTTAATTGTCGAGTCTGCGTACTTTAAATAGCTAAAGAAAAGTTGCAGCATTATCAAGAAAATGAAAACTGAACTTAAAACATAAAATGCCCCACCTATAACAAAACCAAGTAGAGAGACCAGCAGCAAATTCCAACTCGAAAAGAAGTTTGTGAACATCTTTGAGTAAATAAGTAATGCAACACAGGGCAAAACTACGTAGTTGATGTTTGCGGCTTGCCAATTCATTATCGAACCGAAAAACACCATGTCACCAGCAGTGCCACGGGATGTCTCGTCACCGCTATTGCCTTTACCTAGAACAAACCAGTAGCCAATCCAAGAAAGATAGGCGAAAAAGAAAATCATCGTGAATGACAATAGTTTTTGAAACCTTGTAGTCCCATTTACATTAAGGAATTTTGCTATGACGGCTGATAGAAAAATTAGGCAGGCAAAAAATGTCACTGACGTGCCAATTCCATAAGGCAGGAAAACCGCTGGCAGCGCAATTAAGAAATAGTTTCCAGTAAGAGTTGAAATGTCAGCAATAAATGATGTGTACCAATATTTGTAGTAGTCAATAGGTCCCAAGTTCGCCACGCCAGCCAGACAGTAATCGTCAGCCACAGGTCGTAAGTTGGACGCAATTAGTACGAGTTGATATGTTTCATAAGCAAAAATGAGGCCCAGTGCAGCAAGTAAAAGAGCTCGAACTACTTGTTCCCTGTATCCAGTCATTTTTTAAAAAGCCCTTAATTTTCATTTTGATGCGATCTTGCAACCTGATCTTTTATCCTATCGAAATGGAAATATAATGCATTAAAACCGAATTCTTGGAATCGGTAACTCGCCAATTCATTTTTCTGACAATCTTTGAAGAATTTTTTCCAAATCCTAATGGTGGGCCCTGACGGGCTCGAACCGTCGACCCACGGATTAAAAGTCCGTTGCTCTACCAACTGAGCTAAAGGCCCTACCTTGCCTTTCGGCAACTCCCCGATCCTAGCGGATTCCATCAGTTTCATAAACATCAGGTTTACGCCCTTAGTGATCTTTACTTCAACTTGGTGATCAAGGCAGGAATTTGTCAAAGTTTTGAGCGACAATAGAAGCAGCATTAAACCAAGTCTGAGTTACCTCGCAG
>Ga0209768_10002652_pt1 | contig 11011 bp, 9 predicted proteins | sample LauGreSBDMM110SD_3_FD_187564 | JGI IMG/M metagenome (GOLD analysis project Ga0209768, IMG submission 187564) | Freshwater lake microbial communities from Lake Michigan, USA - Sp13.BD.MM110.SD (SPAdes) (version 2) | ecosystem: Environmental > Aquatic > Freshwater > Lake | place: Lake Michigan... | reverse complement strand
GACTCAATAGAGCAGGCTCCTGGAAAGTTTCCAACAAGGCGATTACCCAAATGGTGTGCGCTTTGATCAAATGCCCCACTAGTTGGCACTGCTATGTTGGCAAAGCCAATTCGCCCTTGATCTTGCAACGTGATGAATCCTGCAGCTTCAGAAAATGATATTGACCTCATTTCGGCACCGGAACAAATCTCACGCGATCCCCTGGCAAAAGCAGTGAGGGTTGCTGCGCGCTGGCATCAAACATCTGAACATCGGTAGTTCCGATTAAGTTCCAGCCGCCTGGCGAATTCAATGGGTAAATTGCGGTGTACGTATCAGCCATAGCTAGCGATCCTGCTGGAACTTTAACTCGCGGTGTTGATCTTCTTGGCAACTGCAAAACTTCAGGTAGCCCAATGCAATACATAAAGCCAGGCGCAAAACCAGCAAAGGCTGCCGTGAAGGTTGTGCCGCTGTGAAGTTCAATAACTTCGGATTTACTTAGGCCAGTCAACTTGGCTACTTCATCTAAGTCTTGACCGTCGTACCTAACTGGAATCTCTACTAATCGGCCAACGTTAGCCTCTGTGGCAGGCGTAACGGATGACACCAGTTTTTCAATTCGGGCAATCGATAGCTCGCCATCCCAGCACACCAAAACTGTGCATTCAGCTGGAACTACCTCGGTGAAAAGTTGACTTTGTAGGCACGTTGAACTGAGTGCGGAAACTTCATTGGGATCGCATTCAATCAGAGCGGCTTGCCAGCCGTACGCGCTAACAATCACAGGAACTAGTTATCCATCCAGGATTTGATTTCATACCCTGCAGATTTGCACCGCTGGTAGATCGAGGCTGCACTCGCCACCGCACCTGGAGTATCCCCATGCAGACAAATCGACTTTGCATCAACTGATATCTGACTGCCATCACTTGCTGCAATGTTTCCGTGCTCAAGCCAACTTAAAACTCTTTCGGATATTTGATCAGCGTCATGCAATACCGAATCTGGAATTGATCGAGGTACCAATGTGCCTTCAGGCAAATACGCTCGGTCGGCAAAGAATTCGTGAATCACAGTAAGGCCGGCATTGGCGGCAGTTGACTTAATGATTTCAGTATCGGGAACCAGCACATGCAATTCAGGATTAATCTCAGCAATTGCATCAACAACCGCAGCAGCCTGCTCAGGGTCGTTTCCGATCCGATGGTAGAGCGCACCGTGAGGCTTTACGTACTTCATAGTTGCACCCTGCGTACCAACAATGTCTAACAGGTCATGAATTTGATCAAAGGTGAGTTTGCGAAGTGAGTCATAGTCCATCTCGACATCAAAGCGACCGAAGTTTTCTCGATCTTCATAACCAACATGAGCGCCGATGACGACATCGTGCTTAATTGCCGCCTGGACGGCCTTAGTCATTGCCTCGGAACCACCAGCGTGCCTGCCACAGCAAACATTGGCACTCGAGAGAAATGGATAAAGCGCTTCGTCATCCCCAGCTTCTTCAGCTAAGTCTGCATTTAGATCAATAGCGGCTAGGACCACTGATCAGCCTTTAGCCCATGCCGCCCTGCGTATTCAGCGCGAATAGGTTCACTCCAACCCTTCAATAACTCTGCGGATGGCTTAAATACTTCAATGCCCAGTGGCCGACATACGTCTACTGGATCCTGAGCATCAGGACCCCAAAGTGGAACAGACAAGTCTCCACCTGGACAGGTTGAAAGCGCTGCAAGTAAATCAAACTCTGCAAAGAATTCGAAATAGTCGCCCTTCTTTGCCGGGCACGTTTTCATGAAGTATTGATCTTTGTCATTTAATCCAGTGCATTGGAAAACATTCAATACGTCGTGGACATCAAACTCGGTTAGTCCATATGGGAGAACGGCTCTAACTAGGTTTGAGTGGCAGTGATAGTCAAAGTCTTCTCCAGTTAGCATTCGGTTTACATATGGATCGCAGCGAGTGCCCAGTAGATCGTGTAGGCGTCCACCTTCGGCATCTACTCCATAATCTTCAAGTGAATCTGCGGTAATCGTTGCCATTGGGCGAAGGAAAGGCAGAGTCGACCAAAGGCGATTAAAGGTTGTTAGGTGCGCTGCATGCAATTGCTTAGTGCGAGAAGCCCAAAATCGCTCGCGTGGATCGTTTACGTTCCAAAGGTTTAGGTCGGCAACCTGCGGGCCTTCAATTGTGGTGATTCGGCAAACGTGCCCAGCTGGAATCTTCCAGCCAACTCCACTTCTAATTGGCAGCACAAGGGATTCGACGAGCTCTCGGCCCTTGTCATTGGCAATCGCGCGATAGAAGTCGCGATCTACATCTAGCGGTCCACCTTCAGTGGCTTGATAAGCAGCAGCAGTTAAGTCCATGCTGGAAAGATTAACACTCGAGGCTAGTTCTGGTTTCGTGATCTGTTAAACACCTGCGAGAATAGAGCGACCTGAAAGGCACCTTCGTGGCTCCCCGTAACTTAATAAATCTCGAGAATGTCTCGCTGTCCTATGGCAAAGGCGCAGTTCTTGATCAGGTTTCCCTGGGGCTTGCTGAGGGCGCTCGAATCGGCATTGTTGGCCGAAATGGTGGCGGTAAATCCTCTCTAGTAAAAATCCTGGGCGGGCAAGAAACTCCTAACGATGGTCGAGTTTCGATGGCTAACGGAACTCACATGGGCACTTTGTCGCAAATTGATAAAGCTGATCCAAAAGCAACGGTTCGCGACATTGTTTTAGGTGATCAAGCCGATCATGAATGGGCCACAAATTCAAAAGCTCGCGAAGTCTTAACTGGTTTGTTTGGCGGATTCGGCGAAGTGATTTTGGCTCGTGAGATGGGTCCCCTTTCTGGTGGTGAACGTCGTCGTGTGGCGCTCGCAAAACTACTTATCAGCGATCTAGATGTATTGCTTCTGGATGAACCAACTAACCACTTAGATGTTGAAGCTGTCACCTGGCTCGCTGAACACTTAAAGGCTCGTCGCGGTTTAGCACTTGCTGTGGTTACTCACGATCGCTGGTTCCTCGATGAGGTAAGCGATCGCACTTGGGAAGTTATTGATGGCAAGATCGAAGAATACGACGGTGGCTACTCCGCTTATGTATTAGCCAAAGCCGAGCGCATGCGGCAATCCAGTGTTGAAGATCAAAAGCGAAACATGCTGATTAAAAAGGAATTGGCTTGGTTACGTCGCGGAGCACCAGCGCGAACTAGTAAGCCTAAGTTTCGTATTGACGCTGCTAACGAATTGATCGAGAACGAACCTCCCCCACGTAACAATGTTGAACTCTTAGCGTTTGCCAATGCTCGACTCGGCAAAACCGTTTATGAACTTCACAACGCAACCATCCGAGTTGGCGATCGCGACCTTTTCAAAGGCTTGGACTGGAACGTTGGCCCGGGAGATCGTATTGGTATCGCAGGCGTAAATGGCGCCGGTAAAACTACTCTGCTAAAGGTTTTAACAGGCCAACTTCAAATCGTTGCTGGAAAGCTAGTTACTGGAACCACTGTTAAGGCTGCGTTCCTGTCACAGCACTTAGAAGAACTAAATCCCAAGTGGCGAGTACTTGAAGCTATTGAGCACATTTCGACCCACGTTGAGATTGGCAAAGGTAAATCCTTAAGTGCATCACAGCTCGGTGAACGCCTTGGTTTTGGATCAGATGCCCAGTGGACTCCAGTTGGTGATCTTTCCGGTGGTGAGCGTCGTCGTCTACAGCTCACTCGCCTACTCATGGGTGGGCCAAACGTATTGATTCTCGATGAGCCAACCAACGATTTCGATGTTGAGACTTTGGCAGCCTTGGAAGATCTTCTAGATAGCTTTGCTGGCACGTTGCTTGTGGTTTCTCACGATAGATACTTCCTAGAGCGCGTATGCGACACTTTCGTTGGAGTCATGGGTGATGGCTCACTTCGCAACCTTCCAGGAGGCTTAGAGGAGTACCTAAAGCTTCGTAAAGCCCAGCCAGATGAACCAACTGCATTTACTCAAGATGTCTCTGCACCAAAAGCAGAGTTAACTGCGACTCAAAAGCGCGACCTACAAAAAGACTTGCAGCGAATTGAACGCTCCATTGCAAAGCTTGATGTTTCGATCAAGGAAATTCTGGGTGAAATGGAAACTCATTCTTCGAATTTCGAAAAGGTAGCTGAATTGAATGACGCTTTGCAACCATTGATTATGGAAAAGGAAGAACTAGAAAATCGCTGGGTATTACTTAGCGAACATCTTGATTAAGATTTAACTTTTTCTTGACGCAGCACTAACCAAACGCCGAGCACTGCGATGGCCATACCTAAAGCACCTACCGAACTAATGTGTTCGTCAAAGAAAATGAAACCAAAGGTTGCCGCTAACGGTGTTCCTAAGTACAACAGGCTAGATACAGATCCAGCGGATCCCTTGCGGAGTAAATAGAACAGCAGAACTACGGACCCAATTGAAACTCCAAGCACAATCCACAGCAAAACCGCAATGAACTGCATCGACCATTCGATAACTAATGATTCTGTGGTTATTGCGAGGATGCCCAAAAGGATTCCGCTCACGGTGTATTGAAATGCCAAGCCATAAAGAATCGGCAAATCAGATCCGAAACGCTTTTGTTCTAGAGTTCCCCAAACACTGCCAACGAGCGCAAACCCAGCTGCTAATACTCCGACGGTTGAAAACACCAGCGAAGTATCGCCTTGAAGAATCTTTGGCGCTAACAACAATGTAACGCCTGTAAGCCCCAATGCCAACCCTGCTACTTGCGAGGCACGCAATCTTTCGCCCAGTAGCGGTATTGCAAGCAGCGACACCAATACTGGCTGCAGGCTAACAATTACTGCAGTAATGCCAGCAGATACGCCTTCATGGATCGCCACGAAAATTCCGCCTGTGTATGCAAAGTGCAGAAATAGCGAAATGTAGCCCGCCCGAAGATATTGTGATTTTGTCATCTTCATAGGCGCTCGCATTGCTGCTGCAATTGATATCAAAATCGCGGCAGTGAGTGCGAATCTAACAGTGAGTAATGTGAACGGCTGCGCGTGCGGTAGTAAGAATTTCGCCCCAACGAATCCGGAGCTCCAAAGTAGGACAAAGATTGCTGGAGCAAACTTTGATACAAAGGTGTCCAACATTATTAAACTTTTGTACTTTGTCTCATTACCAAGACGACACCAAGACCAGCAAATGCCATTCCGATGATTCCGACAAGTCCAATTACCTCATCGAACAAGAAGTAGGCCTGAATCGCAGCCACCGGTGGAACTAAGTAGTAAAGGCTAGATACTTTGCTTGCACTTCCAGTTCGCAGCATTCCGTAAAGCAAAACAATAGATGCGATCGAAAGCATAAATACGATCCAAGCCAGTCCAAAGAAGAACTCTGGCACCCATTGAATGATCTGATCTTCAGTCGCAACTGACAGGATTGCAAACGCAATTGCACTGATTGCGTACTGAGCTCCAGTTCCACTTAAGAACGGGATTTCGCCACCAAGTTTCTTCTGCACTAAGTAGCCGCCACTGGTACCAAGCAATGCGATTACGCAGATGATAATTCCAACAATTGATGTTGATGCGGTGTAGTCACCTTGGAATACCTTGGGCAGAAGCAGTAGTGCAATACCAGCTACCCCAAGGAACAGACCAACGACCTGAACCCAACGCAGGCGCTCCCCTAGTAATGGCACTGCAAGTAGCGATACCAATACTGGCTGAATACTTACGATCACGGCGCTGATACCAGCGGAAACTCCAAGGCTTACTGCGTAAAAAACTCCGCCGATGTAGATGACGTGTAACAAGATTCCAACTGCAAACGAAGCTTTGAATTGCTCTTTGCTTAGTTTAAGCGGCTGTTTAAACGCGTAAGCGATCGCGAACAGAATCAAGGCCGCTAAGAAGTACCTGATAGTTAGGAAAGTGAACGGTTCAGCGTAAGGAACTATGTACTTAGCGCCAACAAATCCAGTACTCCAAAGGAAAACGAATAATGCCGGGGCATAACGCTCGAGTTGTTTAGGCACTTAGTCAGTACCTGCATCAAATGCTGCTCGATTAAGTCCTGCGTCAGAATCATCATTTGAATTAGCTGATGTGATCGCATTTGATTGCCCAGATTTCATGTCGCCAACTAAGCCAAAGGTGCTTGCATCAATCTGGCCTTGCGCTTGGTAGAGCTCAAGCTTTGCGCGGGTATCAGCGATATCTAGATTTCGCATAGTCAATTGACCAATACGATCTGTCGGACCAAATGCAGCGTTCTCAGTGCGTTCCATAGAAAGCTTTTCTGGGTGGTAACTCAATGCTGGACCGCAAGTATTGATGATTGAGTAATCATCGCCGCGACGTAGGCGAATAGTTACTTCCCCGGTCACTGCTGATGCAACCCAACGCTGCAAAGATTCCCGGAGCATAAGCGCCTGTGGATCAAACCAACGGCCTTCATATAGCAGGCGGCCTAGTCGTCGGCCCTCCGCATGGTAGTTAGCAATGGTGTCTTCGTTATGAATTGCGCTTAGCAAGCGTTCATAAGCGATAAAGAAAAGTGCCATGCCTGGTGCTTCATAGATTCCGCGGCTCTTGGCTTCAATAATTCGATTTTCGATCTGGTCAGTCATACCTAGACCATGACGTCCACCAATTGAGTTAGCTTCTTTCATCAACTCCACAACATCAGTGAATTCTTTGCCGTTAATGGCTACAGGAATTCCTTGGTTGTAAGTAATCGTGACATCTTCTGAAGCAATCTTTACTGACTCGTCCCAGAATCGAACGCCCATGATTGGTTCAACAATTTCCAATGACGCATCAAGATTCTCTAAAGTCTTAGCTTCATGGGTAGCGCCAAGAATATTTGCATCTGTTGAGTAGGCCTTTTCAGTGCTGTCGCGATATGGCAAGTTGTTTGCAACCAGCCATTCAGACATTTCTTTCCGGCCACCAAGTTCACTTACAAAGTCCGCATCTAGCCAAGGCTTGTAAACCCGAAGGTTTGGATTGGCAAGAAGTCCATAACGATAGAACCGTTCAATGTCATTGCCTTTGTAAGTTGAACCATCGCCCCAGATATCAACATTGTCTTTGAGCATCGCGCGAACTAATAACGTTCCGGTAACTGCGCGTCCCAACGGTGTGGTGTTGAAGTACTGCTTACCGCCAGAGCGAATATGAAATGCGCCACATGCAATCGCGGCTAATCCTTCGTTAACTAAAGCTTCTTTGCAATCAACAAGGCGAGAGATTTCCGCGCCATATTCACCAGCGCGCGCTGGTACCGAGTCAATGTCGGGTTCGTCATACTGGCCCAAGTCTGCTGTATAGGTGCAAGGAATTGCGCCTTTGCTGCGCATCCAAGCCACAGCCACGGAAGTATCTAGGCCACCAGAGAAGGCAATTCCGACTTTTTCGCCAATTGGCAGTGAGGCAAGGACTTTAGACATGTGGAAAGTCTATTGGAGTAACGGGGCTTAATTTCCCTTCGCAGGTGTGGTTCTGCGCATACGCTGATAGAACTTTCCAGGCTGGCTCGTGCTTGGCTGCGGGTCGCCAATGTTCTCGAACCCAATTAGCTCATAAGCCTTTATTGCTGAATAGTTATCTACCCATACGCCCAAGCCCTGTTCACTCCACGGCTTAACATCAACTTGCGAATCCACATACTCAATCAAAGCCCGCATCACGCCCTTGCCGCGTGCCTCAGGACGCACCCAACAGCCCCTGACCCAACAGCTCGAGGCAAAATCTTCATCGACTACATCAACGAACATGATTCCGATGTCGCCAGATTCATCGCTTGCTAAAACGAAATCCGATTTGCTCAGCCGGGCTCGCCAGAATCTCTCGGGCCGAATGGATTCAGATTCATACTTGGCGCCAAATGCTTCCGGATTTGCTTGCAGAGATGCGAGCCGAATTTCCCGAACTCGCTCCCAGTCATCTGGACCAAAAGGTGCGACTTGAATCTTTGAAGTCATGTCCTAGCTGGTGACGAGATTTGGAGCTTGTGCACCAGCAAGGATTGCCAATGCATTTGTTGCTGCGATGTCTGCCATAGCGGCGCGGGTTTCAACAGTTGCAGATCCCAAGTGCGGAATCAACACAGCGTTATTAAGTTCAAGCAAACCCGAATTAACTGCTGGTTCATTTTCAAACACATCAAGTCCAGCGCCAGCAATCTGCCCTGACTTAAGTGCATCAACCAGTGCTTGTTCGTGAACGATTGGGCCACGTGCAGTGTTGATCAGGAATGCAGTCTTCTTCATACGAGCAAACTGATTCTCGCTCATTAAGTGATGTGTTGCTGGTGAGTAAGGGCAATGTAGTGAAAGCACGTCGCTGGATTCAATTAGTTCATCCATAGACATGTACTTAGCATCAAGTTCTTTAACTACATTGTCTTCAAGTGGTGATCGACGAGTGTAAGCAATGTTCATGCCAAAAGCTTTTGCACGGCGCGCTGTTGCGATACCGATTTGGCCCATTCCAACAATGCCAAGTTGGCGACCTTGAAGGCCCATGACAAGCATGTAGAACATTCCCCATTGCCATGGCTCTTGAGCGCGAATAACTCGCTCCCCTTCACCCAGGCGACGAGTTGTCATCAAGATAAGTGACATTGCAATGTCTGCTGTCGCTTCGGTCAAAACACCTGGAGTATTTGTTACAAGAACGCCACGCTTTTCGCACGCTGGCACATCAATGTTGTTGTAACCAACTGCAACATTTGAAACAGACTTTAACTGCGGTCCGGCAGCATCCAGAAGTTCGTCATCGATCTTTTCGGTTAAAAGCGAAACAATCGCATCTGCGCCAGCAACCATTGTCAAAAGTTCGCTACGAGAAATCGCATCGTCTTTTTCCCAAGCAGTTACTTCGTGCTCAGCCTTTAGTCGCTCGAGGCCACCGGATGGAATCTTGCCAGTTACAACAACGCGAGCCATCTATTCAGCGATCCATTCACCCATGAACTTAAGACCATCAGAGATGTCACTGTTATCAATGCCAGAGAAAGCTAAGCGGATGTACTGTTCTTTTTCGCCTTCCTGCGGGCGACCAAAGTGACGACGAGTACAGAACGATACGCCAGTTGCGTGAAGCGCCTGCTGAGCGAAATCACCCAGGTCAGTAATGCCCTTGTTAGCCATAGCTTCAGTCACATCTGGGAACAAGTAGAAACCAGCTTCAGGTGTGTGAACTTTCACACCTGGCATCTGACGAAGTAATTCAAGTGCAGTATCGCGACGTTGCTTCAAAGTGTTAAGCATGATCGGAACGCCTGACTGATCGCCAGTAACTGCTTCAACGCCACCGTATTGAACGAAGTGCGTGGTGCAGGATTCATCATTGGTGTTTAGCTTTGCAATTACGTCTGCAATTTCTTTAGGTGCGATTGCAGCACCAAGGCGCCAGCCGGTCATCGCAAACTTCTTTGAGAAGGTGTAGAGAATTACGGTGCGCTCTGCCATACCTGGAAGGGATGCAATCGACTTTGATTTTCCTTCGTAGCGCATTTCAAAATATGCCTCGTCAGAAAGCACATAAAGATTATTTGCAATCGCAATTTCCGCAATTGCTTCGCGCTCGGCATCAGTTGATTCAGCGCCATTTGGATTTTGTAGGTCGTTGTAAACAATTGCCTTGGTGCGAGGTGTGATCAAGGATTTGATTTGATCAATGTCAATACTGAAACCGTTTCCATTCGCAATGTAACGGTAAGGCTTTGCGATTCCACCGAAGTATTCGATTTGGCTTTCGTAAATTGGGTAACCCGGATTTGGGTAAAGAACTTCATCGCCTGGATTCATGATGGTCTGAATGAACTTTGTAATAACTGGCTTGCCACCAGGCTGAACGACAACGTTCGAGGCATCAAAACTTAGGCCGCGGTCGCCACCGACGTTTGCAGCTAGAGCTTCGCGCAACTGCGGGATTCCAGCACCTGGGCAATAGCCAGTTTTGCCATCTGCAATCGCACGGTTCATTGCATCAACAATGTTCTGTGATGTTGGCAGGTTGATGTCACCTAAGTGGAATGGGAAGATTCGATTACCTTTTTGGCCCCATTCGGCCGCAGCCAAAGAAACAGCAAATGCGGTTTCCGTACCTAAGTTGTCTAAGCGTGTTGCTAAAGCCATGGATTACCCCAAAAAGTCGCGGTTTGTCCTTGTACTTTATCGCCCAAGAAAGGCGCTAGCCATTTGGGATTTCCACGCGCCTTAACAAGACCCCCACATCGTGGAACCTGGCTCTAGAAGCCTTAAACCGCGCGACGTTTTACCGAGCGAAGCTGGCCACGGCGGGTATGGGTGAAAAGGTCCTTAGGGCCAATTGGGGTTGGCACCAATTCGATGTCTACGCCAATTCCGCGTTGAACGCTCTGCTTATAGATGTACTCAAGAGTTGAGAAGTCTTCGATCGCAAAGCCAACTGAGTCAAAGATAGTGACTTGCTCGTCGCTGTCACGACCCAATTCTTTGCCAGCAAGAACTTTCCACAGGTGATTGACCGGGAAGTCAGCTGGCATCTGCTGGATGTCGCCTTCGATGCGAGTCTGTGGTTCAAATTCCACAAAAACTTTGCCCTGAGTTAGGACACCAGCGGCAAGCTCGGTTTTTCCAAGGCAGTCGCCACCAACACCGTTGAAGTGCATGCCTGGTTCAACCATGTCCGCAGTAATGATTGTGGCCATTGCCTTATCGGCGGTAATCGTTGTAACGATGTCAGCACCCTTGACGGCCTCGGCAACAGAGTTGCAGTGCACAACCTTTAAGCCTTCAAATTCAGCCAAGTTTCGCGCTAACTTTTCAGTTGCTTCTGGATCAATATCAAATGCGCGAATTTCGGTGATGCCAATGACCTTATGAAAACCAATTGCTTGGAATTCCGCTTGTGCGCCGTTTCCAATCATCGCCATTACGCGAGAATCTTTGCGAGCTAATGCGCGAGCAGCCATTACTGAAGTTGCAGCGGTACGCATCGCAGTTGCCAGGGTTAGTTCACTTAGCAACATTGGGTAGCCAGTATTCATGTCAGA
>Ga0209768_10002650_pt1 | contig 11015 bp, 19 predicted proteins | sample LauGreSBDMM110SD_3_FD_187564 | JGI IMG/M metagenome (GOLD analysis project Ga0209768, IMG submission 187564) | Freshwater lake microbial communities from Lake Michigan, USA - Sp13.BD.MM110.SD (SPAdes) (version 2) | ecosystem: Environmental > Aquatic > Freshwater > Lake | place: Lake Michigan... | reverse complement strand
GATTCGAAACCTTCGCTACCAAGATTTGGATAATCTTTTCTTTTTGGTTTTGTTTGTGGGTTGTAAATATTCCAAACTGTGAAATACATGTAGGTCGCGAATATCACTGCACCTACAATAAAAAATGTTATACTCATGATTTTCTACGTTGACGGATTGCTAATGAGAAAAGAAGGATTGTACCAGGCCAATGTGCTGAATACTGAGCCTCTGCTGTTTGACCGGAAAGTCCTAGACCGATTGAATAAAGCATACAGATAAATGCTAAGATTACTGGATACCAGTTATTAATAAATTTGATTACTTTCATACTTTTTCTTTGTTTTAGATTTTTATTTATTTATTACTTCAATTATTTTTAAGGCAATATCTTTAAAATACTCCCTATCATTTCCTTTCTTTGTGACCATTGCTGCTGTACCGATTCTAATACCTGATGTATCAATAAAACTTCTACTATCATTTGGTACACTATTTTTATTTACTACAATATTATAATTGGATTCTAAAGTGTCGGCTACTTCTCGCCCGGACTTATCACGGGTATGAATTAAGATAATGTGACAATCTGTGCCAGAGGTTGTTAATTTAATTCCGTTTTCCATAAATATTGTAGACATATATTGTGACATTTCTAAAACATTTTTTGAATAAACTTTAAATTGAGATTCTAGTGCCTCTGAAAAGGCTTGTACTTTACCAGCAACCTGATTCATTAGAGGACCACCTTGTGTACCAGGGAAGACAGCACCATTTATTTTTTTAGTAAATTCTGGATTATTCCAAAGAATCATACCACCTCTTGCTCCTCTTAGGGTTTTATGTGTTGTTGAGGTTACAAAATCGGCATGTGGTATTGGAGAATCATAAACACCACCGGCAATTAATCCACTATAATGAGCCATATCAACTAAAAGATATGCCCCTACTGAATTGGCAATTTCTCTGAATCTTTTGAAATCTATTTGACGAGGATAAGCCGATGCTCCAGCAATAATTAATTTAGGTTTTAATTGTAAGGCTTGTTCTTGAATTTTATCATATTCTAACCAACCATCTGAATCAACTCCATAGAAATGATTATCAAACCATTTCCCACTAATGTTTACAGGTGAACCATGTGATAGGTGACCACCTGCTGATAAGTCCATTCCTAAGATTGTATCATTGGGATTCAGGAAAGCTTTAAATATTGCAAGATTGGCATTAGCTCCACTATGAGGTTGAATATTGGCAAATTGACAACCATATAATTGTGTTAGAAGTTCAATCCCTAAGTTTTCTAATTCATCGTAATGTTGACAACCATTATAATATCTTTTGCCTGGATAACCTTCGGCGTATTTGTTGGTAAAATCAGAACCACAATAAAACTTTACAGATTCAGAAGCAAAGTTTTCTGAAGCAATAAAATTATGTTCATCATTCTGTCTACTAATTTCATTTTGTAGAATATTTAGAATTTTTGTATTCATCATTTATTATTTAAGATGTGACTTTATTAGCAACTGTGTTTTTCGTAAAGACTGATTACACATTCTAACTTATCTTTTGCGTTAGTATAAGCTTCTATCCATTTGTCATGTTCTGCTAATAAATCAGAGTGTTCTCCAATTGCTGCTAAATTACCATTACTGAAGTATAAGTCTAAGTTAGCTTTAGCTTCTTCCATTTGAGATTCATATCTCAATTTAATTGCTTTGTAATAACCCCTATTTAAGGTTGATCCGTTTTCTAAATTCATAGTGTGTTTTTTATTATATTTTTTTATCTTTTACTTGTTTATTTTAATCTTTATGATAGTTTATAATTCATAATGTGTTTTTTAATTTCATCAAAGATAAAGTTATTTTCTGTAGAGTAAAAAATAATTTACCTCTTTATTAAAATATTAGCATTTAATTTGCTTTGGTCATTTATCCTATTTTCCAGGCATTCTTAATTACTTTTCTAAGTTTGGTAGCATCTTCAGGGTTACCAATCACCCAACCGTCTTTAATGGTGAAAGCGTGACGAGCTACTCTGATAATGTAAGTACCTGTATTATATTCTTTAGCAAAGGTACCTACGGTCATTTTACTCTTTCCGTTGTTTGTGGTTAGGCACTTAGTGTCAATAGTCTTAGTCTTCTTATAATTGAACCTGGTGTTATCTGTAGACATCTTATCCATACCTATAGGTAAGCCAAAGGTACTTTTTCTAAATTTTCTTTTAAATTTATCAGATACCCATTGGTGTGCTTTATTATATTCTAAGTCATAAGCTGATGCAATGGCTCTAACAACACAGTCTGCTCTTTCGGACTTAGCGAGAAGAGATTCGGAGTAACCTTTGATGGCTTTTGATGTAGAAGTATAAGGAATAGACATAGTGTAGTGGTTATGATTATTATACTACAAAAATACGGATAATATAAAGATATACAAAATTATGTGGCGAATTTGTATAAAAACTTTTTATATAAAAAGCAGCCCGCCTTTGATTTACTTCGTGGTCTTACCCCCGCCTGTCTGTGAGATTCTTATAGTTACCGCTATTACTACCTCATCTTTGACATAACAAAGATAAGGAATGATTTTGATATATCCAAATTAATATATAGTTTTATGAGATATATTAAGAAATTTAATGAGTCTTGGAACAACAAAGTATTGTTAAAAGAAGAAGATAGAGAAAAATACGCACTTGTTAATGAGTTTCTTACCACTGATTTAACTAATCTTAAATTAGCAATAAATAAATTCAAAGTTAAAGTTACCGATTCAAAAATAATTAAAAACATAGAATCTATTATAACAGCTCAGTTAATAGATCCATATGCTAATATTGAAAATACTGTAGATCTAATACACAATTATTTTAAAACTATTAACACTCCAAAAAACTATGACGAATATTTATCACAAACATTTGACCAAGCACTTTATCTTAGCAATTTAAAAAAATTAACTGAAGATGAGGATTATTAGTGAATTGTTTCATAAATTGTTCTTCTTTAAATTTAATATTTAATATATAAAGAAAATAAAAATAAAAAATGGAAAATATTAAAATGAGACTTAAAACAGATATGTGTATGATGTTATCTAAAATGGGTCATGAAATGGAAGAATTACAAATGTGTTCACTTAGTGAATTAATGGGAATGTGTAAAGATAAAATGGATAATGTAATGATGGATAATGAAATGATGGAAAATCATGATATGTCAAGAACAGAAATGTGTATGATGTTATGTAGCATGGGGTACAAAATTGAAGAATTAGAAGTGTGCTCTAATGATGAATTAATGGGAATCTGTAAAGATAAAATGAACATGACTATGAGTAATAAAATGAATATGGATAAAGAAATGATGGAAAATAAATCATCAAGAATAATCAAAAGCTGGAAAAACTTTAAATAATAAAAAAGATAATAAAATGGATTATTTATTATCTTTTTTAAGTTTTAGTTTGAATGAAGAATCGGATCCAAAAGTTGGAACTGGTAAGAAACCAAAAGGTTCTGGAAGAAGACTTTATACAGATGAGAATCCTAAAGACACAGTAAGTGTTAAATTTAGAACAAAAGAGGATATTGTAGAAACAATATCCTCTAGTTCATTTAAATCTAAGTCTCATAAGAGACAATCTCAAATTCTAAATTTGATTGAACAAAGAGTAAGAGTTGCCCTGAGTAGATCTAAAGATCCCCAAACTAAGAGTAGATTGAAAAGAGCTCATGATTATATTAAGATTAAGTGTGAAAAATCAAAAGAGAAAACAAAAAGAATGAATGAGAATTAATTCTTTATGAGAAAGCATTAAATCCAGTAATATCCATACCTGTTATTAATAAGTGAATATCATGTGTTCCTTCATAAGTAACTACTGATTCTAAATTCATCATATGTCTCATAATCGGATACTCACCAGTTATACCCATCCCTCCATGTATTTGACGAGCTTCACGAGCAATTGTTAAGGCCATATTTACATTGTTACGTTTAGCCATACTAATTTGTGCAGGTGTTGCCCGATTCTCATTTTTAAGAACTCCTAGTCTCCAAGTTAGGAGTTGAGCTTTTGTTATTTCAGTAATCATTTCAGCTAATTTCTTTTGTGTTAATTGAAAAGCACCGATTGGTTTACCAAATTGAATTCTTTCTTTACTATAACGTAAGGCACTATCATAACAATCCTGAGCAGCACCAATAACACCCCAAGCTATACCAAATCTGGCTGAGTTTAAACAACTTAGAGGTCCTTTTAATCCCTTTATATTAGGTAAGATATTTACTTTAGGAACTTTTACATTATCAAAAACTAACTCACCAGTTGAACTTGCTCTTAAACTCCATTTACCATGAGTCTCTGGTGTTGTGAATCCTTCTGAACCTCTTTGAACAATAATACCCCGAACTTCACCAGTTTCATCTTTAGCCCAAACAACGGCAATATCGGCAAATGGTGAATTACTAATCCACATTTTTGCACCATTTAGAATTACATTAACACCATCACCAGCATCTTTAAAGTTTGTAATCATTCCATTTGGATTGCTACCGTGGTCTGGTTCAGTTAGTCCAAAACAACCCATTAAATCACCAGAAGCTAATAGAGGTAAAAACTTTCTTTTTTGTTCCTCACTACCCCAGGTAAATATTGGATACATTACAAGTGAACTTTGAACCGAAGCGGTTGAACGTAAACCACTATCGCCACGTTCTAATTCTTGCATAATAAGTCCATATGATATTTGGTCTAATCCTGACCCTCCATATTCAACTGGAATATATGATCCAAAGGCACCAATCTGGGCTAGACCTTTAATCCATTGTTTAGGAAAAGTTGATGTTTGACAAGCTTCTTCTACAATAGGTGTTACTTCTTTTTTTACCCAAGCTCTTGCTGTTTCTCTGATTAGTTTATGTTCATCAGTCAAGAGTTCATCCATTAAGTAATAATCATGAGATTGAAAGTTATCTGCCATTTTTACAAATTATTTTATAACATATATATTATATGTTTAATATCTCATCGACTATAAAAGTGAGGTAAGAATTCTATAAAGATAACTATTAATCTTCTCCGTACAGAATCATTGCTTGTGCGTAGGTCATATAGTCTCCATCATGAGCAATACTAACACCGCCTTCTGTATGCCATCCATCTTTTAGGAATCTCATTACTGTCTTTACTAATTGATCTTTATCAGATGATTCTAATATTTCATATTTCATAAAACAAATATAAGGATAATAATTGATATAATACAGAAAAATGTGCGGATTTCTGTATATTAAAAAATGTAAGTACTGTATTATTTTTTTGTAATACTCATTGTGATGTTATTGAATTTTCTATCAGCACCTACAAATACTTTCTTACCAATCCATTTGGTGAAGTCAACATCTTTATAGTAATCTGTGATTTCTTTATCTACTACTTTAACACCTCTATTAGTTGCCATCGCAACTCTACTTAGAACATGCCAACGCATTCTAGTTTCCCAATACGCAGTATCATATCCAAATTCTTTTAAGATATTAAGTGCATAAAGATCACACCAGAATTCTTGTTGATATCTTTTACCAGTATCACCATCAATGATGTGTTTAATCTCATGTAAACAAACACCAAATCTATCTATGTCAGATACATAAGGAATTTTTATTTCCCTGGTTTCCCATATAGCCCAACCACAAGAAGATTTACTTCGTTCAGAGATTTTAATCTTATGTTGTTTAATAAGTTTATTAAGATAGGTCTCAGCTTGTTTTTGGTTAAACATCATAGTGATTTGATTTAGATTACAAATATAGTTATTTTATTTCACATACACAAATTTGGTTATATCAAAATTATTACTTACTAAAGTTGTTTATATGAAATATAAACACTATCTTTGTTATGTCAAATATGACGGGCGGGGGTAAGACCATCGAAGTAATTCAGAAGCAGGCTTTTTTTATAAAAAAATAAAATAAATATTTATTTGGTTATATCAAAATCATTCCTTATCTTTATATTATAAAACCACTACAATATGACATTTAACATAAACCAAAGATTTCAATTCCTTAATGACCTTACAACTATGGTTGTTAATAACACTACTCCTTCCTTAATCGTAACTGGTGAAGGCGGACTAGGAAAGACTCACTCTGTTACCGAAACTATTAAATCAAATGATTTATCAGAAGATAAATATGTTTTCTTCAAAGGTTATTCAACCGCCAGAGGTCTATATAATACTCTTTATGATAACAATGACAAACTAATTATCTTTGATGATTGTGATTCTGTATTAGATGATAAAGTAGCCCTAAACATCTTAAAATCAGCCCTAGACTCATATGAAATGAGAACTATATCTTGGATGGCTAAGATGAATAAGAATGATGAATATCCTCAGCAATTTGAATTTACTGGTAGAATTATCTTTATATCCAATAAATCAATATCAGCTGTAAATGAAGCTATCCGTTCAAGAAGTTTAACAGTAGATTTAACTATGACACCATCAGATAAGATTGAGCGTATGAGCGCTATCTTAGAGAATATTTTACCAGAGTATCAATTAGAATTTAAGAAAGAAGCATTAGATTTCTTATCTGGTGTTTGCAATGAAGTAAGTGTTAATATGCGTATGTTGATTATGGTAACTAAGATGAGATATAACTATCCAGATAGATGGAAAGATTTAGCTTCTTATATGGTTAGAAGTTAAAAGATGAATTCACAAATAAAAAACCTCTGAATTATCAGAGGTTTTTTATATAATAATATAAGAAAAATAAATAAGTAATTAGATAAAAATATAACTAATACTCAACATATTTTTTTAATTTCTCATCATATACTGCAAGAGGGTAACTAGTGTAATTATTAGCATCCACTCTAGCGTAATATATCTCATCTTTTCCTGTCCCACCAGATGCAATACTCCCAGTAAATTCGATATTAAAATCTCCATCCTTATCGAAGAAAGAATTCTTCCAAGCGGTTTCATTTTTCATATTGTCTCCTAATAGCACTTTGTCAGCATCTGCTGCTGCTAATATTAAATCATATATCTTCTTTTCTTTGCAGAATTTCACAAACTTTGCAAAATCTGAAATTCCGAAATGAAAGACTTTGCCGGATTCTTTTAATTCCTCATCGTATTGGTGGAGTTGATGGTCGGGATTATTTGATTCAACTTCTTGTTTCTTAACTGGTTGAGTTGGCTTTTCTTCAGTCTTTTTTCCTTTAAATAATTTATCTAAAAATGTTTCATTGAATTTTCCGTAATTTGAAATATATTTCATAATAATTGTTTTTTTTATAATGTATATATTAAAGTAATAAACTCATTTTTTAGATATAATATATACATTATAAAAAATATTACTACTATGAAAAAACTAAAACATGTTAAATTATTTGAATCTTTTGTAAATGAGGAATTATCACCTAATCTTAAAAAAAGAACTTATGATGCAATGATGAAAATTGCAAAGGATCCAAATTCAATAGATAATATCAAGAGATCACGACAAGCTTCTAATATCATGAAATCTTTATCGCCAGAAGTTGAAAAATTAAGAAATCAATTAGAGGCTTATTCTAAGAAAGTATTTCCAAACGCAAAGCCTACGGATGTAAAAGTTAAGATTTATAACAATAGTTTAGAAAGTGGTTTTCTTGATTTGTATGTAATGATAGGAACGACACCTTTTCTAAACATATTAATATCCAAAGATAAATATCAAAAAGGTAAGAGTCTTGGAGAACCAACAGACAGACTTTACGGCAATATATTTTTTGTAAATACACTTAAAAAATTAATTGTTCAAATACAAAAAGATGAAATTCCAGAAGGGGAATCTCCTAATGAAATCTTTACAAAAGAACCAAAATCTATTACTAAAGAAGGTGAGATTGTATTGAATCCTCACCCCTCCTATGAGGATGGAGTAAGACAAAACTATTTGTAATATAAAATAAAAATTTAACAAAAAAACCAGTCATTATAATGACTGGTTTTTTTATATAAATAGGTTGATGTCAGATAGAAGTTAATCAAAGAATTTATTTAATAATTAATTTCTTGAGTCTTATTTGTAAACTTAATACATTTAAGTTATTCATTATTAATGAAGCAAAATATGTTCCAACTGGTAATTCACTTGTGTTAATTCGAAAAAAATTCTCACCCTCAGCTAAATAAAATTCCTTTTTAATTGTTACAACCCCTATTCCATTATAAATATTTAAAATACCTTTATCATTTTTAGTTGAATTTATTCTAAATGTAATTTCATCTGAACTTGGATTAGGGAAAAAATTAAACATATCTAAATTTTTAATTGGTTCCTGTAGTGTAAGTAGAGCATTTGGATCATTATATTTTATAGAAAATTGCAATGAATCTAAAGGATCTAAAGTATTTATAAAAGAATATTTAATATAACTGTATCCAAATACAGACACCTCATCTAAATCACAATTTAAAACTTGATTGTTTCCTTGAATAGATGATGCAGATTGACCTGGAGTTAAAGTTATGGATTGTGGTGAAATTACAGTACTTGCTAAATAACAATTTCCAGCAAAACAAAATCTAGCAACAGCAGTAGTAGAATTAACTGAATTTAAAACAATATCATATCTTTTTACAAAATATGATTTTGTAGAATTACTAATATTTTTAATGTCTAAAATAATCTCTGTTGTGTTTTCAGCAGTAGTTGTAGTGTAAATTGTAGATCCAGATGCAACTGTATTTGTAGTGTTGATAAAATTAATTAAAATATTATCTTGACTAAATACTTTTAAAGAAAAAAGAACTAAATTAATTAATATTATTTTTTTAACTACCCCAATTAGAGTCATTCTCTTTTATTTTATTTAAAGTTTTGAAAGCTTTTTATTACACTAGCTGATAAATTAACAGGATATCCATCATCTTTATTTATAACAGATTGATTACAAGTACATTCATCACAACATTCACAATCTTCTTGACCATTACATTCATCACAACATCCACATCCAACTTCTTCTGAGTCATCTTTATTTATAACAGATTGATTACAAGTACATTCATCACAACATTCACAATCTTCTTGACCATTACATTCATCACAACATCCACATCCAACTTCTTCTGAATCATCTCCTGACATCATATCATTATCATGTGTTTCATGTTCGTGGTCAATATTATGTCCTGCTAAAAAATTAAATACTTCTTCAATATCATCTTTAGATGTGGCTATATGGTCTACTGCCCAATTATGACCATCTAGTAAGATTGCATCAACTTTAGCTTCATCCATTTCTAACATTTCATCTACTAATCTTTTAATAGTTTTAAGGTTTCCAAAGAACATATAGTTACTAGTTTCACGGTGCTCTTTTAATAAATTAGACTCGTTAGATGTATAACTTTCAAATTTTTTTATTAGTTTCATAGTATTTACTTTATTTTTATATACTTATATATTATATATAGAAAATGAATTATTATCCGTATCTTTATACTAATATAAAATAATGAATAAAATAAAACTGATTATATCAATACCCCTATTCATACTAATAAGATTGGTATTAATGTTTTTCTGTTCAATTATTTGGTTATTTAATAGAGAGTTATTTAATGATTGTAATGCAAAAGAAATTTTCACAAAGAAAGATATAATTAGACATTGGAAAGATTTTGATTAATAAAGACAACAAAAACTTAAAAAATAGTATAACTAATTAAATTACCAAGTATGGTTCCAAGACATCTATCCAGATACTGGGAAAATATCTTAAACTCAACTAATATATAGTTGAATCATTAGTCAAAAATAATGAAGATCCAAATAGAAACTTCATAATATCAATAGATTACCCATCATGAAAAAGTACTTATTTCCATTCATATTAATGTTATCAGTAGGTTGTAAACAATATCAGTCTACACCCAGTTGGAACACCTGTGAGCAATATGAGTATATTTATACATTACCTGAAAACAAAAACAAACCATGTATTGTAGAACAAATTATTTACAATGATGTTAAATCAATTGGATATGTTACTCCTTGTGGGTGTTTAATAGTGATACCACATCCATCATTTAATGCAGGACTAAAATTCAAAGTTGGAGATACAATTTATTTAAACAAATAAAAGATTATGAGAACAATAATAAACAAAATCAAAAATTTAATTAGATGGTTTCCTGTCATTTGGAAGGACCAAGATTGGGACAGTGAATACACATTGAACATTTTAATTAAAAAGTTAGAACATCAAAGAGATTTCTTTTTATCTAAAGATACTAATCTTGCTAACAGTCTGGAAACAGCTGATGAGATACAATGTGGTATTGATAAACTGAGACGCACAAGAGATAGTTGGGAGCATTATGAACAACCAGCACATGATGAATTAGATAAGAAGTGGGGAATAGGAGTAATGAGAACTGAAAAGTATGATGATCATTGCCGTGAAATTATATTTGATAGGGAGTTTGTCAAAACACCAAAAGATGAAGCAAAATATAAAAAAGAGTTTGCTACTAAACTGGCAAAAGCAAGAGAAGAATATGCTAAAGACAAAGCAGAAGCTTATTTATACCTTGCAACTAACATAGACAAATGGTGGGATTAAAAAAATAAAAATAAAACAAATAAATTATGAGTTACATTATCGGAAAAGCTTGCGTTGATTGTATGGACACAGCATGTGTAGATGCGTGTCCTGTTGATTGTATTCATGGCCCAATAGACATTGGGGGTTCAGGTACAGAAGTTGAGAAACAAGGCAGAAGTGCCTTTCTAGGTGGGCAATTATTCATTGACCCAAGCACATGTATAGATTGCGGGGCATGTATTTCAGTATGTCCGCCAGATGCAATTTATGAAGATGAAGACACTGCAATCAAATCAGGTGATGAAGAGTCAGTACATAAGAATTATAAATTTTTTGGACAAGAATATCAATAAAAAGAAACTATGAAAAAAACAATTATGAAATTAAATAAAATTCTTA
>Ga0209768_10002639_pt1 | contig 11058 bp, 10 predicted proteins | sample LauGreSBDMM110SD_3_FD_187564 | JGI IMG/M metagenome (GOLD analysis project Ga0209768, IMG submission 187564) | Freshwater lake microbial communities from Lake Michigan, USA - Sp13.BD.MM110.SD (SPAdes) (version 2) | ecosystem: Environmental > Aquatic > Freshwater > Lake | place: Lake Michigan... | reverse complement strand
GAGATCGCTTCTGCGATCGCTAGATCCTTTGAAATCTTCTTATTGATTGCATTGCCAACAACGCCAACTCCACCTGAATAAAGAGTGAATCCATCTACTTTGCCGTCGTAGTTATCTTGGAAGTATGCACCCATCTCTTCACTGGCTGGAGAGAATGCTTCAGCTGAGCTATAAACAAGTATGTAACCAGCTTTGCCATCTTTAGATTTAAATGCTTGCTCACCACCTGAGCTCCAGTAAGAAAGAGTTTTGCTCACACCATTTTCTTTTGCCATCTTTGCTTCAAGAGCTAAAGCGCGCTGAGTTACCGCAGGGTCAGAGATATCGGTATCACCTGCATCAACAACGACGACAATCGTTGGGTCTGCAATCTTGAGAGTGTCATTGATGTAGTTATAAACCTTGTATGAGTCGCTCTTTGGGTTTGAGTACCCACCTGAATCAAGTCGGCTAAAGACTGTTGACCCAATTCCACCTGCTGCGAGGATTCCAATGACAAAGATGATGACGGCGACCTTACGGCGGCGGTATGAAAAGTGACCTAGGCGTTCGAACATGAAGATAAGTATGTAGGATTACTTTGTTGGTCTCGAATCAAGAGAACAGGTGTTCCCGCATGAGCGATGTGTTTCCTGTAACACCTGATGATGAACGCGACCCTCGTGAAGACCAAAAGGAAGATAAGAAGCGAGAAGAAGAAATTAAAGGGGATAAACCCCCACACCACGGCTAGCTTTATTCAGAAGTAGCGGCGGGCTTTGCAACAGAATCAGTTTTATAAAAACCTGATCCTTTAAAGACAACTCCGACTGTCGAATAGACCTTACGAACTTCACCCTTGCATTCAGGGCATTCGGTAAGTGGAGATTCTGAGAATGTCTGGAAAGCCTCAAAAGCATGGTCACACGCGATGCATGCATATTGATAGGTAGGCAATGTGTGACCTTTCTCTTCTCGGGTATCTATGCCTAAGTCTAAAGAAGTGAGACGATAGGCGCGAATCCGCAGGGGTTCTGAGCACAATTGCCAATATTTAAGAGGAGTATGAAGACAATGAAGAAGGTCAGCGTTATTGCAATGTTTGTAAGTGCAATTCTCTTTACGCCAGTAGCTGCCTTCGCAAACTCTCTCGTTGCCACATCTCCCATGTCAGGTGCAACTCTTCAGAGTGCTCCCAGTGCAATTACCGTCACAACTGAACTTGCGCTCATGGATGCGGGAAATGAAATCTCTGTAACTGATCCAACGGGCGTGCGCGTTGATGATGGTGCTCTCACCATCGATGGTGTCAACGCTGTCATCGGCTTGAAGCAATTGGTCAAGACTGGGATTTATACAGTCAACTATTCATTGCTCGCTGAAAACGATGTTCCACTCATCGGAAAATTTACCTTTAATTTCGCGGAGCCCACTGTGATTGCAACAACTGCTCCTCAGCCAACAAATGCACCCACTCCATCAGGAAATAACCTTGGAACGACAATCTTTGTTCTTGGCCTTCTTGCAGCAGCAATTATTGTGACGATTGCACTTTCTCTTTATGCGCGAAAGCTCTATCGCGACCGATGAACCTTCTGTCAGGTAATCTGACTGCTGTTGATCCTTTAGTAAGTGCTCTTGGCACACTGAACAAATCAATCTCATTCTTTGCAGCAATCAGCCTTGTGGGAGTCTTACTTTCTCTCTCCTTCTTTCTACTTGAGCGTGAAGGCGAGTTACAAGAGAGCGCACTTCGACTTCGCAATATTGGCCGAGTCCTTGCCGGAGTCTGGTTTCTTACCAGTGGCTTTCAGATCATTCTCACGCTCGCCAATATTTTAGGAACTTCTCTTGGTTCAGCGCTAGAGCCAACGACGTTGAGTTCATTTGTGCGCCAGATTGATCTCGGTCGATTCCTAGCATTTCAAACACTTCTCGCAGGTGTCGTTTTTATCTGCCTTGGTTTTATACGCAGAGTGTTGCCTGCAACGATTCTGCTTGGAATCTCATTGCTCGCACTTGTTGCACCTGTCTTCCAAAGTCACTCAGCAGCAAGTGGATCGCACTCTTTAGCAATTGGATCACTTGTGGTTCACGTTGTTGCGCTCTCCTTGTGGGTCGGTGGAGTTTTTGCACTTGTTCTACTCAAGGATGTAGATCGCAAGGTAGCGCTGCCTCGCTTTAGTCAGCTAGCCCTCTGGGCTGCAATTGCAGTGGTGGCAAGTGGGCTCATTAATGCGTGGACACGACTTAACTTTGCATCGGCTTGGTCTTCTTCTTATGCACGTATTGTTATTGCAAAATCTCTACTCACACTCATTCTTCTAGCTATTGGATACCGCAATAGAAAATCACTTGCTAAGAGCGATAAGACAGGTTGGAACCTTCTCTCACGAGTGATCCTGGTGGAAGCGCTGATTATGGGAGCAGTTGTTGCACTGGGTAGTTGGTTATCAGGAACTCGTCCTCCTGTTGGTGAGGAGCAACCATTTAGCGCAGCACTTTCTATTGTTGGCTATCCAACACCTGAAGCCCCTAACTTCATGCGAATACTGACTCTCTATAACCCTGATGCACTCATTATTGGAGTATTAATCATAATCGTTGCTCTCTATATAAAGGGTGTTGTCATATTGAAAAAGCGCGGCGACTCATGGCCTGTGGGTCGCACTATTTCATTTGCTTTGGGAGTTGCAGTCCTTGATTTTGCAACCAGTGGCGGACTCGGCGTATATGCACTCTTCTCATTTGAATATCACATGATTGCTCACATGGTCATTGGAATGGTTGCACCTATTGGATTAGTACTTGGAGCTCCAATCACTCTGGCACTTCGCACACTTCCACAGGGGCGAACACCTGAGGAGCGTGGAGTTCGTGGAATGCTGATTGCGCTCTTACATTCACGCTACTCAATCGTGCTGACCAATCCGATAACAGCCCTTGCTCTCTTTGATGGCTCACTCTTTGTTCTCTACTTCACCGATCTCTTTGGTAATTTGATGCAATCTCATGTGGGCCATCTCTTTATGAATGTGCACTTCCTCTTGGCTGGCTACCTTTTCTTCTATGTCATTATCGGAATCGATCCAAATCCGCGCAAGATCCCACATCTATTTCGGATAGTTATTCTCTTTGCTGCAATGAGTATTCATGCATTCTTTGCAATCGCACTTCTATCCACAACAACACTTATTGATAAAGGTTTCTACGGCTCTTTAAACACTCCATGGCTTGGTGATTTATTAGCTGACCAACATGCAGCTGGCTCGATTGCCTGGGGGATGGGCGAGGTTCCGATCATCCTGGCTCTGATTGCAACCTTTATTCAGTGGATGCGCGATGACTCACGCGAAGCCAAGCGCATTGATCGCAATGAAGCCCGCATGGCAGCCACAGGTGAACCTGATGAGCTTGCTCAATATAATAAGTACTTAAGCCAGTTGCAGAGCCGAGATAAGAGAGAAGGTGGGTCATGAGTTTAGAGAACATATTCACCCTGCCATCTGAATACAACGATCTTCGTGACTCAGTCCGTGCTCTATCTGAAAAAGAGATTGCACCTCATGCACATGCAGTCGATGAAGATCATCGCTACCCACAAGAAGCACATAGCGCTCTTACTAAGGCCGGGCTCTTTGCAGCGCATGTCCCCACTGAGTTTGGTGGCGATGGCGCTGATGCGCTAGCCGCATGCATCATTATTGAAGAGGTAGCACGCGTGTGTGCATCATCATCACTTATTCCTGCAGTCAATAAATTAGGTTCATTGCCACTTATTCTCGGTGGAAATAAAGAACAGAAAGAACGTTGGCTTCGCCCTTTGGCACAAGGAAAAGGTTTCTCCTATTGCCTCTCTGAATCTGAAGCAGGCTCTGATGCCTCTGCTCTTAAGACAAAGGCAGAACGTAAAGGCGATGGATGGGCTATTAATGGAAGTAAGAAGTGGATTTCAAATGCAGGAGAATCACATTTCTATACAGTGATTGCACAAACAGATCCAACACTTGGATCAAAAGGCATCACAGCATTTATTGTGGAGAAATCTGATCCAGGAGTTTCATTCGGAGCACCTGAGAAGAAGATGGGCTTTCGCGGATCTCCCACTCGTGAGGTTTATTTTGACAATGTGAGTATCGGTGATGACCGTCGCATCAGCGAGGTTGGCAAAGGGTTTTCACTTGCTATGGATACTCTTGATCACACCCGCATCACCATTGCAGCGCAAGCTCTCGGAATTGCACAAGGAGCACTTGATACAGCGAAGAAGTATTCCCATGAACGTAAGCAATTTGGCAAAGAGATATTTGATTTCCAAGGCGTGCAGTTTATGTTGGCAGATATGGCAATTGCTGTTGAGACTGCCCGTCAGATTACCTATGCAGCAGCTGCAAAGAGTGAGCGCGAAGATAAGGATCTGAAGTTCTTCTCGGCTGTGAGTAAGACTTATGCAACAGATGTGGCAATGAAGGTAACAACTGATGCCGTGCAGGTGCTGGGTGGATATGGATATGTCTCTGATTATCCAGTTGAGCGCATGATGCGCGATGCAAAACTTACTCAGATCTATGAGGGCACAAATCAGATTCAGCGCATTGTGATTGCGCGCAACCTTCCTTAATTACTACCTTCGAAAACGTAGAACAAGATCTGGTGTTGCTGCAGCATTCAGTGGTTGATCCCATTCTTCGCGAGGCAAATCTTCACTCGATATTTCATCGGGATGAATCAAACCGATAGACCAAGCAGAAAGTCTGGGAAGTGCGCGGTCGTAGTAGCCACCACCTTGACCTAATCGGTACCCACTTCTATCAATACGCAGTGCAGGAACTATCACGACAGCAATTGTGGCAAGGTCTTGGACAGGATCTCCTGTCGGTTCCAGAATCTTTTTCTTATTAGCAACAAGGCTTGATTGCGATCCATCCCACTTCACCCAATCAAGTTGGTCCCCATTAATTCTAGGAAGAAGCAAAACCTTGCCTGCTGCGATGAGCGCTTTATTCAGGGCTGAGGTGTCAGGCTCATCGTGATGTGACATATAACTTGCGACGCACTGTGCATTGGCAATTTCGGGAGATGCAGCAAGATATTGAAAGCTGTGTTCCATGTAACGCTCGTTACGTTCATGACGATATCGAGTGCGAAGTGCTGACTTTTCTTCGCCAAGACCCATGGAAATCCCCTAGTAGTAAGTGATGTACAAGTAAGGTTAGTGATTATGTCAGAACGTGTGCGTGTAGATGAAGTACTTACCTCTCTTCTAGATCTATGCCGTCCCCTTGAGCCCTTTGATATGCCTTTGCTCGATGCACACGATGGAACTCTGGCTGAAGATATTTATGCGGGTGAACGCCTTGTCATGAAGGCCGGTAGTCGAATCCGTTCGACTCAGATTGGATTGGCTGCATCGATTGGCCTTGATCATCTTCCTACCCGCCCACACCCTCGCGTTGTGGTGATTTCAGCAGGTCCTGACTTAGTTGAACCTGGCATCCCTCTTAAAACTGATGAAGAATATGAAACTAATTCGTGGTTACTCACAACTGCAGTGCGAGAAGTCGGCGCAGTTGCATATCGCGTGCACTCTATTCCTGATGATGAGTCACAATTGCAGAGCGTGATTGAAGATCAGCTCGTTCGCGCAGACTTGATTATTATTAGCGGTGAGCGTCACGATGATTCATTTGATCTCATTACTCGCACCTTAGAGAAGATGGGCGAAATCAAGACTGTTGAAATCTCTATTGAATCCAGTGGTCGACACAATTTTGGAACTATTGGTCCTGATAAGACTCCCGTTGTGACTCTTCCAGGGGATCCGATTGCTGCATATATCTCCTTTGAACTTCTGATTCGTCCGATGATTCGCACAATGCTTGGCACAGCAACTATCCACCGTCCATCAGTGAAGGCAAAGCTTGAGAAGGCTCTGACTTCTTCAGGTGGATACAGTTCTTATGTGCGAGCAATTCTGAGCGAAGATGGAAAGTCTGTAGCTCCTCTTTCTTCACAAGATGAGCAAGCAACACTTTCTGATGCAAACTCATTTATCGCAGTTCCTGAAGGTGAAACAAGTTTGTCTGCGGGTGCGCAGGTCACTGTCGTAATTCTTGAACGACGCTATCTCTAAGTAAGAGAGGTGATTTCATGTGGCCGGTAACGCTCTATGGTGATGAGATCACTCTTCGTCCGGCCCGTTTTCGAGATAGATCTGCATGGAATGAAGTCCGCGTAGAAAATAAGGAGTGGCTTACTCCATGGGAGGCAACGCTTCCTCTCATCCCTCAAGATTGCCCTGCATATGAGAATCAAGCTCGCCCATCGTTCTATGAAATGGTCCATCTACTTCATCGCGAAGCCCGCGCCGGGCGTTCTTTCTCCTTCCTCATCTGGAACGGATCTACTCTCATCGGCCAGATAACAATGGGTGGAGTTATGTTGGGCGCATTGCGCGGTGCCCATATCGGTTATTGGATTGATCGCAACTATGCCAGTCGTGGCTATACAACGCAGGCGGTAAAGCTGGTCACTGCTTTTGGATTCTCTCAATTAGGTCTACATCGCATCGAGATCAATGTGCGCCCTGAAAATGCTGCCTCATGCAGAGTTGCCGAGAAAGCTGGGTATGTTCTTGAAGGCCAGAGAAAGGCCTTCTTACATATCGATGGCGCATGGAGAGACCATCTTTCCTATGTAAAGAGCAATGAATTAATTCAGTAAACCCCCCTTGAAATCCACAGAGTTACGCTCAGTCGCCTCTAACCTTGACCCATCATGGCTTCAGGAATTATCTATCTAGCAATTATTGGCATGTGGGTTGCCTATTTTCTGCCACGCTGGGTACATAACAAGAATGAATTCTCAGGAAAGAGCGTCGAACGTTATAAGAGCGCACTCCGAGTAGTTGCAAGCACTACACCGGGCGCACAAATTGGCTCTGGCGCAATTTATACAGATGTTGATCGCGCAGGACGCGTCGCACAGCAACTCATGCGCCGCAGAATTATCTTTTCACTAATTACTACAACACTTATCCTCACAACGGCAGGTGCAATCATGCAAACATTCACATACATCGCAATCGCTATTCCAGTCACGGGCTTACTTCTCTATATCGCCCATGTCCGACGACAAGAAAATAGCGAACGCATCACGCGCCGACGTGTGGATCAGTTACATCGCGCTACTGAAGGTGTTTCACATACCAATCTTGCAGATGTGCTCTCCCATAATTCCCACAGTGAAGTAAAAGTTAATCAGGATCACTGGATTCCATTATCAGAGCGCGAACTCACAGGCGTGACACTTCTTCCGAAAGGAACAGCGCAATCTCGCGCTGAGTGGCAACCCAATGAGATTCCAGTTCCAACATATGTCAATGCACCTAAAGCAGTGCAATCAAAGCGCGTTCTTGATCTGACTGAACCTGGTCGATGGACTGAAGAACAAGAGCGTCTAGAACGCGAAGCACTTGCCGCAGCTGCACCTTCACGCGATGAAGTATTTGATCAGCAACTGGCAGATGAAGCAGTGCAGAAGCTTCGCGAAATGCGCGCTGCCAACGAATAATTAAATCCAGCTCGCAAACCACATGCGTGCATGCCATGCGTCATAGGTGATGAGATCACCCATATAGAGCGGCAAGAAGTATAAGAAGTTAAAGAAGAGCACGATGTATACCCCTGCCACAACAATTTCTCCTGTGCGCCCGTAATTAGTCAGTATGGAGCGCGCGCAATAGACAAGTGCAAGAATCAGAAAAGGTTCAAAGACAATGGCATAGAAGGAAAATACTGTGCGATCTTGGAAGAAGAACCACGGTAGATAACCTGCAGTAATTCCCGTAACGATGACTGTGAGAGCTGGATCAAGTCTGTGCTTAGCAACACTGCGCGCCCATAGACCAAAGACAACAACTATTGCAATCGCTGCGAGCCACCACAGAAGCGGTGTTCCCAATGCGAGGATTTCTTGTGAACAGCTATCGGCGCCACAACCTTTCGGTGATTCGTAATAAAAGGATGTGGGGCGTCCCATCACAAGCCAACTCCATGGGTTTGCTTGGTAGGTGTGTTTCTCAGTCAAACCTGTATGAAAGTCCAACATCTGTTGGTGATAGTAGATAAATGAAGTCAAGACATTTGAGGAGTAATCGCGATTCCATCCGCGGTCACTCATAAACCAGCCAGCCCATGAAGTGATGTAAAGAAGAAGTGGGACTGCACCGAATTGACCAATGCGCGCAAGAGTTGGCTTAATCAAATCTCTACCTGAGTAATGTGTGAATGCTCGATAGAAACCGATAGCTGCAAAGGCGATGATGAAATAGAGAGCGCTCCACTTAGTGGCAAGTGCTAGCCCCAGCACAATTCCTGTCCACCAATATCGTTTTGTCAGGAATAGGTAGGAGCTAAGAAGAATAAAGAAAGTTAAGAAGTTATCAAGAAGTGCGGTGCGTGAATGCACAAGTGCTAAACCATCAATTGCCATCAGTGCACTTGCAAGGGCTGTGAGAATTGCGCTTCTAAAGAGTCGATGTGCAATAAGTGCAATGAGCAAAATCATCAAGGAACCAATGAGTGCTGTGGTAAATCGCCACCCAAAACCAGTATCGCCAAATACTTGTATTCCAAGACCAATGAGCCATTTACCAAGAGGTGGATGCACAATGAATTCAGGCTTTACTCCTGCTACTTCCACTCCATATTTCAATAAGTCGCGGGCACCATCGACGTAATAGACCTCATCGAAGATAAAACCCTTCACTCTTCCAAGATCTGCAAGACGGAGAATGAATGAGAGGAGTGCGATGAGTACCGGAGCGATACCTACAACCATATGTAAAGAATATGGGAGGATTCGCATATGGCCCTAGTTCTTGCAGCGACTCCTCTGGGAAATCCGCTCGATGCGAGCCAGCGGCTGAAAGATGCAATCGAATCAGCGCAAGTTATCGCCGCTGAAGATTCACGCAGATTCCATCGTTTGGCATCTGATCTTGGTGTCACATTTACAGCGCGCATCATCTCCTTCTTCGAAGGCAATGAAGCCGATCGCACCCAAGAGATATTGCAGCTGCTTCGTGAAGGAAAAGAAGTCCTCGTTGTCACAGATGCTGGCATGCCCACCATTAGCGATCCAGGATTTCGTTTGATGCGCGATGCGATTGCTGAAAACCTTCCTACAGTTGTCATTCCAGGACCTAGTGCGCCAACGATGGCTATCGCACTATCGGGGCTACCCACAGATCGCTTTACCTTTGAAGGTTTTGCACCTCGTGCACATGGCGCCCGCAATACTTTCTATGAGAACCTTCGCTTTGAAGAGCGCACGATGGTGATATTTGAAGCACCCCATCGACTTCATGAATCACTTGTTGATGCTGCTGCCATTCTTGGAGATTCACGAAAAGGTGCTATCTGTCGCGAGATGACAAAGACCTATGAAGAAACTATTCGTGGCACACTCGCAGAACTGGTTGTGTGGGCGGCAAGTAAGGAAGTCCTTGGTGAAATCACTCTGGTTATTGCAGGAGTAGAAGCAGGCTCTGCGAGCAAGACTGCAGATGATGCAGTTGCTCGAGTACGTGAATATGAGGCGGCCGGAATGGACCGAAAAGGTGCGATCGCTACCGTTGCCGATGAATTCGAGCTACCCAAGAAGATCGTTTATGCAGCCGTAGTCGATGCGAATAAGATGAGCAGATGAAGTCTTTCTACCTGACTACGCCTATTTACTATGTAAATGATGCGCCACATATTGGCCATGCATATACAACAGTTGCCGGCGATGTCCTTACTCGTTGGCATCGCCAGCGCGGTGAGTCAGTCTGGTTCCTTACTGGCACAGATGAACACGGTCAGAAAGTCATGCGCACAGCAGAACAAAATAATGTGGCCCCACAAGCGTGGGTCGATAAGTTAGTTGCTGATGCGTGGAAACCCAATTGGCAAGCGCTTAATATCGCAAACGATGACTTTATCCGCACCACAGAACCTCGTCACACAGAGCGCGTTCAGAAGTTCTTGCAATCACTCAAAGATTCAGGCCATATCTATGCAGGTAAATATGAAGGTCCATATTGCGTTGGCTGCGAAGAATTTAAATTGCCAGGAGACCTCATTGATGCTGATGGAGAGAAGCTCTGCCCTATCCACAGTAAGCCAATCGAACTAGTCAATGAAAATAACTGGTTCTTTAAACTCTCTGAATTCACGCAACCACTTCTTGATCACTACAAGAATAATCCTGAAGCATGCCAGCCTGAGAGTGCGCGCAACGAAGTCGTCTCATTCCTAGAAGGTGGCGTCTCAGATCTTTCTATCTCTCGCTCCACATTCGACTGGGGAATTCCTGTTCCGTGGGATACCGATCAAGTTGTCTATGTCTGGTTTGATGCACTTCTTAACTATGCAACTGCAGTAGGTCTTACCGATGCACCAGATTCTGAAGGCGGCAAGAAGTTTGCAGCCACCTGGCCTGCAGATGTGCACCTGGTTGGAAAAGATATTTTGCGATTCCATGCTGTTATCTGGCCAGCAATGCTGATGGCAGCCGGTATCGAAATTCCTCAGAAAGTCTTTGCACACGGCTGGCTCCTTGTCGGTGGCGAGAAGATGTCTAAGTCAAAGCTGACCGGTATTGCACCATCTGATATCACCGATCACTTTGGTGTGGATGCATTCCGCTACTACTTCCTGCGCGCTATTCCATTTGGAAGCGATGGCTCTTTCTCTTGGGAAGATATGAGCGCTCGGTACACATCAGAGCTCGCTAATGACTTTGGAAACCTTGCTTCACGCCTTGCTGCGATGATTGAAAAGTACTGCGGTGGAAAGATTCCAGCAGTTGCTAAGGATGCAACGCTTGCGCAATCACTTCAGGAAACTGTTGAGAAGGCAGATAAGGCGATGGTTGCACTTGATTTCCAAGGTGGCATCAACGCTGTGATGGATTATTGCAAGCAGGTCAATGGCTTTGTGACTATCAAAGAGCCATGGATTCTTGCTAAAGATCCAGCTAATCAGGCAGTCCTTGAAGAAGTTCTCTATAACACTGCGGAATCTCTTCGTGCAC
>Ga0209768_10002635_pt1 | contig 11070 bp, 11 predicted proteins | sample LauGreSBDMM110SD_3_FD_187564 | JGI IMG/M metagenome (GOLD analysis project Ga0209768, IMG submission 187564) | Freshwater lake microbial communities from Lake Michigan, USA - Sp13.BD.MM110.SD (SPAdes) (version 2) | ecosystem: Environmental > Aquatic > Freshwater > Lake | place: Lake Michigan... | reverse complement strand
TGCCTCCGCCATCACGCTACCGGGGATGAGCACACGGCGGGACCCCTTCGGTCGCTACCGGCCCACGGCGTTGTTCGCCCCCGTGCTACCGGATCCCGAGCGCCTTGTGGGTCTGCACGGACAACCGCCATTGCGGGTGGGCGAGGCAGTAGGCCAGCGCCGCTGCCGTGTTCTCAGCCGCCTGCGGTCCGTCCATTGGCTGCAGCAGGAAATGTCGAAAGTCGAGCTGGGCGAAGCGCTCGGGCAGGGCCGTGGGCTGCGGGTATACCAGCTTGAGCTCGTCGCCCGAGGTCAGGAGCAGTGGCGCCTGCGCCTTTGGGCTGACGCAGATCCAGTCCAGCCCCTGAGGGGCCAGTTGGGTGCCGTTGGTCTCCACGGCAATCTCGAACCCTTCGGCGTGCAGCGCCGCCACCGCCGCCTCGTCAAGCTGCAGCAACGGCTCGCCGCCGGTGCAGACCACGAACGGCCGCACACTGGCGGGGGCGTCGGCCGGCCAGCGGCTCTTCACAAAGGCCGCCAACTCGGGGGCGGTCGAGAATTTGCCCCCGTCCGGGCCGACGCCCACGAAGTCGGTGTCGCAAAACGTACACACCGCGGAGGACCGGTCGGCTTCGCGCCCCGTCCACAGGTTGCACCCCGAAAACCGGCAGAACACGGCGGCGCGTCCGGCCTGCACCCCCTCGCCCTGCAGTGTGTAAAAACACTCGCGAACCGTGTACGTCATGGCTCAGCTCCCAACCGCGTAGGCGATCGGATCGACCGACCCCGCTTCGGCAAAACCGCGCAAGCGGAGTTGGCACGCATCGCAGTGGCCGCAGGCCCGTCCATCAGCGGCCGGGTCGTAACAGCTGGTCGTGATCGAGAAATCCACGCCGAGCTCGGCGCCAAGGCGAACAATGTCTGCCTTGCTGAGGTGCTGCAGCGGTGCATGAATCTTGAGGCGCTGCGTGCCTTCCACACCGGCCCGGGTGGCCAGGTTGGCCATCTGTTCGAACGCCGCGATGTATTCGGGTCGGCAGTCGGGATAGCCCGAGTAGTCCAGCGCATTTACGCCGATAAAGATCGCCTGCGCGTTGAGCGTTTCGGCCCAGGCGAGCGCGAACGACAGGAAAATCGTGTTGCGCGCCGGCACATACGTGACGGGGATCTCAGCGGAGGGATGCTCGACGTCGCGGTCCTTCGGCACGGCCACGTCGGCCGTGAGGGCAGAGCCGCCCCACTGCCGAAGATCGATGTCGACGACCACGTGCTTTTCTACGCGGTGGGCGGCGGCCACCCGTCGGGCTGCGTCGATCTCGAGCGAATGGCGCTGGCCATACCGGAAGGTCATCGCGTAGGGCGTGAACCCCTCACGGCGCGCTACGGCGAGCACCGTCGTCGAGTCGAGGCCGCCCGACAAGAGGACGACCGCGGGACGGGCAGCGGAGGTGGCGTCAGACGACGCGGCGGTGGTCGGGAGGGCAGACATTTCTGAAAGATAGCCCATTAGCTTGTCTCGATGATCGATCTGCTCGCTGATCCGCAGGCGTGGATTTCCCTGCTTACGCTGTCGGTGCTCGAAGTCGTCCTCGGCATCGACAACATCATTTTCATCTCGATTCTGGCCGGGAAGCTGGCGCCGGCTGATCAGCCGAAGGCGCGACGGTTCGGACTCATGGGCGCCTTCATGTCTCGGGTGGCGCTCTTGCTGTCGATCACCTGGGTCATGCGTCTCACCGAGCCCCTGTTTACGCTCGTTGGGCGCGCCGTCTCCGGGCGCGACCTGATCCTGATCGTCGGTGGCTTGTTTCTGATCGGCAAGGCCACACTGGAGATTCACAGCAAGCTCGAAGGCACCGGGGAGTCAGCGACGACCATAAAGGGCGGCAGCTCGCTCTGGACCACGGTGGCCCAGATCGCCGTGATCGACATCGTCTTCTCACTGGACTCGGTCATTACCGCGGTCGGCATGGCCGACAGCGTGGTCATCATGATCGGGGCGAACGTGATCGCGCTGGCGGTGATGCTGATGGCGGCCACACCCATCAGCAACTACGTGGACCGGCATCCCACGGTGAAGATGCTGGCGCTGGCGTTCCTCGTGCTCATCGGCACCAACCTGGTGGCCGAGGGGCTCGGGCAGCACATCTCGAAGGGCTACACGTACATGGCGATGGCCTTCTCGGTGATCGTCGAGATGCTGAACACCCGCGCGCGGGTGAAATCCGAGGCGGTGCAGTTACGGGGCGTTCCGCAGGCGCCGGATGACGAATAGCCGGCCGAGACCGTGCAACGGTCCGCTTCATGCACCTCGAGAGATCGTCACTTTCCGGAGATCCCGCATGTCGAATGCTGCTTACACCGCCTCGCTCCCGCGCCCGACGTCCGCGTTCGCGTCCGCTTCCGCGTCCCGCACGCTCGCCGTCGTCGTTGCCCTGTTAGGGCTCTCAGTTCTGGCACCGCGGGCCAAGGCCCAGCCCGGCGTCGGCGCCATCCTCACGCCGTTCGCGGGGTACCTGATTACTGGCAACTGGTACGACGGCCCGATCGGCACGAATCTATCGACCACGAACGCGCCAATGGTTGGCGGACAGGCGAGTATCCCGCTCACCAAGGGCCTCGCGCTCGTCGGCAGCCTGGCCTATGCGTCGGGTGACCTCCGCATAGGGCTGCCGCTCCTCAGCGGTGTCAACGTGGGGACGGTGAAGACGTGGCTGTACGATGCGGGGCTCGAGCTTGGCGGCTTGCCGGCGAAGAAAACCGGCCTTGCGCCGTTCGTGCAGGTTGGCATCGGCGGGCTGACGAACGACATCAAGAACTCGCTCTTCGACGTGCGGGCCTCGAACATGACCTATACCGGCGGTGTGGGGCTTGATCTCGGCTTGGTCGAGCGATTCGCCTTCCGGGCACAGGCGAAGAACTGGGTGAGTCGATTCGATTCGGAGGATGCGGTGGGTTTCCGTGCCGAGGGCAACCTCACGCACAATTGGGCGCTCACGGCCGGGATCAAGTTGACCTTCTAAATCCCCGGGCGTTCCGCCGAGCGTTAACTTCACATCGACGCGCCCCGGTGCATTCGGGTGCGTCGATGTCGTGTCGATGTCGCGCCGCGCCGACCGCTACCGGTCGTACGGCGCGCGGTCGATTTCTCTCAGGAGCAGGCCCTTGGTGAATCAGATCGCTCGCCGCCGGTTCATGTCGACCGCGTCGCTCTCGTGGGCGGTGGCGGCATTCGTGTCGCTTTCGTCGGTGTGCTCGCCCGCCGTGTCGGCGCAGACGCCGCCCGTCGGCCCGCCGCCGCCTGATACGACCCGTCCTCTGGTCGTCGGTGGTCTCACCAACGTCCCGCCCGATCCGCTGCGCGGTAACCCGGCCACGATGAGCCCACTGGGTTCGCAGGCGCGCACGATGCAGGACGGCTTCGAGGGCAATCATCGCACGGGACTGCGCTTTTACAACGGCGGTGCCGATGCCTCGTGCGAAGTGCCGCTTGGACGCATCTGTTACTGGAACAACAACGGCGACGTTCCACCGCCGGCCGAGCGCAATGACGCGAAGCTCGAGCGCGAACAGTTGCTCGACCTGCTCGCGCAGGCCCAAGCCGCCGACCCGAAGGACGATTGGGTGAACGGCATGCGCGTGCGGTACGCCATCGAGTCGGAGCAGCGTGATGTCGCGATCAGTGCGGCCCGCGCCTGCAAGGGTACTCCGTGGTGGTGCGAGGCGCTCGAGGGGCTTGCGCTGCACAACGCGAATCAGCACCAGGCCGCGGCGACGGCATTTGCGCGCGCGCTCGCCTCGATGCCGGTCGCGCAGCAGTGCACATGGACCGACCTCTCGTGGTGGCTCGATCCCGCCATGCATGCGGCGTACAAGGCCACGCCGTGCGCCAGCCGCGGCGCTGAGAACATACGCGTGTTGCGTCTCGCGCAGCCGTTGTGGATGATCCCGTCCAACGATATTCAGAACGAACTGTACGCGCGTCGTACGATGTCGCGCGTGCATTCGCTCGCGCGCATTCCGTACGACTTGCAATGGGGCGATGATCTGCTCGAGTCGCAGCTCCGCTACGGCTGGCCTACGGCGTGGTCGGTGCAGAACGGTGGGGTGGCCGATCCACGCCCACCGTCGGTGATCGGTCACGAGCCCACACCGAGCTACGACTTCATGCCGACGGTCGAAGCGATCGGCAAGCCGTTGACCGCCACACCCGGCGACTGGAATCCGCGACGCCAGAAGGCGCGCATGCGCTACGCCCCGCGCTTCGCCACCGGTTTCGGCGCGCTGCCGTATCAGTTCGCGCGCTTTCTGCGTGGTGACACCACGATTGTGGCCGGCGGCTATCGCCTCATGCGCGAGCTCGAGATGGGGCGCGCGCCGTACACCGCCGCGCTCACGCTTGATGCCTTCGATGGTCGCATACCGCTGCAGGCCACGCGCGACAGTGCGCCAGCGAATGGCGCGTTGGTCTTGCCGGTGCCATCTCCGATGCTAGCCAGTCTCGAAGTGCTGGCCCCGGTTGGCAAGCGCGCCGCGCGCGTGCGCACGGTGATTACGCCGTTGCCGGCGGGCACGCGTTTGTCGGAATATCTGCTGCTGCAACGCGGGGATGTGTCGGCCACGCCGATGCTCGAGCGCAACGCGCTGCAGGCGTACGGCAGCAACGAGATTGACGGGGGCACGTCGGTCGGTATCTACTGGGAGACGTACCGTCTGGCGTCTCCGGGCCAGCCGCTGCAAGTCAGCCTCCGCGCCACGCGGGTGGGCGCCGGCTTTTTACAGAAGTTGGGCAGCTCGTTCGGCCTGTCGAAGTCGGTGACGCCGGTGTCGATCAAGTACAACGACAACGGCCGTCCGGATGGCGGACCGGGGCGGAGCCTGACGATCAACTTCCCGCAGGTCCCGGCGGGGGACTACCAGCTGACGCTGATGGTATCCGGGGCGGGCATCACGGACAGTACGACGCAAGTCATTCGAGTGAAGGGCGGGAAATAGCGGGGCACTGCTCGGTAGACAGTGGACAGAGCTCTGGCGTCTGACCGTGTATAGCGGTCAGAGTTCAGCAACGACAGTACACAGTTCCGAGCGAAGTTATTGATGGAAAAGCACACGGGCCCTGTCGAATCGATCGACAGGGCCCGTGTGCTTCCGAAGACGCTCGACACTGAGCACTGTAGCTGCTGAGTTCTGAGCACTATACACGGTCTGATGCCAGAGTTCAGATCACGGTGCACTGATGAATCTGCCCAATCCCCGTCAGCGCCGCTTCCCGCGCACCGAGATCATCCCGACGGGGCTTCCGAAGTCGTCACTGCCCATCGGCAGTCCTGGCGGCGCGATCCACGCCCCGCCGTCGGCGCGCACGGTAATGCGGTGCATACCCGGCGCGAGCTTCAGTTCGGCGCGCCACCGTCCGTTCGCCGCTCGCTGCATCTGCGTGACCATCCACTCGGTTGCGTCGCCCATCAGCTCCACCGATTCGGCGCGCGGCGCATCGATCAGGAGCACGACGCGCAGGGTATCGCCGTCAGGCGCCGATACGCCCTGTTCGACGGCGAGCGAATCGACGGAGCCGAGTGTGCGCGTTTCGAAGGCGAGAATGCCGCCCGGCACGCCGTCGGTGCCGCGGAAGGGCAATCGTGCGATGCGCACGCCAATCGCGAGCACGGGGGCGAAGCTACGCGCGCGCTGAGGGTCGAGGTCGTCGTGTAACGCGGTGCCACCGACGGTGGCGGCGTTGGTCGCCGCGGCGCCGACCAGCGAGAGCCACGCGGTGACGGGCTGCACCACGGCCAGGGATGCCACGGTGGGGAGCAGGCTTGGCGTGGGCGAGAGGGCGTCGCTGGAAATCCACGTCGCGACCGGCGAGGTCACCGACACCAACCACGTGGTTGGCCCGGTGTTGAAGCCGATCGACGCGATGCCCGTGGCGATATCTCGGCGCTGCAGTGAGCGCGTGGTGCGGTTGCTCACGAGCCGCGTGGATCCACCGACGGTTGGCATCATGATCGCGTCGGGTTCATCGATGGTGAGCGTCTGCGTGGTCGTGCGCGTGGCGCGCTCCACGGAGAAGCCGAACGAAAACTCCACGCCCGACACATTGGTCATCACGCCGGCTTCTGCGCGACTGATCGCGCCGACGTCGACGCGGCGCGACACGGTGGTGTCGACGGCGCGCATGTCGAGGCCGCCGGCCGACATCGGTGGCATGGCGGTTCTGAGAATGCTGGCCGTGGGATTTGCGCCGTTCACGGAGGCATGCCCGTAGCTGATGGCACTCCACACGCGCTGTGCGCCGACGCGCGCGCGCGCGCGCACGGCGAGCGTTCCCTCCAGCTGTCCATCCGTGCCGACACCTTGCGGCACGCGCCAATTGCCCGTGCCCAGCGCGGCCAGGCGCACCCGTCCGATACGGCCCAACGGCTGCGTCGCGCCGAGCCACACGTCGTTGCGCTGCGTGAGCGCGTTGCCGGTACCGTCGGGGAGCGCCGCTATGCCCAGCACCGACAAGGTGGACGCGTCGGTGACCGGTCCAATCGTGGCCGCGGGCGCGATGGGCGCATCACCGCGGACCTGCGCCGCCAGCGACGGCACTAGGACGAGGCTGGCAAGTGCGCACGGTACCAGAGCACGCGGCAACGCCGATCCGCGGCTCGGCAAGGAGCGGCGGCACGACGCGCGGAAGAGGCGGCGAGCGGGCGTCACGGGTCGGGAGGGCGGACCGGCTTACGGTCGTTCGTCGCGGGAGTGGACGGCGACACAGTTCCGGTTACCGCGCCACGAACATAGCGATTGAGCGCATCAAGAGCCATACCGGGCCCACGCTGTGCGTTCTTCGCCACCGTGGCTTGCAGGCCCAGCAGGGCGTCGTCGGAACGGGGAGTGCGGGCAATGGTCGCGACCGCCTCACGTGCGGTCGAGGCCGGTACGCCGCGTTTCACCACGTCGGTCAGCACCACCAACGCCGTCACGGCGGTCCCGTTCGGGCGCGTACCGCGCACCACCGTGAGCGTTCTCGCATCGATGCCCGCCCTGAGCGCGGTCGCGCCGGCATCGAGCTCGGCCACGGCACTGCCCTCACCCAGCGCCAGCTTCGCCTCCGCCAGCGCGGCGGCGTGGGCGCGCACGACGCTCAAAATGCGCTGGCCGCCGACCCGCCGCGCGGCGCCTTCCAGTGCGCGGTTGATGAGTGGCGCCGTGGGCAGCCCCTTGGCCGCCGCGTCGTCGAGCAGCAGGCGCAGCGCGTTGGCCGTGAGGGTGTCGAAGCGGGCCGCGTCGAATTGCCCCTGCGGATCACGGAAGAACACGGTGTCGCTCGAGGCCACCAGCGAGGCCACCAGCGAGGCGGCCCCGTGGACGGTATCGCCGCGGCTCGTGACCACCAGTGTGGTCGCCGCCAACGGGGACGCCAACGGGGACGCCAGCGTGATGGCAAGCAGCGGCAGTGTCAGCCAGAGGGTCGTCCGCGCGCAGGGCCTCATCGCGGGCCGTCCACGATGACGGCGTTGGCCGGGCCATAGCCGCCGTCGGGGACCTGCGGCGCGAGTGGATCAACGAGCCACCGTCGCCCGTCGATCACGAACGCGTAGACATGGCGGCCGGGCGAGAGTGGCACCTTCGCCGACCAAGCGCCATCGTCGCGGCGGCGGACCATCGGCGTGGCGTGCTCATCCCAGCCGTTGAAATCCCCAACCAGGGCGACCTCCTGGGCCGCGTTTGGTAGCATGAGGTCGAACCGGACCGCATCGCCGCTGGCCGTGGTCGCGCCCACCGGCGCAGCCAGTGGCGCAGCCGCTGGCGCAGCACCGACAAAGGCCTGGTCGGCGCGCTGCACCGCCACCTCGGGCTGCCACGGACGCATGACGCTTACCACCAACAACGCTGCGGCGGCCGCCCCCCACCACCAGCGTGGTCGCAACGCTCCTCCGAACCGATGGGTCGGGGTGTGCAGGGCCTCGGCCAGCACGGCCGTGGTGCAGCGGGCCACCTGGGCGGCCTCAGGGCTCGGCGCGCCGGCATACGACGCCCGGATGCGCGCCACCAGGGCCGCATCGTCGAGGAACTCGGCGAAGTCGTTGGGCTCGTCCGGCCCGCGGCGGGCGGACTCGCGATCGCTATTCAAGCGACCTCCCGAGCAGGGTGCGCAGCCGTTCACTGCCGCGCTTCACGCGCATTTTGAGCGCGGATTCTCCGGCGCCGGTCATGGCCGACATCTCGCCGTACTCCAATCCTTCGGCGTACTTGAGCAGCAGCGCTTCCCGCTGGAGCGGGTCGAGCTGGCTGAGCGCGCGCACGAGCGCGGCGTCTTCGACGCCGGTCGCAAGCCCGAGGGGAGGGGCAGGCGCGGACTCAAGAGCGATCTCGTCTTGCACGAACCGACGCGTGCGACGACCGCGAGAGGTAAGGGCGTTGCGGCACTGGTTGGTTAGGATGCGAAAGAGCCAGCCGCGGAACTGATCGCGCTCGTCGTACCGACCGATGGCGAGATAGGCGCGCAAGAAGGCGTCCTGAAGCACGTCCTCCGCATCCGCTCGCTCCCCCGTCATGTGGTACGCGAAACGCCAGCACGCGTCGTAGTACCTCGACACCAGAATCCCAAAGGCGTCGGGGTCACCTGCGCGGGTCCGAACAACCAGCTCCGCGTCAGTCATCGTCGTACAACAGTCCACCCGCGATGCGCGTCACCACAAGCCCCGGTCCCGAGCCAATGCGACCCCCCGGTGCACCGATCATCCCCCGATGGTTGCTGCGGCAAGCATCATCGACAGCGCCACGAACAGCGAGGTCGCCAACGTGTTGACCCCGCCCACCCGACGAAGCAGCAGCTCCTCCTCGGCACGCGGCAACTGCTGCTGCACCACCAGGCGGTTCGCCGCACGGGCCCGACGATACAGAAACCAATTCGCGGTCCCGCCTGACGCCAGCATCGTGGAGACGAACACCGCCGCGTTCATCATGAGGAGCCACTCATTTTCCGGCAGCTGCATGGCCGCCATCGTGAGCGGCTTGTCGGTGCCGGTCAACACGCGGAACGCGATCCCGGGCAGCAGAAAGAAGAAGGCGAAGGGCAGATACAGCTTCCGGTACAGGAACCACGCCGGCGGAAAGGCGATCGCCGCGCTCCAGTTCCATGTCGGTACAAACGATGCCTCCTCGAAGAACGGCGCCATCTTCCGACGGTACACCTTGTCCCACTTGGGGCCGATGAAGGCCTCCATGTCCGAGTCGCTCGGCTGCTCGAGCGACCGCTGCTGGTTTTGCTTCTGTGCCCAGTTCGGCAACTCATTGTTCGGCGCCTCTGGCGGCAGCTCCGGAGGCGTGTCGGAGCCGGAGGGCATCGGCGGCACGGTCATGACACCACCGGGACGACGGCCGCCGCGGGCTGCTGTTGACTTAGGCAATGCAGCGTGCCGAGGCCCCATACGAGGTCGACCGCGTGAATTCCCACGAGGCGATGATTGGGCATCAGATCTGCCAGAATGTTCAAGGCGAGGCGATCGTTTGGATCGTTAAACGTGGGCACAAGGCACACGCCGTTCGCCATATAGAAATTTGCGTAGCTGGCCGGCAGGCGCGTGCCATCCATGATGACGGCGCGCGGATACGGCAGCGTCACCACCCGGATCGGTTGGCCACGGGCATCCTTCGCGCGCTGCAGCCGGTGCAGGTTGTCGAGCGAGCGCGCGTGATTCTCGTCGGTGGGATCGGCTTCGTGCGCCAACACCACCACCCCCGGCGACACGAAGCGCGCGATATCGTCCACGTGCCCGTGCGTGTCGTCGCCCACGCACCCTTCGCCTAGCCAGATGGTGTGCGAGATACCGAGGTGGGTGTGAAAGGCGCGCTCGTAGTCGGCGCGCGTGAAGCCCGGATTGCGCACCTGCACATCCGACAACAACCACTCTTCGGTCACCAGCATCGTGCCGAGTCCATCGGTTTCGATGCCGCCGCCTTCGAGCGTCAGGCGCTGCCCGTTGTCGTGACGCATCGCTTCCACGCGTGGGAGCGCAGTCACCCGCGATATCGCCTCCGGCACATGCACGTCGAGCGCATAGTTGTCGTACTTGCTCCACGCGTCGAAGCCCCAGTGCACGAGCGCCACGCTGCCGTCGGCGCGATGCACACCGGTCGGCCCGGAGTCGCGCAGCCACACGCGATCGGTGGGTTGCACGTGTAACCGGTACTGTGCGGCATCCACGCCGTGCATCGTGAGCGCCGCGCGCGCTTCCTCGCACACGGCGTCATCCTGACAGAGAATCTCCACGCGTTCGTACGGTGCGAGGGCACGCACGATCTCGGCGTATACCCACGGGATCGGTGCGAACTTGCCGGGCCAGTCTGGTTCGTGCGTGGGCCAGCCGATCCAGGTGGCGTCGTGACGCTCCCACTCGGCGGGCATCCGCACCGGTCCGAGTGTGGACCATTCGATACGATCGCTCAACGACCCGCCAACCAGCGCTGCGTAATCGGGCCGTACGCATCGATACGACGATCGCGCAGGAACGGCCAATTGCGACGCGTGTCCTCGATCAGACCGAGATCACAGGCGGCGATGAGCGTTTCCGGCTCCGTACCGGCCTGCGCGAGATACCGGCCGAACGGATCGGCGATAAACGACTGTCCGAAGAACTCGAGCCCGTCGGTGCTGGGCTCGGGCTCGAAGCCGACGCGATTCGGTGATGCTACGAACACGCCATTGGCAATCGCGTGGGCGCGCTGCGCGGTGCGCCACGCGTCGACCTGCGCGTCGCCGAAGGTCGCTTTCTCACTGGGATGCCAGGCGATGGCCGTGGGGTAGAACAGGATCTGCGCGCCCAGCAGGGCGGTGATGCGCGCCGCCTCCGGGTACCACTGATCCCAGCAGATCAGCACGCCGATGTCGGCGTACTTGGTGCGCCACACGCGGAAGCCGTTGATGCCGGGATGCGCCTCGTGCCGCTGATCGCCGGTCACGTCGCCGGGTGCGAAGTAGTACTTCTCTTCGAAGAGCGGGTCGTGCGGGATGTGCATCTTGCGATACGTGCCAAGCACTTGGCCGTCGGCGTCGATGACCGCGGCCGAATTGCGATAGAGCCCCGCCGCCTCGCGCTC
>Ga0209768_10002631_pt1 | contig 11077 bp, 11 predicted proteins | sample LauGreSBDMM110SD_3_FD_187564 | JGI IMG/M metagenome (GOLD analysis project Ga0209768, IMG submission 187564) | Freshwater lake microbial communities from Lake Michigan, USA - Sp13.BD.MM110.SD (SPAdes) (version 2) | ecosystem: Environmental > Aquatic > Freshwater > Lake | place: Lake Michigan... | reverse complement strand
CGGCGCCGGTAAGTCAACGGTCTTGCAGATCATGGCTGGCTTGCAGCAACCATCAAATGGTGAGGCATACCTAACTCCTGGTTACACCGTCGGCATCTTGATGCAGGAACCAATTTTAAATGAAGAGAAAAATGTAATTGATAACGTTAAAGAGGGCGTTGCCGAAACTGTTGCAATGCTCGATCGCTTCAATGCGATCAGCGATGAGATGTCACAGCCTGATGCTGACTACGACAAGTTACTTGCCGAAATGGGCGACCTTCAAGAAAAGCTTGATCACCGAAATGCCTGGGAGCTAGATTCACAACTTGAGCAAGCGATGGATGCCCTGCGCTGTCCACCACCTGATGCCGATGTAAAGGTTTTATCTGGTGGAGAAAAGCGCCGCGTTGCACTTTGTAAGTTGCTTCTAGAAGCGCCAGATCTTTTACTCCTTGATGAACCTACTAACCACCTCGATGCTGAATCAGTTTTATGGCTGGAACAACATTTAAATAAATATCCTGGCGCAGTCGTTGCGATTACGCACGATCGTTACTTCCTCGACAACGTCGCACAATGGATCCTCGAACTCGATCGTGGTCGCGCTTATCCATATGAAGGTAACTACTCAACTTATCTCGAGACCAAGGCAACGCGTCTGAAAATCGAAGGACAGAAAGATGCCAAGCGCGCAAAGCGTTTAACTGAAGAACTTGAATGGGTTCGCCAGAATGCAAAGGGGCGCCAAGTTAAATCAAAGGCGCGTCTTGCTCGTTACGAAGAAATGGCGGCAGAGGCCGACAAGATGCGTAAGTTGGACTTTGATGAAATTCAAATTCCACCTGGGCCACGTCTAGGAAACGTTGTCGTAGAGGTAGAAAACCTGGTTAAAGGTTTTGGCGATCGCATCTTGATCGATAACCTCTCATTTACTTTGCCGCGCAACGGAATCGTTGGAGTTATCGGGCCTAACGGTGCTGGAAAGACAACGCTCTTCAAAACAATTTTAGGTTTAGAGCAACCAGATTCTGGAACGGTAAAGATTGGTGAAACTGTAAAGATCGCCTACGTCGATCAGTCACGCGGTGGAATCGATCCAACGAAATCACTTTGGGAAGTTGTCTCAGATGGTTTGGACTTTATTAAGGTCGGCCAAGTTGAAATGCCTTCTCGCGCATACGTCTCAGCCTTTGGATTTAAGGGCCCTGACCAGCAGAAGAAAGCCGGTGTACTTTCAGGTGGAGAACGCAACCGATTGAACTTGGCGTTAACGCTAAAGCTCGGTGGAAACCTATTGCTTCTCGATGAGCCAACAAACGATCTCGATGTAGAAACTCTTGGTTCCCTTGAAAATGCGCTCCTTGAATTTCCGGGTTGCGCAGTGGTTATCTCTCACGATCGTTGGTTCCTTGACCGTGTAGCAACACATATCTTGGCCTACGAAGGCGATTCCAGTTGGTTCTGGTTCGAAGGAAACTTCGAATCTTATGAAGAGAACAAGATCTCTCGCCTTGGTGCAGATGCCGCGCGTCCGCATCGTGCGACCTACCGAAAGCTAACCCGTTAATGAAATACATCAATAAGCAATTTGTTCGTTGGGATGACCTTGATGCCATGGGGCATGTCAATAACGCTAAGTATTTAACCTTTGCTCAAGAGGCGCGCTTTATCTGGTCAACTGAAGAATTCGCAGCAGCCATGCGAGAGTCCTCTTTAATCGAGATGGTTGTTGCACGCGCTGAAGTTGATTTCGTTGAACCGATATACGAAGGCGGTCGCTTTGTTGATGTAGAGATAACTGTTGAGAAAATCGGAAATACCTCGTTTGTTCTTCTCTACACAATCTCTGACGGCGGCAAAGTCTTTGCAAAGATCAAAACTGTGCAAGTTGCTGTTTCTATGGAGACCAAGAAGTCACGGCCGCTAACCGATGCGGAGCGAGAATTCCTCTCACGTTATCAAGAGAGTAATTAGTGGCTCCAGTTTCGCGCCGCATTCACCCAGGCTGGATCGCCGTTGCAGTTACCTTTGCAACGCTCATGGCAACGGCAGGGTTTAGATCAGCGCCATCAGTCCTGATCGTTCCGCTTGAAGATGCCTTTGGCTGGTCTCGTTCAGATATTTCTTTAGCGGTTGCGATAAACGTTCTTCTCTTTGGGCTGATGTCACCCTTTGCAGCAGCGCTTATGGAAAAGTTTGGAATTCGACGAGTCGTAATGTCGGCGCTAACAACTATTTCAATTGGCGCCTTTCTCACCATATTCATTCATGCGCCGTGGCAGCTAATTGCTACTTGGGGAGTCATCGTCGGCGTTGGCACCGGTTCAATGGCGTTGGTCTTTGCCGCAACGGTTGCAAATCGCTGGTTCGTCGCTAAACGTGGCCTAGTAACCGGAGTCCTTACCGCTGCATCTGCAACCGGCCAGTTAATTTTCTTACCTGGACTTTCACATCTGGCTAATACTTATGGCTGGAAGAGCGTCTCAATAACAGTCTCGTCATTTGCAATCTTGGTTGTTCCTTTTATATTTTTCTTCTTACGCGAAAGCCCCGCTGAAGTTGGTCTCCTTCCATACGGGGCCGATTCGGATTGGCAGCCACCAGCAAAGAGCGAGCTAAGCGCCGGCGCGCTAGCTATCGATACGTTGAAGCAGAGCGCTAAGAAGAAAGATTTCTGGTATTTGTACGGGTCATTCTTTGTCTGTGGACTTTCAACTAGCGGTCTGATTGGTACGCATTTTATTCCTGCAGCGCACGATCACGGTATGCCAACAACTCTCGCTGCTTCGCTCCTTGCAATGGTAGGAATCTTTGATGTTATAGGAACTGTTTTCAGTGGCTGGCTAACTGATCGTTACGACCCAAGAAAGCTACTCTTCTTTTATTTCGGCACAAGAGGGCTTTCTTTATTCCTATTGCCTTCAATTTTATTCTCGGATATTCATGCATCAACCTTGGTCTTTGTTATCTTCTACGGACTTGATTGGGTTGCGACGGTTCCACCAACAATCATGCTCTGCCGCGCAATCCTTGGACCGGAACGAGCCAGCATCGTTTACGGCTGGGTTTTCACAGGCCATCAAATTGGCGGAGCAATCGCTGCCTTCGGCGCCGCCATCTTGCGCGTTCAGCTTGGTGATTATGCAGTTGCCTTCTACATAAGCGGTGCAATGTGCATCATTACCGCTTACTTTGTATTACAGATCGCAAAAGGCGTCGACGAAAAAGTTTTGCGAACATGACGACCTTTTACGAAGAAGTTGGGGGAGAGCCTTTCTTCAACGACTTTGTTTCGCAGTTTTACGCCCGAGTCGCGACAGATCCTATTTTGCGCCCCATGTATCCTGAAAAAGATATGCATGGCGCAGCGCTTCGCCTAAAGATGTTTTTAGAACAATATTGGGGTGGACCAACCACTTACTCTGATGAACGTGGACACCCAAGACTACGTATGCGCCATGCCGGATTTCATATTGATTTAGCAGCGCGCGATGCTTGGCTTAATTGTGCGATGGGCGCACTTGAAGGTATGGAGATGTCAGAGATTCATCGCGTGCAGCTGCGCGAATATTTAGAGATGGCAGCGCATGGCATGGTTAATGCTTCTGAGACGCATTCCCTATAACTAAAATTTCACCATTTCGCACATACCAAAGCACGCCTTTTTTATCGCGAATCGTTGTGATGCGCAGGCCAACCTTTTCAACAACGCCTTCAATCTCCAAAGTTGTGATCTGATCTCCAACACCATATTGATCTTCAATCAACATAAAGATTCCTGACAAGATATCGCGAACTAGTGTTTGCGCACCAAGACCAATAGCAACGCCGATGACGCCTGCAGATGCAATTACCGGGCCTAAGTTAAATCCGAATTCGCCCAGGATCATGGCGATCGCAATTATCCAAACCGCCGCTTTCAATATTGAAGTGAGTACTGAACCAGTTGTTCGGGCGCGCTCAGATTGGCGTTTTGCAAAACCTGGACCTGGCTTTAAATCGGCGGTCGCAAGTTTGTTAACGGCTCTCACGATTGCACGGTGGCCGATGCTTTGGGCGATCCAAGCCGCCACCAGGACGCTAAAGACGCGAAGCGGGGCGCCGCTTAGCCATTCCAAGATATTGCGGGTCTGCTCGCTCATAACGCAAACTCTAACTAATTCTTTACCTAAAATTGACCTACAAATACCCCGATCCGCGCCAAATTAGTGCAAGATAAACCAATCGGCGCGAGCCACGCGCCTGAATTAACTGGGGTAGCCATGTCTCGTTCGCTAGTTCTAAACGCCACCTATGAACCACTAGGTGTTGTTACAGAACGCCGTGCGCTGCTCTTAGTTCTCAACACTCGCGCAACTATGGTTGAAGCATCAGGCAGTGTTTTACATTTCTCGCAAGGTCAGATCGAACTCCCATCTGTTATTCGCTTAAATAAATTTGTGAAGATTCCTTATCGCCATGCTGTTCCACTTTCACGGCGTGCGATATTTGCACGTGATGGTGGGCGTTGCGTTTACTGCAGCGCACCTGCGACATCGATCGATCACGTGATTCCGCGCTCTCGTGGCGGTGGTCACAACTGGGAAAATGTTGTCTCTGCTTGCCATAAGTGCAACCACTTAAAAGCTGATAAGCCGCTGAAAGAATTAGGTTGGAGACTTCGCTCACTTCCTCGCGAACCAGTTGGTGCGGCCTGGAGAATTCTCGGCACCGGTCGCACAGATACGCGTTGGCTTCCATACCTTGCGCCATTTGGCGTGGCAGCAGCTACCGCTTAATTCGCTTAGACTTACGCCCATGATGATTCATCTTGCATCCGCAATTAATTTCTTGAAGTTAGATAACCAAGAAGATGGCACCGTAGCCGGCGAAGGCTTAAGCGCAGTCGAAACCTTCGCTTACTTTTTCGCGGCACCAACCGCGCTCTTTCTTTTGATCGCAGTTATTACTTACGCACTAACTGGCGATCGCAAGAAGCCAAAGAGTTCAGCTTCAGCAATAACCTCTATCGAGTAGCGTCAACGGCGCGCGCTTTAAGCGCACGAGTCATTGCATCGCGACCTTCGGTCACTGAACGACGCAGTGCATGTGATGCATCTTTGCCTGTGACATCTAGCCAGTTTTGCGCCGCAATGACAGTTCCTTCGCTAATTGCCCAAGCTGGGAAAGTCAGCGTTGCAGTTGTCTCGGCAATCTCAAAGCCCTTGGTCTCCCAGACTTTCAAGATGGCATCGAAGTAATCATCAACAAATGCTTCAAGAAGATCGCAATGGATATTCTCGTTAAAGCCACGGCACTTATAAGAGTGGATCGTGTTGCTTAAATCATCGGTTGTGATTGATTTAAATGCGGCAACCTTTGCCTCGCGAGTTGGAATCGCAGCGTGTGCGTATGCAACGTACTGCTTACCGTGAGCCGTCTTATCGCGATCGCCTTCTGCTGCGATTTCGGTTGGGCCAAACACTCCACGCTTTACGCCGCAGATAAAGATGTACCAGCGAAGTTCGGCATCAACGGTTAAGCCGTTAACCGCACCATCTAGCATCGCCCTTAAGCGATCGAATTGCGCAGGTGTAACGGCGTTATTTGCGAATGCGCGTGCATATTGAAGTTGGTGATCGCTACCTGGCTTTGCGCCATCAAGTAAAGATTCGGCTGCGTTTGCAACAGCAAGGCGAATTGCTTCGCGGTTCTTTGGTGCAACGTATGCCCAGATAGCGGTATCAATCTGCATAAATGTTGCCGTGATCATCGAGATATCTGATTCACCCTTTAGCGCGTTAAGTGCAATGGTGATGTAATCACTTGCAGGAAGCTCGCCATCGCGAGTTGAATCCCAAAGTGATGCCCAGATAAGTCCGCGGGCAAGTGAGTCATCTAGCTGACCAAGGTATTTCTTCATGGTCTCAACCGAGCGATCGTCGAAGCGAAGCTTGGCGTAGGTCTGATCGTGGTCGTTAATGAGCAATAGATCTGCAGCATTCTTGCCTGCTAGTTCCTTAATTTCTGTTAACTGTCCTGCGATATCTACCTCAATGCTTTCGCGGCGCACAAGTGCATCGCCCTTCACATCAAAGAGACCAACGTATAAACGGTGTGGACGAAGTTCCTTTGAGCCAACTGGCAGCGGCGGCACTTCTTGCTTAACTGAAACAGATGCGTACTTATCACCATCTAGTTTGATAACAGGGCGAAGGGTGTTTACGCCAGCGGTGCGCAGCCAGGTATTGACCCAAGCAGTTAAATCTTTTCCGCAAGCAGCTTCGAGTTCAGTAATTAGATCGCTTAGCTCTGTGTTCTTGTAAGCATGCTTTGCGAAGTATTTACGCAAGCCAGCGATGAAGTTATCGCGACCAACGTGTGCCACAAGCTGCTGCAGAACAGAGGCGCCCTTGGCATATGAAATACCGTCAAAGTTGGTGCGCACTGCATCGAGATCTTCCATCTCAACTGCGATTGGGTGGGTAGAGGTCATTTGATCTACGCGGTATGCCCAGTTCTTTCGGACCGAGTTAAATTCGGTCCAAGCATGCTTGTACTGTGTTGATTCACTGACCGACATATAAGAAGCCCACTCAGCAAAGGATTCGTTAAGCCACAAGTCTTGCCACCACTTCATGGTGACCAAGTCGCCAAACCACATATGCGCCATCTCGTGATGGATAGTCGTTGCGCGGCTGATGTAGCTGCGTTCTGTGACCTTACTGCGGAAAATTAAAACATCTTCATGGAAAGTTACACAGCCAACGTTCTCCATCGCGCCCCAGTTGTATTCGGCAACTGCGATCTGGTCGTACTTACCGAATGGGTAAGCCAGACCAAAAGTCTTTTCAAAGTAGGCAAAGCCTTGCTTGGTAACTTCGAATATGTTTTTAGCGTCAACGTGCTGGAAGAAAGATTTACGAGCGTAGATACCAAGTGGAATTGTCTTCTCGCCTTTGTATTCATCATGAACAGATTTATAGGCACCGGCAACAATTGCTGTGACGTATGTTGAAATCACCTGAGATGTAGCAAATTGAATGTGCTTACGATCGCCATCAACGTCCTTAGTCGATTCGATACCGTAGTTCGAGATTACTTCCCAATGCTTTGGCGTAATTGTGCTGATCGTGAATGTTGCCTTCTGATCAGGTTGATCAAAGCAGGCATACATGCGACGAGCATCGCCGGTTTCGAACTGGGTGTAGAGATAGACCTCGTTATCGGCAGGATCTACGAAACGGTGCAGACCTTCGCCAGAGTTTGAGTAGATTCCTTCATGTTCAATCTCTAGGACGTTATCTGCAGCTAGCGCGGGCAAGAAGAGGGTTTCGCCATCAAACTTTGGATCGAAGTCGGCGCCATTTAGCTTCGCGCTGATTACGCGCTTACCAACACAGTCGATAAAGGTCGTTGCACCAGGTTTTAGCCCTGCGAAGTTAACTGTTGTCTTGACTAAGAAAGTCTCTGCGCCGGTTGTTAGATCAAGATCGATTTTGTAACTCGAAACCTTGATAACTTCAGAACGTTGGGCTGCTTCAATCTGCGTGATATTTGTGCCTGACACGTAAAACTCCTTTAGATGCTTAACGGACCGTTTTGCTCTCGTAAGTCTAATCATGAAAGAGTTGTGCTGTGGAACCAGTTACCAATAGGAGTTATCGCTTGCGCGGCGTGAGGATCACCCCTGCCCAGCAAATAGCGCGCGACACTTTATGGGCCAAATTTGGTATCGAGTTCCAAGAGTCTTTATTGGATCTATCTACCTCTTTCGCAAAAGCCCAACCCGTAGTAATGGAAATTGGTTACGGCATGGGGGAGGCCACATGGCAGATCGCAAAAGCAAATCCTGCGATTAATTACTTAGGCGTTGAAGTACATATGCCAGGTGTTGGAAAGTTAATGGCGAAGCTAAATGAATATGAATTAACAAATGTTAGGTTAATCGAACGCGATGTCTTTGAAGTCTTTCACTTCATGATCTCTGATGGCGCACTTGATGGAGTACATCTTTACTTCCCAGATCCTTGGCCTAAGAAACGCCACAATAAACGCCGCATCGTCAATCAACGATTTATCAGCGAAGTCGCCAGGAAGTTAAAGCCTGGTGGGTATCTACATATTGCAACTGACTGGTTTCCGTATGCCGAATGGATTACTGAGCAATTTAATGAAACAAAGCTTTTTACCGGGGGAGTTATTGATCGACCAGAGTCTCGTCCCCTAACGCGCTTTGAGGGACAAGGTTTAACGAAAGATCAAAGAGTTACTGATTTTCTCTTTCGAACTTAGCGATCTTTTCTATCCGGCGGATATGGCGTTCGTCGTTGCTAAATGCTGTGGCGATAAAGGCATCGATAATCGCTTTGCACTCTTCAATTGAATGCATGCGGCCACCCACAGAGACAACATTGGCGTTGTTATGTTCTTTACCTAACTTCGCAGTTTCGATATTCCATGCCAGCACCGCACGGACGCCCTTAACTTTATTTGCAGAGATTTGTTCTCCATTGCCAGATCCGCCAATGACAATGCCAAGTGATGTTGCATCTTTAGCAACTGCTTGAGCAGCCGGGATACAGAAATCTGGATAGTCATCTAAGGCGTCATATTCGTACGGGCCATGGTCGGTAACGTCGTGCCCGTTATTTACTAAGTGGGCAAGGAGTTCATTCTTTAACTCAAGACCTGCATGATCACTACCAATATGTAAGCGCATATGCGAAGTCTCTCATGGGCTTAATTGATTATTGATTAGCAACTCAACCCAAAGAAAAAACCCGCCGCAAAGGAGAATTCGCGACGGGTTTTTCTTACCTTAGGAGGAGATATGAAGTTGTTACTTCAGTGCTTTTGAAAAAACTACGCTGAAGGTGTTGCTGATGGTGCAGGAATTTTTGGAGCAGCCCCCATGCCGCCCTTTCCTGGTCCACCATGTCCTCGGTCGTGCTTGCCTTCCTTACCGCCCATTCCTGGACCACGCTTTCCGCCGACTTGATCAACTTCGGCAGTTACATGTGCGGTAAGACCGGCCTTAAGCGATGTTGCCTGCGCTGCAGTCATCTTTTCTGCTGTAACAGCAGCATCGATACGCTTAGTTGCTTCCGCAACAAGAACAGTTATTAACTCTGCTCGCTTTGCACCTGCGATTGCACCAAGTGATTCACCTGCTGCAATACGAGTACGAATTGTTGCCGTATCAACACCAATTGTTTTTGAAATCAATGCTTCGGCAGCGGCACGATCTTCCCCAAGAAGACCCATACCTTTACCTGGCTTATCAATTCCACGAACTGGTGCAGCTGCGGCGAACGCAGTTTTGATTGCATCTGCTTGCGCTTGTGTAATTGTTCCCTTAGTTACTAGTGCAGAAAGGACTGAAGCAACTGCTTCTTCTGGGCCACCAGTCTTCGCCATTGGATTTGCAACTCCTGTTGAAGAAGTGCGAGTTACCTTAGTTGAGACTGACTTAACTTTTGATGTCGCATGTCCGATTCCGATGCTTCCCACAGTTAGAGCAACAGTCGTAACCGCAATTGCGATCACATTTTTCTTTGATGACATTTGCATGTCTACCTTTCATACCGTTTTGCACTTTGTCGAAACCGTCGTTATCGACTACTCGTAGATAACTCCCTATTTCTCAAGAAAGTACCCCTAGATCCTGTGAGACCCGTGGGAGTTTTTTGGATTCTGGCCACGCTTGCAAGCGGGGATTCTCCTACTGGCTCTAAGAGAAAACTCAGGGAAAGCCCTCTTCGCCGGCTCGATTTCTGAGTTCACACTTTTCCGTAACCAATTCGTCGAAGTGGGCCCGGAGGTTCCATGAATCGCAAACGGATGTCAGTAATTGTCACTCTTTCAATTGCACTTGCAACAACGCTCTCAATAGTTTCAGCACCATTAACGAGTGCGGCAACTAAGCCAAAAGCCGCTGGCAGAACTTCAACCACAATTCCAAATACGATTTTAAATGGCAAAGGTGCGCCACTATCAAAGATCGGTATTGATGGTGATTTCTACATTGATACAAGAAGTCTTTTGATTTATGGTCCAAAGAAAAGTGGAAAGTGGCCGCTTCCGCAGAATTTGCAAGGCCCAGTTGGGGCAAATGGTGTTGATGGAAAAAATGGAAGTGAAGGAAAGACAATTGCAACGGCGTCGAACGTTGCAGGCCCAACAGGTGCGCAAGGTTTACAAGGAGAGAAAGGTGAAAAGGGAGAGAAGGGTGAAGCGGGCGCACCAGGTTCAAGTGGTTCTGCAGGACCAGCTGGTGCAACAGGAGCAACAGGACCGCAAGGTCCATCTGGTGGTGGAGGTGGAGGATCACCCGGACCAACGGGTGCAACAGGTGCGACTGGTGCAACCGGTTCCGCAGGCGCAACAGGTCTTACAGGTGCGAAAGGCGAGACAGGAACAGCGGGCATCGATGGCGCAGTGGGTTTGAAAGGAGAGACGGGAACGGCTGGCGCAACAGGGCCATCTAATGTTTACAGAGGAACATTCACCATTCCAGATATAAGTGGTGGGGTGGGCACTAGCCAGATCGCAACTATTGGGAATTTTGCAGCTGGTAAGAAGTACGCATTAACCATTTCAATAGTCACATATCAGCCAACTAGAAATATGGATAACGCATTTCCAATAGGACTTTCCATTTCCAATAATGTTGGAACGCCAGATGTTTGGTACAAGTATCAAACCTTCCAGGGTATTTCTTATCGTTCAGGTTCTGGCTCAATGAGGAACGAATATGTTGTTATAGCCCAAGTAACAGTCGATGCCACCTCAAGTATCGATGCGTCATTGAATATTCAATTGATTATTGGATATGACACAAGCGTTCATCTTGCTCGGTCCGAAGGTTCTTATGTTGCAACTCTCGTTGGCTCTATCGGGGCCTTATAAAAACTATGGAGCGGGTGACCGGGATCGAACCGGCATGGCCAGCTTGGAAGGCTGGGGCTCTACCATTGAGCTACACCCGCAATAGGTGCTAAAACCTGCGAAGGTTTCGTGTGAGGGCTAAGCCTACTGCCTCGGTAACCGAGAGTAAAAAATTACTCTAGACTCACCTCTTGCGCCTCGGGGCGTAGCGTAGTGGCTAGCGCGC
>Ga0209768_10002623_pt1 | contig 11090 bp, 18 predicted proteins | sample LauGreSBDMM110SD_3_FD_187564 | JGI IMG/M metagenome (GOLD analysis project Ga0209768, IMG submission 187564) | Freshwater lake microbial communities from Lake Michigan, USA - Sp13.BD.MM110.SD (SPAdes) (version 2) | ecosystem: Environmental > Aquatic > Freshwater > Lake | place: Lake Michigan... | reverse complement strand
GGCGGGCGAGTGCACGAGTCGGGCACAGTGCGCGCCTTTCGCTGTCAGCTGGCAAGGGCGAACCCCTTCTACGCGTTCGACCCACCAGGCGAGCCTGGTGTGCCCGTGTTGCCGCCTGGCGCCTCTCACGCGGCCTTGCGCAGACGCCGGCGAGTCGTTTCCTGCAGACGCCAACCCGGGGTGCGTCCTCTCATCGCACGCTGTGAGACTTGCCTCACCGCAAGCCTGCATCGATGCAGGTGGCTGGATGCAAATCCCTTTCTCGAGAGCGAGCTCGTCATTGAGGACGAACCGGACAGCGACGCGGAGCAGGGGGACACGGCAATGGCTGCGGCCGCGCCGCAGCAGGCTCCTGCTGGCGATGAGGTGTGCCAGCAGACGCCCGCCTGCGCGGTGGCTGACCGGCGCGTGGCTTCTGCAGGAGGAGGAGCAGCTCGAGGAGGACGAGCTGGCTGATTTTGAGGACACCGCGGACCAGGCGCACTTCTCGCTGTTCTCAGCGCGGGTGCGCCATGACTGTACCCCAGGTGGAGCGCGGCGCCTCATCCAGCCAGGCGCAGGTCTCGCGTTCCCCCTCCCAGTGCCTTCGCTACAGCTTCGTTGAGGGTGCAGAGCCGCTGTGGCCATCTAGACACCCCGTGCCCTCCACTGCAGGCATCCCGCCATGCCATCGCTGCGGCTCTGCCAGGCATGCCCCCCTTTTCAGCCGCCCTCCCCTGCTGCGGCTGACGTTACACACAACACACAGGCGCTTCGAGTTCCAAGTAATGCCGCAGCTCCTAAACTACCTAGGCCAAGATGTGGAGGACGAGTACGCGCTCGACTTTGGCACGGTTGCAGTCTATAGGCGCGTGCCAGGCCAACTCACTCGCGCACTCGCTAACAAACGCCTGCTGCAGCTGCGCGGCGAGCTGCTCATTGCAACCCGGATCGCCGGAATGCCCATATGCGGAGGAGTTTGTGTGGGTGCAACGCAGTGACTTGACGTAAGTTCGTTCACACCGTCCGCTTACATACGGTCTTCTTCTGTTGTTTGATGAGAAATATTGTGCGACGCACTCCTACTGCCTCCGTGTGCTCCGGACTTCATGTGCTGATTGCATCGCCACGCTGTGAATCGTGCAAAGACGCACCGCAGCACAGCACACCAGAATGGCGCCCAGCTCCAGCAACAGTGTGCTGGCATCCATCTTCATCTTGTCAATGTTGATGATGTTCCTCGTCCCTTACACGCTGTGCGTAGCGGCACGAGCGCGAGGGGCCCATTGTGCTGCGCTAACTCGCCTCCTGCCCTCTTGTTCAGCTACTTGCTCTTCAGCTCACGCGGCGAGAAGAAGGCGCCCGTGAGGCGGGTGGCGGATACGCAATCGCAGTGGGGGCGCGCCGCGGCGGCAGTCCAGGTGCTTAAGCTGCCGCCCTCGCGTCGCGTCGCTAAACTGCCTGAAGGGCGTAGCGTTCACCCGCCTGACGCGCCGCGTAGGTCTCCAAGCAGCACGGGTCCTCCTCAAAGTCCAGGAGGTTCTCGGCGGGTGCGGCGCAGCCGCTGCGCCCGCTGCATAGCGTCGGAACTAAGCGGAGTGCCTCTGCCAGGGAACCTGCTGCTCGTGGCTGGCTGGGTCATAGCAGGGCTGCTGCTGTTGCACATTCGCTCGGCGGCTGAAGAGGTGCGCCTCCGCCGCGGTGGTGAGACTTTGGGCGCGCTCGCTAAGTGCAACACTCCGCGCTCTTCCCCAGGTTCGGCCATTCGACCCCTTTGATATCCTCAGCGTCAAGCCTGGGGCGACTGAGAAGGAGATCAAGCGCGCCTACCGCCAGCTTTCTCTCAAGTTCCATCCAGACAAGGTGCGAGACACATGTGCTCTCTGTTCGCCCACATAGCGCTGAGACCTGCTGGCGCACCGCCAGAACCCGGATCCTGCTGCGGCAACTTACTTTGCGGAGTTCATCTCCCCAGCCTACAAGGTGCGCTGTGTCACTGCGCCGTTGCCTCGACAGAACTGAGGCCACCCATGCCAGGCTCTCACCGACGAGACTGCACGCGCCAACCTTGAGAAGCATGGCCACCCCGACGGCGCACAAGGTGTGCCTACCCCATAGGTATTGTCCTCTCGTTCAAGGAGCCTCATGCCATATCATTGTTCACGCGCAGGTATGAGTGTCGGCGTGGCGCTGCCCGCCTTCCTGTTTGAGAAGGGACGCGCGGCCCCACTCGTGCTGGCTCTGATCGTCGGTGCGCAAGTTGCGCTCTGGCTACCCTTCTCCGTCGCGTGACCCTGCCCTGTGCCCGCTCTGCAGTCGTGGGCATCCTGGCGCCCCTTGCGGGCGTGGTGCACTACATTCTGCAGCAGTCCAAGTACACGGGCAACATCCTGCAGAACACCGTGGCAGCCTTCCACTTTTTTACTGAGCAGAAGAACTCGCTCACCTCCAGGTTCGTCGCAGCCAGGGTGGGCGCGCCCGCGCCCGCTGCGCTAAGTGCAGCTGCCCGTGCGCAGCAAAGTGCTGGAGATCTTGATCTTCGCAGACGAGTTCATGCACATGCCAGTTCGCCGTACGGACGAGTTGCCGCTGCAGCGGCTCGCCATGGACTTGCGCCTCGAGGTTGACACCAAGGCGCGTATGTGTATATGCCACCTGTGGTTTAGTGAGTGCTGATCGGCTGCTGGTGTTGCCGACGCAGGATCCGAAGTTCCAGAAGCTGCACCCGGCTGCGAAGAAGGCGCTGCTCCTGCTCAGCGCACAGGCGCGTGCACATTCCCATGCACACTCCCAGCGCTCTCTCACCCCGCGGAGCTGCCACATGCAGATGGCGCGGCAGTCCGGCAACATCCCTGCTGCCCTGCAGGAGGATTTCATGTCCATCATCAGCCAGACGCCCACTCTGTTGGAGGAGTTGCTGAAGATTACCATGCGGCCCCGGCCCCCGCTCGGTGCGCGCGCGCTGCTCGGCGGGCCCACGCGCAGTCCAAGGGGGCGTGACACCTCGTGCACCGCAGGCTACGTCTGGTTGCGGCCTGCGCTGTCTGTGCTGGAGTACACCCAGAACTTGACGCAGGCGCTTCCCCTGGCGTGCGTCCCTGCGAAGCCCCTCCAAGCCGCGCCGCGCCGCTCTCACGCCGCCCCCGCCTGCCAGGAACCGTGTGGGCTCCGGGAGTGGCGAGGGCGTGCAGTCGCTGCTGCAGCTGCCGCACATGGACCTCAACCTGGTGAAGAAGCTGAACAACCGCAAAATCAGGTATGCGTGCCGTCTGCACGGGGCAGGGCACGCGGTGGCTGACGCCTGAGATGCCCAGATCGCTGAGCGACCTGCTGCTGCTGGATGGCACTCAGCAAAACGAGGCGGTGGAGACGGTGCGGACTGCCGCCCGCACCGCCACCCGCGGCGGGACTGACTCGCAGACGGCACAGCTGGCGTTGGACTCCACTCAACGTGCGGATTTCCTGGAGTTCTTGGGCGCGATGCCGTGCGTCACCGTCAGTGCTACCTGCGAGACGGAGGTGCGCCACGGTGGGCGTGCGGTTTAGTGTCCCCAGGACTGACTGTGCTCACTCAACAGGGAGAGGAGGGCAGCGACGTGCTGGAGGGTGACATTGCCACCTGCAATGTGCACGTGAGCCTGGAGCGGTTGCGCGCCAGCGCTGCCATGCGCACCCCTTTCTTCCCGGGCACCAAGGACGAGGGGTGGTGGCTGATGGTTGCTGACGTGTCCAGCAACGCCATCTTGGCGGTGCAAAAGGTTCAGCTGAAAACGAAGACGGGCCTCTCCCGCTTCGTCGCCGCCTCCAAGTCGGCTGCCCAGGGCGCCGCGACTGGGGTGGGTCAGGCTGGAGCGGTGATGCCTGAGGAGGGCGGGCAGCGGGTGAGCCTCAAGTTCCGGGCACCTCCGCCTGGGGCGTACCAGCTGCAGGCGCGTGGCCAGCCTTGCGCTCATCGACGGGCAGCTCACAGGCTATTGCTCGCAGGTGATGTGTCTCTCAGACTACTGGATTGGCTGCGACGCAAAGCTGCCGCTGAAGTTGAAGGCGCGACTAGTGCGTTGTGCTGTGCGAAGGCTCTCTGAACCCGCACCGCGCCCCATTCCCCAGGTCATGAAAGCGAAGCGCCCGCAGAAGCAGGACGCTGCTGCTGAGCGTGCTGAGGAGAACGACGCGGACGGTGGCTCAGACGGAGAAGGGCCAGAGCCTGCGGGCGCAGAGGAGGATGAGCTGACGGTGCGTTCACGTACTGCAGTGGGACTCGTGGGCTCACTCTCAAACTCTTGTGCGCAGGAATCGGGGACGTCAGAGTCAGACAACGAGTGAAGTCCGTGGAATCAATCCATGCTGGGTATCGTCTGCGCCTCCATCTCCCTGCAGCGAGTTGCGCTGCGTGAGAGCTTGCCAAGTGAGCCCCGTGAGACGCACGCACTTAATGGTCTCCTGTGCCTCAGCGCTGATCTCGCACATGTTCCGCACAGCCCACAGCGCCCACTCTCGCATGAAAGTGTCCTCTGCAACACCCGCGGGCAGCTGTTAGAAACAAGAGAGCAGGCGAGGGCATTGAAAGCGCACCGTCGTCGCCGCGGCACTGCTGCAGCAATGTGACAACGCCGCCTGGGAGGCGGGCGATGCAGTGTGTAAGTCATGCCAGGCGACAGCGGACGCGTGCGCGTACCAGCAGTTGCGATGGCGCTCACTACCCGCTCTCGTCGGTGGCTGGCGTTTGCCAGCGCGGCAACCAGGTCTCTGCGGTAGCCAGTGTAGACCGGCACAGAGGGGTAACGGGATGACTGCGCACAGGGCGCAGTGCATGAGCAGGCTGTGCTGCGGAATGGGCACAAGACTGAAGCACACCTGAGAGGGTGGGTTCAGCGCTGCGTCCCGCACCCGGCCAGCTGGCCGCTCGCCCTCGTCGCGCTTGCGAAGGCCTCCGGGTGCACCCAGCGAGGCGAGAAGGTCCAGGAGCAGTGTCACGAACCTGGGCGCCTCTGTGTTGTCGCACACTCAGCACGAAGCCGGGCGTGGGTAAGAGGCAGTGTCGCCGTGCCTTCGGGCTCGTGCTCCACATGCACGTCGCGGGCAGCCAGGGCGCGCAGGAGATGGAGGGCGCCCTCCAGCACAGCCCTGTGCGCCTCATCGCTCGGAGCCAGTCTGCAGCCGAGGGCGGCCCGCTCCAACGCATCCACGACCAGCTTCTCCACTCGAGCATCCGCCCCGAGCATGCCCAGCTGCGCGTCGGGTGTGAGCTCAGCATGCAACGGGACGGCTGATAAGCTGCCTCACCTCCACCACGCCCCTGCACTCCGCGGCTGGCAGGTCGCAGCCGCCATCAACCGCCTCTGCCAGGGCGCGCAGCAGCAGGCCCTGCTGCAGGCTCCCCCCCGGCGCGTCGACGTCTGCCAGAGCCAAATACAGCGTGTCGAACAGCCGCCCAGCGCAGCACAGCTCCGCCAGCAGCAATCTCAGCCATTCGTCGGCATTCGTGGCGCCATCGCCGTCGGCAGTGGATGCGTCGCTGCGAAACTCAGCAGATGCGAGAAGTAAGCTCCCGAGCAGCGGCGCTTGCAGCGCCAGCACGTGCCGCCGTTCTGCGCGGTGCTGGGTGCAAGTGAAGAGCAGCATGCACAACGGCGGGTGGAAGAGCGCGGCGCCTACGCCTGACGTGTTGCGCATCGTCAGGCAGAGTGGGCTAGGCGGCGTCATGACGCACCTCGTGTGCGCGCCAGGAGCGCGAAGGTGTCGGGAAAGAAGGCACGCCTGTGGAAGCATAAGTGTGGTGCAGCGCGGTGACGGAATAGGGCAGCGCACCAGGCTGCGTCCTGGCCGCGCTCGTGCTGCACACAACTGTTGCCCAAAGCCTGCAGGGCCGCCTCCAGCAGCTCACCCCGCCCTGCTGAATCTCCCAGCTGCGCCTGGTGGCGGCACAGCTGCGCCAGGGGCTCCGCAGCGCCCGCAGCAAGCACCTGGTCCTGCGCAGCTGTGACGCCTGCACACAGGTTGCGCAACGCCCGCAGCAGCAATATCAGCTCGCGCGTCGCCCCGTCGGAGGCGCTGGTGTGCGCCTGCAGCGCCTCGAACAGCGACGCAGAGAGTGATGCAGGCAGGCCGCTCTCACTCAGCGCCACCCGCGCCGCTGGGTCACGCGACTCCCGCACCCACCCCAGCAGCTCGGCAGACCTCGCAGTCTCCGACATGCGACCGCGCGACAGATAACGCACAGAGCGGGGCGAGGTCTATTGACGACGCACGTACGTTCTACGACGGTGGTATGGTGCGCTATCGGTTGTTGGTAGTCGCCGCGAGATGCGAAAGCGAAATGGGTCAACCGAGGTGCCGCTACGATCAAGCAAGAATCCGTGACATCCACACGGCAGGGGCAAAACAGGTCTCTAGGAGCTCACGGAGCGGGCACGACAGGCGGCGCGGTGGGGGTCTTCGGCTTGCCCAGCGCCATGTTCTCGGAGGCGTCCAGCGCACGCGGCCTGGTGAGAGAGAGTGAGGCGCTGGTGGCTGAGAGTTGTGTCACCGGTGGACGCACCTGAAGACCTTCTTGAAGCGCGCCGACTGCTTGCGCTTCTTGATGTCCTGCGTGTTCTCGAAGTACCGCCGCCGCTTGACCTGCGGCGCGTGGCGCGGTGATAAGCATTGCACGCGGCAATGGATCAAGTCCGGGCAGCAGCTCAGGACGCGCGTAGGCAAGCAGCCGGCAGCCGGCCGTTGCGCGGCGAGGCCGTGCGTCTGGGCCGCTGCGGCGAGCCCGCAGAAGGGCAGCGCGAGAACTGCGCCTCTAGCCCTAAAACCTGGAGCGGCTGAGCCAGCACCCGCCCGCCCGCTGTCGCGCCCCCGCTGGGCAGCAGGCCCCACACGCCAGCCCCCACATGCCGTCTCGCCGCGTACCTCTGGCAGCACGCCTGAATTCAGCACCCCCTTGCGAAAGCGACGCAGCGCAGCCTCGCTGGGCTCGTTGTCACCAATCACGACTTCCACGTTGTACGCGCCGTGGAACAGCGACGATAACGCTGTGAAGAAGGACATTGCACAGACGGGGACTGCGCACTTAAAAATAGAACGCTGCCGCTCGCTGCTGCTCGCTGCTGCTGCGGCGCGCGCCGACCCGCGCGGCTTCCGGTCAGATTCGAGCTCCCATACGTAGGTTGCACGCACAGCGAGGTGTCCAAGACAGCGGGTCTCGCACGCACGCACATGCTGCCGATTCGCCTGCCTTTACTCCTCGCTTTCGGCCCGGCGGCTCGCCATGCGCTCCGACAGCGCGTCGTCAGCGTAGTCGAAGCGCTTGAATGCGCCGACCACCACGTTCAGCTGTAGGATGGAGAATCCGCGCAGTTTCTCCTTGTCCAGCGATTGCGCAAGCGCGGCAAGCCCCGCCTCGGTTGGCGCGTAGCGCAGCTGGATGAGAGATTCGCACAGGCCCACTACATCCTGCGCATTCAGCGCCGCCGAAAGGGCCAGCGCACGTGTCACGAACGCCCCAACGCGCTCCGGGCCCGGGTCGTGGCTTAGCGTGGCGCACGCCATCAGCACGTTGCACAGCGCCTGGGGACGCTGCATCTGCGGGAGCAGCGCATGCGCGCGCTCCACCAGCGCCGACACCGCCTGAGATGCTTCAGCACCCAGCGTTGCCATTGCCCACAGACCGTTGGCAGCTGCCTGGGCGTCGCAGTCTCCAGCCTTGCGCGCCAGCTGCTCGGCGGCACGGTCCAGCTCGGCGCTGTTCAGGCCCAAGCGAGCCAGCGACCAGAGGCAGATGGAGAGCTCAACAGCGCTGAAAAGCTGAAGGCGCTCCCCAATTGCGGCCCACATGGCATCGCCCCATCCATCCACCTTTGGCATCGTCCCCGTCGAGCCAAAGGCCCACAACAGGTTGGAAAGCTCCTGGGGCCGGAAGTCGAGGGACATGGAGGCCGACGCTAGCACGCGAAGCAGCTTTTGGTTGGGCGCGCCGGGGGAGAGCTTCGCGTGCGCCCAGGCGGCGTTGGCCACCGCCTGCGGCGCAGCGCCCGTCCACAAGGAGGGCTGCGACGCAGCAGCCACCAGCGCATTCACAAGGCTTTGCTCGCAGACTTGGGGCGCCAGCTTGGCGCAGGCCCACAGGCTGTTCGCCACGCCCTGCGCGTTGAGCTGCTTCGTCTTGGTTGAGAGCAGGACGGTGATTTCCAGCAGCCGTCCATCAGCCGCCAGTTGGCTGCGCTGAGCTGCGCTGGAGCTGTGCAGCGCAAGGCGGTGCAGCGCCGTCACTGCGTGGATGTGGTCCAGCGCCGCACCGCTGCTCAGCTCCAGGACCTGCGCAGCGCTGGTGGCGGACGCCAGCTTCTGCTGCAGCTCTTGCCGTTTACTCAACGACCGTCCGGCGTTGGCCTGCACCGCCCGCACCGCCCGCACGCTCACGGCCTGGTGGTGGCGTCGTGGGGCTTGCGCACCGCTGGGCAGCTGCGTAAGCATAGAAGAATGTTGGCGACCTTGCGTTGTGAAAAAGCCAGAGCGCAACACGTTCAGCGGTGTCTGAATGCGCACGCACTCACGGAGGACTGACGGAGTACCACTTGGGCAGAATCGCAGAAATCCAAAATCCCAGCGGCGGCGACCAAAGATCAGCGGTAGGAAGTGTCCTTCATGTCCCCGTGGTGGTGGCCAGGTGGCGGTCCCGCCTGCGACATTTTTCTCCGCCGCTCGCTGCCCAGTACAGCTCATTCAGTGCAGCAATCTGCTCCTCCTACTTGGTGGAGGTTCCACAGTTGCCGGCTCCTCGCGCCTCCGCCACCATGCGCAGAAGAGGCCCCACGCCGGAGGAGGAGCTGCAGGAGCTGCAGCAAAAGTTTGCGCTGCTGGGTGCGTGCCCGTGGTGTCTCCGTGGTGCTTTGCTGCTACTATTGCCGACCCGCTTTCCGCGAGCTCGCATGCGAGCTACACGCCCTCACCGGCGCGGGCTTACCGCTCCTCTTCGCACCCGCGCGCAGAGGGAGACCGCAAGGCGTACTACGAGACGTCGCAGTGGACGATTAAGCAGAACCGCGAGACGCTGGCTGCAGTCAAGGCATGTGCACGTCCCGCACCGGCTCTCTGCCGTTGCGCTTACCGCCCGCGCGTGCCCGCAGGCTGAGAGCAAGGAACTGAAGGCGGAGCTGGTAGAGCGGCACGGCCAGAAGAGCAGTGCCAGCACGGTGCGGCAGCGCGGCAGCGTGTGCCCCTAGGGTTCTCCCGTTGACCGCCTTCCTTGCGCCGCCCAGGACGCTGCTGAGCTTAGCCGCCTCTCCAGCTACGTATCCGACCTGCGCAAGCGCCATGACCAGACTTTCCAGCTGGGAAATGCCAAAGAAGCTGCGCTGCAGTCACGCGTGGACAGCGTAAAGGTGCGTCCTACTGTCGCCCCACCTGTGCGACCCCTGCTCAGCGTGGCCCCCAGGAGCTGGAGCTTGACGGCGTGAAGCTGGCGGAGGGCGACACGCCCGTGACGCAGCGCATCCGCGGGCTGGAGGAGAAGCTGCAGGGGACGCAGGAGCGGGTGGAGGAGGTGCTGGCACAGCGCAAGACGTACGAGCAGATTGCCAAGCGGTTGCGCGAGGATCGCAACGGGCTGGACCCGCAGGCGCGTTGCGCGGCCCCCTGGCACCACGGCGGCCCCCTGACCCCTGACCCCTCCTCTGCAGCTGCACTCCTTGGAGCGCTCGCTGACCGCCAAGACGCGCGACGTGGAGGAGCTCATACGGCTGAGTCACGACGCGGCGCACGCCAAGGACACGGCCAAGGCTGAGTTGGCGCGCGTGGAGGAGCGGCTGGCAGGGGACCGCCAGCTGCGCGAGAGGCAGCTGTGCGACCGCCAGGCACTCTGGCTGGTCAAGCAGGACATGGCGGCGAGCGCGGATGCGGCCCGCGCTACCACCGCCGCGCTGGCTGCTGCCCGGGAGGCTGAGCGTGAGCCCCGCACCTCTGCAGCCTCAGCCTTCCCCGACTCCATTCGCGTCTCTGACCAGGACGGCATGTCCTTCGAGATGGCGCTGCGCAAGGTGAAGGAAGCGACGGGCGTGTCGGAGGTTGAGGAGGTGATCAAAAAGTTCAGCAGCCAGAAGGACACGGCCAAGAACCTGGCGGCAATGACCCAGGAGGCGCAGGCGCGCATCGACGCGCTGGCGGAGCGCATCGAGTCGAGCAAGGGCCGGCTGGAGCAGCTGCGCTACAGCGGCGACGCTCCCGCGCCAGGTCGCCGGGCCAGCGCAGTGCTGGACGAGCTGGAGGGGCAGCTGTCGGAGGCACTGGCGCGCCAGGAGCGGGTGGCGCGCCTGCTAGTGTCGGTGCGGGCAGGGGCTGAGCACCTGGCGGAGCAGCTGGAGGCGGTGATCACCCCCAACGCGCCCAGCCCCCCGCCTGCAGATCCCGCCGCCGCCGCGCTAGGCCAGTGCCAGGCCAGGCTCTCCTACGCGCTGCGCGAGCTGCGCAGCGAGGAGGCTGTGCTGCACACCGCGCTGGCTGACCCCGTCAAGCTCGCCGCACTCGCCTTCCCCGCCGCCGAGGAGTCGCGCGCGCTGCTGCAGACACTGCGCATGGATCATCTGCAGGTGGCGGAGGATGAGGAGGCGGATGAGGGGGCGGACGAGGATGGAGAGGGTCCAGACGAGGTGATGGACCGCAGCACAGTCAAGGGCGCCAGCGAGCGCAGGACGAAGCTTAGCAAGGCGCCCATCGGCACGCTGCGCAAGCCCGGTGCGCGATGAGGTTTGAGCAGACGCAACAGAGCAGAGTGGCTACAAGGAACAAGGCGCGTCTGTCGGAATGAATGGTCTACAAAGCTGCTGGCAGTTTATTAGCTGCACCAAACTCCACCTATGGAGTGTCGTGCAAAAGGATTTACTGCGAGAGGAGAAAAGCGTGAGTACGTATTCTGCAGAACACAACAAGCAAGCGTCAAGCAAGCGCCACGCACCAGCAGGTCGGCCACGTTATTAGGCAGCTCCTCGATGACCGTGTTGTAGAAACGCTGTGGAAAAGAGCCAGGTGAGTGCCAGGCGAGGGCTGGAACAGAGGCTGGGCAAGCAAGCGCAAGCACCCGCAATGCCAGGCCAACCGCTGCACGCCGCGCGCCACTTGTTCGCCCCGCA
>Ga0209768_10002621_pt1 | contig 11092 bp, 9 predicted proteins | sample LauGreSBDMM110SD_3_FD_187564 | JGI IMG/M metagenome (GOLD analysis project Ga0209768, IMG submission 187564) | Freshwater lake microbial communities from Lake Michigan, USA - Sp13.BD.MM110.SD (SPAdes) (version 2) | ecosystem: Environmental > Aquatic > Freshwater > Lake | place: Lake Michigan... | reverse complement strand
AGGCGCTTGAAGCCTAAGGCCTGCTGGCGCTCACCTGCTGCGCCAGCAGCACATACTCAGCCACCGCGACCTCTTCGGCGCGGCGCTGCACATCAAAGTCAGCCGCCACGCCACGCTCTTGCAACCAGCGGCCCAAGGTGTGCCTGAGCAGTTTGCGCCGCTGACTGAACGCCACTTGTACCAATTCACTGAGCAGCGGCAAAGGCAGTGGTGCGGGTTGGGGGTGCGGCGTCATTCGCACCACAGCGCTGTCTACGCGCGGGGGCGGCTCAAACGCCATGGGGCCGACTGCCACCACCATCTCCATGGCGTAACGCCACTGCAGCATCACGCTCAAACGCCCGTAAGCCGCGCTGGCCGGCGCTGCCACCATGCGCTCAACCACCTCTTTTTGCAACATGAAGTGCTGATCTTGAATCACCGCCACATGGTCCAACAAGTGAAACAAAATGGGGGTGGAAATGTTGTAGGGCAAATTGCCAACCACCCGCAAGGTTTGGGTATTTAAATTCTTTGCCAAGGCAGTAACGTCCACCTTCAGCACATCTGCTTCGTGCACCGTCAAGTGCTTGTGCTGGCGCAAACGTGTCGCCAAGTCGCGGTCCAGTTCTATCACTTGCAAATGGCCTACCCGCTCAACCAGGGGTTGGGTAATGGCCGCCAATCCTGGGCCAATTTCCACCATCTGTTGCCCAGCCTCAGGCGCAATCGCATCGACAATTTCCGCAATCACACCTTGATCGGTCAAAAAGTGCTGACCAAAACGCTTGCGTGCTTGGTGTTTCACTTATTGCGGGGTTTCGCGGTATTCGACAAAGGCGCGCCCGCGAACCTCGCGCTCCCAGTTTTTATAGGCTTCCTCAAACTTTTTCTCGCGCAAGATGCTGCGCACCAAGTCTTGTTGTTCGCGCAAACTCAGCGGCGCCTCGCGCCTCTCAAGCACCTCTATCAGATGCACACCAAAGCGCGAAACCAGCGGGTCACCCACTTGACCGGGGGCCAGCTTGGCCATGGCCTCTTCAAATTCGGGCACCATCATGCCGGGGTTAGCCCAGCCCAAGTCACCGCCTTGGTTGGCGCTGCCGTCTTGCGAATGCTCCTTGGCAAGCGCCTCAAACTCGGCAAGACCTAGTTCGATCTGGCGCTTAAAGCCAGCCAACTGAGCGCGTGCTGCGTCTTGGCTGAGGTTTCCGCCTGGGCGCAACAAAATATGCCTTGAACGGGTTTGCGTCACGGTGGCTGGCAAAGCGTCTGCGCTGCGTCTTTCTAGCAGTTTCAATAGATGAAAGCCGGCGGCCGAGCGAAGCGGCCCGGCCAACTGGCCGACTGCTGTGTCTTTGATCGCCTCGACAAACAGGCTTGGGTAACGGCTGGGGGGGCGCAAGCCCAAGACGCCGCCATTGCTGCGGTCAGCTGCACTGGAAAACTGCGCGGCCAATTTTGAAAAATCTTCACCTGCTTTAAGCTTTCGCATCACCTCGTCGGCTTTGGTCAGTTGCTTGGCCACATCGTCTGCGCTGGCGTTTTCGGACAAGGGAAACAAAATGTGGGCAATATTGATGTCGGCATTGGGATTGGCGGCGTTATTGCGCTCTTGCAAAAAAGCATCCACTTCGAAATCTTGAATCTTGATGCGGGCATTGACCTCGCGCTCGCGTACCCTTTGAAGCAACATCTGGCGTCGTACTTGGGTGCGGTATTGTTCCCATGACAAGCCTTGATCTTGCAAACGTTGCTGCAGCTGCTGGATATTCAATTGATTGCGCTGGGCAGTTTTTTCGATGGCCTTTTCCAACTCATCTGTGCTGATTTGCATACCGTATTGCTTGGCAACACCTATTTGAGCCGCCTCGTCAATCAAGGTTTCCATGGCCTCCATCAACAAATTGCTGCGGCCTAATTTTGCTGCGGCTGGGTCGGCCATTGCAGCAAGGCGTGTGACCTCTTGGTTTGTGATGGGCTCGTTATCAACCACCGCCACGATAAAGTCTGAAGCACGGGAAGCCCCTTTGGGGGCCAAAGAAGGGGGCGGGGTGCGCACACTCAAACCTGCGCCGACTCCCCCAGGCGAGGGCTTGAGGGTTTGAGACGTGGCCACACTAGCGCCAGCACAGAACAGGCACAGTGCCAGACTGCGCAAACCATTCGAGAAACGGGTCATAAAAAAGTCAGTCATATTGGCCAAATCGGCTGGGTGTTCGGTGCTGGTTTTCACGCAAATTTTGGTAGCGCGGAATATTGTTCTTTAATGATGACAAGGGGTTAATGCCAACACGGGAAAAGTCATTGAACTCTAATTGGAACATCAAGCGACTGTTGGGGCTGTCGGTCAAGGACACTTGGCTGCGCGAGACAACCACGCGACCCACCCAACACCCAGCGTCGTACTCCAAACCGGTTAGGGTTTCGATGAAGCGCTTCTCCAGCATGCTGTAGTTACCACGTCCCACGGTAAACCAGCGCTGCTCTCCCAACCCCCGCCCTCGTCCATCATCGACACCACGGTCACCCCACAAGTCATTGAGTGGCCATTGCCATGCCACGTCCATGGTGGTAGAGACAGAACGCTGGTAGCGGTAAGCGGCCGTCAATACACGGTAGCTGCTGGGGTTGTAGCGCGTACCCACCGATGAACGCTCGGAAATTGCCGTTTCGGGGTTGTATTGCACGATGCTATCGAGCGCCCAGCGGGGGGTCAAATAGGTGCTGGCACCCAACAAGATATCGCTGTAGCTGTCTGTGAAAGGCGTGTCTTTGGGTGTGAGCAACACTTTTTGGTCTTTGAAACGAAAGCGCTGGGCCAATGTGAACTTCGCTCCCTCTGCGCCAGTTTCGGAATCTATCAAACGCGAGGTGGCGCCCACCGTCAAGGTCCTGCTGTCTGAAACTCGGTCATGCCCAGAGAAAGCGTTCTCTGTAAAGATAGTGGCAAAGTTAAAGTCATTGAAGCCAGCATCGTAATTTGGCAGGTCGCTTTGAGCGCGAAAAGGCGTGTTGACAAAGTAAGCCCGAGGCTCCAGAGTTTGCGTCCAATCTGAACCAAACCATTGGCTGGGTCGCTCAAACACCACGCCGCTGTCAACGCTAAAGCTTGGAACTGTGACGCTGGCATTTTTGCTGGCTGTGCTGGTGCCGTAAATGCCTTTGTAGGTTTCGTCATATTGGTATTGGCGGGTTTGCAGCATCAGCTTTGGCAAAACATAGCCATATGGCAGGTATTGGGGGGCGCTGACTTGGGTAAGTAAGACCAAGCGCTGTGCGTTGGGCTGGTTGCAATACTGACTGCCTGCATAAACGTTGCAATACCAAGCCCTGTCCGCGCTGAAACGCGTTGCCTCGGCGCCCACAGCCATGTCAAGACCTCCCACATCGGCACGCAAATAGTTGGCATTGATCTGCGGCAAGCGGTTAAAGGGCGGCGCAATGGGTGAGGTCACGTCTTGCAGTGTTTGGTATTGGGTCACGCTGGTGGAAGTGCTGAAAGTGCCCTTGGCCCAAGCCAAAGTGGCAGAAGACGGCAACAAGCGCTGCGTTAAAGGTCCGCCTGAAACGGTGGAGAAATCTTTCCAGTAATCTGCGTCACTGACTCGGTTGATATTGAAGCCAAAACCTATTGGCTGGCGGGTGTCCGCCCAGCCATTGTGCTGGTGCGAATACCCCCAGCGGGAATTGCTGCGCAAAGAGTCATAGGGCATGACATTGAGTTTGGCCACCCCATCAAAGGGGGGGTTCGGTGCTTTGCGCTCAAGGTAACGAAACTCGCTGTCAAATCGTGTGCCGCGTTTGGCCATGGAGGTGGTGGTCACTGTCAGGTCGCGGTTGGGCGCTAAATTGGCGTAGTAAGGCACACTTGCCTCGACGCCGCCTTTGTTGTCTATCGCAAAAGCAGGGGGCAAAAAACCAGATTTACGCTGCGCACTCAGAGGAAAGCTGAAAGAGGGTATGGGCAGTAAGGGGAAATTCATAAACCGCAACATGCCGTTTTCGGCCAAGCCCTCATTCAAGTCGTTATCAAAGCTGATTTTTTCGGCCTCGACCATCCAGTCAGGCAGCCATGAGGGGCCGGGCTTTCGGGTGCAGGTGGTGTAGGTGGCTTTTTTGGCCACCGCATGTTTTTCGTCAATAAAGTCTATGCGCTCTGCTTGCCCATGGCCTTCTGAGCGCAAAAAGGTGTAAGAGGGGTTGAGGAAAAAACCGCTGAACGCATCCACTTGCAAGTCGAGCAAACTTCCTTGGTAGCGGTTACCGCCTCGGTTCATGTACACATTGCCGCTGGCACGTGCGCGATCGTCCGGTTGGTAATAGTCAATGCTGTCAGCCTGAATCAGGGTGTCCGCTTTACGCAGCACGCTATTGCCCTGCAAAGAGGTGTCCAAATCGGTTCGGCCGGTAATAAAGTCGCTTTGCACAAAGGTAGGCAACTGGTTGCGCATTTTCGGCGTCCAGCGCTCCATCAGTCCCGAGCTGGGCTTGAGTTTGAGCGAGGGCTCTCCTTCTTGCGCAAAAACCGACGAGCACAACAAGGCTGTGCAGGACCATAGGCTGGTGAACACCGACAATAGAAAAATCTTGCGCATGAAAGAAGACCGGGCTGCCCGAGAGCGCTGTTTGTAGAATTTGGATTATCCATGAGCCCATCTTCCCTAGACTTTACCGCCGACCATCCCCTGACATCAGCCATTCAACTGCTGGGTTGGCCAAAAGCTTCCCGCGCCCAAGCTTTTGCTAAATGGCTTGAGTCTCAGTCATTGACACACCAACTCAAGCCAGAAACCGTACGCGCAGCCAGTGCAGATGCAAGCTTTAGGCGTTACTTCAGGGTCGACACCGCTGGGGCAAGTTTGATCATCATGGACGCGCCCCCCGACAAGGAAAACAGCCAGCCCTTTGTGGAGATTGCTGCCTTGATGCGCACGGCAGGCTTGTTGGTGCCCGAGGTGCTGGCTTGGGACTCGGCTCAAGGCTTTATGCTGCTCGACGACCTTGGTCAAGACACCATGATGCAAGTGCTTGACACCGCGCACGCTGAAAACAATGCGGCTTTGTTTGGCCAAGCGCTTGAAGTCCTGTTAACTTGGCAGCAAGCCTCACGCCCCAGCGTGTTACCACCCTACGACGCCGCGTTGCTACAACGAGAGTTGCAATTGTTTCCTGATTGGTATGTCGGCCAACACCGTGGCAAGACCTTAAGCCCAGCACAAGCGCAAGTTCTTCAAACCAGCTTCTTCCTGCTGGTGGCGCGTAACTTGGCTGCGCCCATGGTGTTTGTGCACCGCGACTTTATGCCACGCAACCTGATGATGCCCTGGAATACCCAAGAGCCTCGCTTGGGCGTTCTTGACTTCCAAGACGCGGTCTATGGCCCGATTACCTACGACATAGCCAGCCTGATGCGAGACGCCTTCATCAGTTGGGAAGAAGACTTTTGCCTGGATGTAACGGTTCGCTACTGGGAGAGAGCTCGCGCCCTTGGGATGCTCAACCATGACGGTTGGCACAACGACTTTGGCGCGTTCTATAGCGCGGTAGAGTGGATGGGCTTGCAAAGGCATTTGAAAGTGGCCGGTATTTTTGCTCGCCTAGGCTTGCGCGACGGCAAGCCCAAATACTTGGCGGATACACCCCGCTTCATCGCTTATATTCGCGCCACTTGCAGTCGCTACAGGGAACTGACTCCGCTGTTGCGCTTGATCGACGACATCGAAGACCACCAATCGCTCAGCGGTTTTGCCTACGGACGGGTATAGGCGAGGTGCCACGCTTTTTCTGCCCGCACCCCTTGCAAGCTGGCTTGTCTTTAGACTTACCTGCAGAGACCAGCCGTCACATCCAAGTCTTGCGCTTGCAACCTGGCGCGGCCATCACTTTGTTTGATGGTCGCGGCGGTGAGTACGCTGCTTGCATCTTGCAAATGGGGCGCCACACCGTTACTGCACAAATAGAAGCGCACCACGAAATAGAGCGTGAAAGCGCGGTCTACAGCCATGTGGTGATGGGTATGCCAGCCAATGAGCGCATGGATTGGTTGGTGGAAAAAGCCACCGAGCTTGGCGTGGCGCGTATCACGCCGCTGATGACCGCCCACGGGGTGCTTCGCCTGAACGCTGAGCGCGCCCACAAACGACAACTGCACTGGCAGGGCATTGCGCAATCAGCTTGCGCGCAGTCGGGACGAAACACGTTGCCGCAGATCGATGTTCCGCAAAACTGGTCTGAATGGATAAACGCATTGGTCACGGATGAAGGACAGTCGCGTTGGATGCTGTCCTTGTCAGCCACGTCATCCCCTGTGGTTGCGCTTGCACAAAACCAGCGGATGCTTTTGCTAAGCGGCCCCGAAGGGGGCTTGAGCAGGGACGAGGAAGCACAAGCACTTGAACGTGGTTTCTTGGCCGTCAGCCTAGGCGTACGGGTGTTGCGCGCAGAAACCGCACCACTGGCGGTGCTGTCACGTTGGCTTTAAAGGGCGTAACGGCCGTCTAACCAAGCCAGCAGTTTGGCCAACACCATGGCTTTTTCAGGGTCGTTAAAAATTTCGTGGTACATCACATTGAAACAATGCGATTGAAGCACGTCTGAGGGGGCAAGGCGTGCAAATTCTGCACTCGCTTGCGGCAACACCAACTGATCTTGACCCGCATACAGGAGCAAGGTAGGCATGGTCCAAGCGCTGGCCTGGGCCACAGTTTGAGCGCCTTCTTTCAATATCCAGGCAGCCAGTCCTGCAGAGATTTGTCGATGCACCAAGGGGTCTTCCACATAAGCTCGAACCACCTGTGCATCGCGAGCGACCCAAGTGGTTTTCACGCCGTTATCAACCCTCACATGGGGGAACAATTTGGGCAAGGTTGCAAGTAGAAATTTTTGAATCACGTTGGTTTGTGCGCCCAAGGCTGGCGAACTCATCACCAAGGCATCGATGTGCGGCAGGGACTGCGCCACCGCACGTGCTGCAATCAAGCCACCCATGCTGTGGCCCAGTAGCACCAAGGGTGCGGGCGTAAGGGCCCGCACTTGCTCGATTACAAACCGCACATCGTCTAGCAGCTGGGATGGGGAAAGCAAGTTGCCGCGCAAGCCACTGGACAAACCATGGCCATGGTGGTCATATCCAAACACCACATAGCCTGCGGCCTGCAAAGCGCTGGCAACGTGTCCGTAACGGCCCATGTGTTCACCCAAGCCATGCAACAGCAAAACGGCCGCACGTGCGTTTTCAGGCGCATTTGGCCAAGCATAAAAGGCCAGTGTTTGCTCGCCCTGATCGAGCGTGGTGATCTGGGGTTTTTGGGCCGCTTGGTCGGCAATTGAGGACATGGGGACTTAAAGAGTGTGAGCAGCCAATTTGAACACAGCGGTTGCTGCTCTGGCATTAGGCCACCATCGCACCAAGCCGTCGTCTTGCAAGCCAAACGCGTCCTTGATGTGCAGCTGGGTTTTTTTAGCCAGCGCCAAAAAATCTGCAAAGGTGGCGACCCGAATATTGGGCGTGTCATACCACTGGTAGGGGAGTTTTCGCGTGACGGGCATATAGCCCTGCAAAACACTTAAGCGGTTGGGCCAATGGGCAAAATTGGGGAAGGTGACAATTCCTAGGCGCCCCACACGCACCGTTTCTTTTAGCATGGTTTGCGCATTGCGCAAGTGTTGCAGTGTGTCTATCTGCAGCACTACATCAAAACTTTGATCGCCAAACATGGCCAAGCCTTGGTCTAGGTTGAGTTGAATTACGTTCACACCTTGCTTGACACAGGCAAGCACATTGGCATCATCTATCTCGACACCATAGCCTGAACAACCATGGTGCTGCTGCAAGAACGCCAACAAGGCACCATCGCCACAGCCAAGGTCTAGTACTCGGCTGCCATAGGGCACCATGCGCTGTATGGCATCGCGCAGTACGCGGTTCATGCGGCGGCCCCCAAGTTGATACGATCAAAATACGCGCGCACCAACGATAAATAGCGCGGGTCGTCCAATAAAAAAGCGTCGTGGCCGTGTGGTGCATCGATTTCTGCATAGCTGACTTGACGCTTGTTGGCCACCAATGCTTGCACCATTTCACGGCTGCGTGCAGGTGTAAAACGCCAGTCGGTGGTGAAACTAACCAACAAAAACTGGGCGCTGGCGCTTGCCAATGCCTGTGTGAGTTGGCCTTTGAACGCGCTTGCCGGATCAAAATAATCCAATGCTCGGGTGATCAGCAAATAGGTGTTGGCATCAAAGTACTCACTGAACTTATCGCCTTGGTAACGCAAATAACTTTCAATTTGAAACTCGATCTCTTGGGTGCTGTATTTGAATTCGTTTCCAGATTGAAGCATTCGGCCAAATTTGGTGTTCATCACATCATCACTCAGATAAGTGATGTGCCCCAGCATTCGGGCTATACGCAAACCCCGCTTAGGCACCGCCCCATGGGCATAAAAATGACCGCCGTGAAAGTCAGGGTCAGTAGTGATGGAACGACGAGCGACTTCATTAAATGCAATGTTTTCTGCATTTAAATTCGGGGCGCTGGCAATGACCACGGCGTGCCTGACACGCTCGGGGTATTGCAAACTCCAACTCAAGGCTTGCATCCCGCCTAAGCTGCCGCCCATTACTGCCGTCAGTTGAGCAATACCTAAATGGTCTAGCAACCTGGCTTGCGAAGTAACCCAGTCTTCCACAGTGACCACGGGGAAATCTGCCCCATAAATACGCCCTGTCTCTGGGTTGAGGTGCATCGGCCCCGTGGAGCCAAAACATGAACCCAGATTGTTCACACCAATCACAAAAAAACGGTTTGTGTCTACAGGTTTACCTGGGCCAATCATGTTGTCCCACCATCCCTCACTTTTGGCTTGCCCTAAGTAGCTTCCCGCCACATGGTGAGAGGCGTTCAATGCATGACAGACCAAAACAGCATTGGTGCGTTGGCTGTTGAGTTCGCCATAGGTCTCGAAGGTCAACTGGTATTGGTGCAGCACCCCACCACCCTTAAGGTGCAGAGGCTGTTCAAACAACAGGGACTGAGGTGTAGCTAAAAACGTCATCACAAAAAATCCGGCTACGCTAAACACGAAGCCGGATGGGCAGGCGTCTTTAGCTGAACTTGTTAAAGCGCCCGCAAGCTTTGGCAAATCGGCGCATTTAAAGTATAACTAAGCTTTACAAATGCTCCTGATCTTTATCCTCTGACCTTTTCAGCTTCAGCAGCTGAGTTACGGCATGATTTTCTCTAACGGCTTAGCTTTCACAATTTCACATCAACCCCGCCCCTGATTGTTCTGACTGCAAATGTCACTTGGTGTGAGTTTTGCTTTATTTTGGTGCAAATCTGTTTTTGGTTCTTTTTTGCACCATCCTTGAACATAAATCCCCTGGAGACATCATGGACGCACCCAAACAGGGCATAGATGCCTTGTTCATCCTGCTTGGCGCCATCATGGTTTTGGCCATGCACGCTGGTTTTGCTTTTCTAGAACTTGGCACTGTACGCAAAAAAAACCAAGTCAATGCTTTGGTGAAAATTTTGGTGGACTTCAGTATTTCCACCGTTGTTTACTTTGCTGTTGGTTATAGCGTTGCTTACGGCACCTCTTTTTTCGTAGGTGCTGATGTCTTGGTACAACGCAATGGTTATGAGTTGGTGAAGTTTTTCTTCCTTCTTACCTTTGCAGCAGCCATCCCCGCGATTGTTTCTGGTGGAATTGCCGAACGCGCTCGCTTTTACCCTCAATTGGTTGCAACTGCCGTCATCGTGGGCTTTATTTACCCTTTATATGAAGGCATTGTCTGGAACCAGCATTTTGGCTTGCAAGCTTGGCTCAAAGCCCTGACAGGTGACGAGTTCCATGATTTCGCTGGCTCCGTGGTAGTTCACGCCTTGGGCGGTTGGATTGCCTTGCCTGCGGTGCTCTTGCTGGGCGCTCGCAGCAACCGCTACAAAAAAGATGGTGCCATTTCTGCCCATCCCCCTTCAAGCATTCCGTTTTTGGCATTAGGTGCTTGGGTTTTGTGCGTGGGCTGGTTTGGCTTTAATGTCATGAGCGCGCAAACCATTGACAAAATATCGGGCCTGGTAGCGGTCAACAGTCTCATGGCCATGGTGGGCGGCACCTTGGCGGCTTTGTGGCTTGGTAAAAATGACCCGGGGTTTGTTCACAACGGTCCTTTGGCAGGTTTGGTGGCGGTTTGCGCTGGATCAGACGTCATGCACCCCCTTGGTGCGTTGGTAGTGGGTGCTGTCGCAGGCGCTTTGTTTGTCGTCATGTTCACATTGACTCAAAACCGCTGGAAGATTGATGATGTTTTGGGCGTCTGGCCTTTACACGGCATTTGTGGCACTTGGGGCGGCATTGCGGCAGGCATTTTTGGTCTTCCAGCTTTAGGCGGTTTGGGCGGTGTGAATGTTTTTGCTCAATTGATCGGCACGCTGTCTGGCGTCGCTTGGGCCGTCCTCAGTTCTTTTCTTTTGTATGGTCTCTTGAAAGTAACCATGGGTTTGCGCTTAAGCCAAGAAGAGGAGTTTGAAGGTGCCGATTTGAGTATTCACAAAATCAATTCCAGCCCTGATCGAGAGGTTAGTTGGTAGTTTTTGTGGTTTTTTGACCTTTAAACTCGCAATTTGAGTATAAACACTTGGTTTTCTTCATGATTTTTATCTCATAATGGTTCTGACTGTGTAAAGCACTTGGGTGCATGCACAGCTTGTTGGTGATAGGTTAGTTTCGCTTCTTGACTTTCGTGGACAGGTGCAATCGGGACTCCGTCGCTTTTTTATATGTTTTTATGGAGTCCCTGAATGGGCAACAAACTTTACGTTGGCAATCTGCCATATTCCGTGCGCGATGGCGACTTGGAACAATCCTTTGGTCAATTTGGCACTGTCACCAGCGCAAAAGTCATGATGGAGCGCGATACAGGCCGCTCCAAAGGCTTTGGCTTTGTTGAAATGGGCAGCGATGCCGAAGCCCAAGCTGCTGTCAATGGCATGAATGGCCAACCCCTTGGCGGTCGTAGCTTGGTCGTAAACGAAGCGCGCCCCATGGAACCCCGTCCTCCTCGCAGTGGTGGCGGTGGTTATGGCGGCGGCGGTCGCGAAGGC
>Ga0209768_10002620_pt1 | contig 11093 bp, 9 predicted proteins | sample LauGreSBDMM110SD_3_FD_187564 | JGI IMG/M metagenome (GOLD analysis project Ga0209768, IMG submission 187564) | Freshwater lake microbial communities from Lake Michigan, USA - Sp13.BD.MM110.SD (SPAdes) (version 2) | ecosystem: Environmental > Aquatic > Freshwater > Lake | place: Lake Michigan... | reverse complement strand
GGATCACTCCTGCTCCTGCTAATGCTATCACTGGTCTTACAATTCGTGATGAAGGAACAATTGTTGGTGGTGCTAATAGTGTATCTACACTAAACTTTGTTGGATCTATAGTATCTGTTGCTTCTACTGCCGGTATTGCTACAATTACATTCTTAGATTATGTTTCTAATTCAGGTATAGCAACAAACCTTAAGGGTGGTCTTACTGGTAATATTCATTACCAATCTGCTGCCGACACAACAGCATTCTTAACAAATGGTGGTTCCGGAACAATTCTTCAGTCTAATGGAGTTGGTATTGTACCTACTTGGGTGACTCCTGCTCCTGCTGGTGCTATCACTGGTCTTACAATTAGTGATGAAGGAACAATTGTTGGTGGTGCTAATAGCATATCCGCATTAAACTTTGTTGGGTCTATAGTATCTGTTGCTTCTACTGCCGGTATTGCTACAATTACATTTACTGCTGCTGCTGCAAGTGCAGGAGAGTTTAATACTGGTATTACAAATTCAGTACAAATCAAACCACTATCTTTCGAATCTTCAGTATTTACTTTTCCATCAACAGCAGGTAAGCAATATGTAATTGAGACTATTAATGTTGCGAATGTTGATACTTCAGTTGGTATAGGAACAACGGTGAATATTATTGCTTCTATACAAGACTCTACTGGAGAGCAAACCTATATTGCTTATAATGTTCCAATTGTAACTGGTGGTTTGATTGAGTTGCTGAAGAATCCAATCGTTGCTGGACCAAGTGATGTGATTAAAATGTGGGCTACAAACGGTGGTTATTCTGGTGTAAGTACTGCCTTAGAAGTTTATATGAATTATGATGAATATACAAGTACTGAATACATAAGAAAATATGCATCTACGGTATCAATTGCAACTACCAATATAACTGGAATATTTACATCAACTACTTATGCGTCAGTAATTAAGTCAATACATTTGACAAATAGAACTGATTCTGGAGATTATCCAGTTTCCGTGACGATTACTAATGGTGTGACAACAACATTTTTAGCAAAAGACTTAATAATTCCAAGATATTCAACAGTTGATATATTAGATAGACCGAAGAGAGTTGATTTAAATGGAAAGATTAGTATTGGGGTAGGTCAAACATCAACTATTGATGTTATTATTGCTGGTAAGCAAATCACTTCATAAGGATAATAAAAAAATGAGTATTCGTGAGAATGTATTTGGTTTAGAACAAGTTTATCGTCTTCAGATAGAAGGACTATGGAGTGTGAAGAGTGATGTATGGTTATCATCTCCTGCAGGTCTTACAAACTTTGGAACTGGTGCTGCAACAACTCCACAAACTGGTTACTTTGGTAGTGGTGGTAGTCCATTTGCAGTATCAACAGTAGATCGTATAGATTATTCGAATGACACCGCAACGGCATCACCTAAAGGACCATTAAGTTCTTATAGAACTCAATTAGCAGCAACGGGTAATAGTTCCTTTGGTTACTTTGGTGGTGGTGGTACTCCTTCAGTATCAAGAGTAGATCGTATAGATTATTCGAATGACACCGCAACGGCATCACCTAAAGGACCATTAAGTGCTGTTAGATATTATCTAGCAGCAACGGGTAATAGTTCCTTTGGTTACTTTGGTGGCAATTTTCCTGCAGTATCAACAGTAGATCGTATAGATTATTCGAATGACACTGCAACGGCATCACCTAAAGGACCATTAAGTCTTGCTAGATATAGTTTAGCAGCAACGGGTAATAGTTCCTTTGGTTACTTTGGTGGTGGTTTTGGTTCTCCTGCTTTAAGATCAAGAGTAGATCGTATAGATTATTCGAATGACACTGCAACGGCATCACCTAAAGGACCATTAACTCTTGCTAGACAGCAATTAGCAGCAACGGGTAATAGTTCCTTTGGATACTTTGGTGGTGGTTATGCTTCTCCTGCTTTTAGATCAACAGTAGATCGTATAGATTATTCGAATGACACCACAACGGCATCACCTAAAGGACCATTAAGTGGTGCTAGAAGATATTTAGCGGCAACGGGTAATAGTTCCTTTGGATACTTTGGTGGTGGTAGTGATACTCCTGGTTTATCATCAACAGTAAATCGTATAGATTATTCGAGTGACACTGCAACGGCATCACCTAAAGGACCATTAACTCTTGCTAGACATAATTTAGCAGCAACCTCAGCAAGAGCAAATGGACTAGTCGCAGCTGGATTACCACCAGCAAACTCACCAGTTCAAACAAATGTACCACCACAAACCGGTTACTTTGGTGGTGGTTATGCTTTTCCTAGTACTAGATCAACAGTAGATCGTATAGATTATTCGAATGATACTGTAACGGCATCACCTAAAGGACCATTAAGTCTTGCTAGAAGATATTTTGCAGCAACGGGTAATAGTTCCTTTGGTTACTTTGGTGGTGGTTATGCTCCTACTGCTGATAGATCAACAGTAGATCGTATAAATTATTCGAGTGACACCACAACGGCATCACCTAAAGGACCATTAAGTCTTGCTAGATATAGTTTAGCAGCAACGGGTAATAGTTCCTTTGGTTACTTTGGTGGCGGTTATCCTGGTCCAGTATCAACAGTAGATCGTATAGATTATTCGAATGACACCGCAACGGCATCACCTAAAGGACCATTAAGTTCTTCTAGAGGATATTTAGCGGCAACGGGTAATAGTTCCTTTGGTTACTTTGGTGGTGGTTCTACTCCTTCAGTATCAAGAGTAGATCGTATAGATTATTCGAATGACACCGCAACGGCATCACCTAAAGGACCATTAACTCTTGCTAGATATCAATTAGCAGCAACGGGTAATAGTTCCTTTGGTTACTTTGGTGGTGGTACTCCTAGTAATAAATCGACAGTAGATCGTATAGATTATTCGAATGACACCGCAACGGCATCACCTAAAGGACCATTAAGTGCTGCTAGATATCAATTAGCAGCAACGGGTAATAGTTCCTTTGGTTACTTTGGTGGTGGTGGTCCTGGTCCAGTATCAACAGTAGATCGTATAGATTATTCGAATGACACCACGACGGCATCACCTAAAGGACCATTAACTCTTGCTAAATTTCAACTAGCAGCAACCTCAGCAAGAGCAAACGGACTGCCCCAATAAATATTCAAAACAACAAAATTACACTATGAGTATAATGATTGCTCTCCCATGTCATGGGGGAATTGTGAGTGAAAAAACCACAATGAGTTTATTCAATCTAGGAAAACTTCTTGTAAGAAATAATATTCCTCACGGTCTTTTAACACAAGCAAACTCATCACTGATTACACAAGGAAGATCAAAATGTGCTAACTTCTTTCTCAACAATACAGATCACGAATATCTATTTTTTATTGATAGTGATATTGGATTTAATCCAGAAGATGTATTAAAACTTCTTTCATATCAGGTCAATATTGTTTCTGGAACATACCCAATGAAAACAATACCAATTCGTTATTGTTATGATATTTTACAACCAGAACAACGTAAAGGTGATCTGGTTAAAGTAGAAGGAAACGGAATGGGTTTTGTTCTCATTCGTCGTAATGTTTTTCTTAAAATGTCACAAAACTTTCCAGATCTCAAATATAGTCCTCCAAAAAATGATAGTAATTATCCTCCAACAGAAGCAGAGTTAAATAATTCTTATCACTACTTCATGGAGCACAAGGCAGATAATGCCTTTATGAGTGAAGACAAAAGTTTCTTTTTTCGTGCTAGAATGTTAGGATATGATATCTGGTTAGATGCATCAATTAAGTTACAACATATTGGTTCGCATATTTTTACCGAATAACTTATGAGACAATGTAATCAATGCACTGCTTGTTGTGAGGGGCGGTTAGATGGGAAAGTTTATGATAAGTATTTCCAACCAGGAAGATCTTGCTATTTTATGTTTGAGACTGGTTGTTCTATTTACGAAAACCAACCAGAAAATCCTTGTAAATCTTATCAATGTGAATGGTTAAACAATTCAGACATTCCCGAATGGTTAAAACCAAATCTGTCTAAAGTTATTATCACAAAAAAACAATGGAAAATGGAGAATATATAGAAATATCTGAAATGGGATGCAAAATTGATTCAACAATCTTAAATTGGATATTTGGATATCATTATTCCACAGACATTCCAATAAGAATTCAAGTTAATGGTGGATTGACTAGTTATGGACCTCAAGAGTTTTTAAAAGAGGTTTGCGGTTTAAAAATAAACAAAGGTATATAAAAATTATGAAATCTGGAGCAAGTGAAAGTTCTTATCATTATCTTTCGCAACATTATCAATTGCCAGAAGATGTAGAAGTTTCACATCTTCCAGAAGAACTTAAAAAATCAAATAAACCCTATAAGATTTTATGGGGACAACACGCATACGATCAACCAGTCTTTGTAAATTTTAAACACGAAGATGTAACTCATATTGTTTCACCATCACACTGGGCAAAGGAGCAACTGATTAAGTTTCTTAATGTGCCAAAAGATAAAATCACAGTCATTCCAACTGGAGTAAGTGATAGTTTTACCTTTGGTGAAAATAAAACAAAGACCTTTATTCATACTTCTATTCCTTATAAAGCTTTGGAGTTAATGCCTGAGATTATTCGTCGTATTCAATCTAGACATCCTGATACAAAGTTTAAAATCTTCTCATCAATGTCTCTTTATGGACCATCAAATGATCCTTATATCGAACTTTACGAGGAACTGAAAACTATTCCTAATGTAGAATACTCTCAGGCAGTAGATCAAGAAGAACTGGTATCTCATTATCAAGATGCGGCATTCTTTATTCATCCTAATATCTGGGAAGAAACCTTTTGCGTATCAATGACAGAGGCAATGAAGTGCGGTTGTTATCCAATCATTACAAACATTGGAGCACTACAAGAAGTTGCCGGTGAAAACTTTGCATCTGTGGTGCCGATTGATGGTATCCGCACATCACAAGGATATCAGGTTACAGAAAAGTTCCTAAATACATTTGCAGAGGTTTGTTGTACTGCTCTAGATTATTTTGACGAGGACAGAACTTATTATAATCAAATCTCAAAATTGCTTTCTAATCATATCTCACAAAAATGTGATTGGGTAAAAGTTGCAAAGCAATGGAAAAAACTAATTACAGAAATAACAATTGGAGAACTTATGACTACTGAAAATACTGCACTGTCTTATCAACCAATTACAGCAGAACAGGCAGTGACTGATGATACTTATCTTCGTCAGGCATTTGATAATGTCTTGAAATGGGAAGAAAGTGACAGGCAAATGGCACAGGGACGAACAAACTTTCAGTTAGAAAAGTTTGCCCTGCTTGATACTCATACACTTCCTGCCGCATTTGAGAATACTCTCAAGTCACGAAGACAGATGGCAGAAGGATATATGTATAAACTTATTGAGATGAAAGAAAAAGTTCGTGAGTTTGAGTATAAGTGGAAAGATCAAGATAAATCTAAACCAATCTTTTGGGAAGAAAGTGGTCCTGGTGGTGGTTCCAAGAAACTGTGTTGGTTTGATCTGGATGAACTTACACTTACGCATTATCTCAAATCTTGTGAATTGGAAATCCGTGACCGTCTTCATCAAATGGAGCACCTGGATAAGATGTTGGATAAATTGGTAGAACAGAATGGTGGCAAACCAGTTGATAGAGAACAGTTTCTGGAGAATGATGCTCTGTATTGGGAACGAAGATTTGCGGATCAGGCAATGGACGAAATGGTTTCGGCCCAAACTGGTATCTCCATTGGCAATCTTCACAGTATGCGTCGTGCCTCTGCTCCTGCGATTGTGGATAAGAGAAATGAACTTCCTGAAGGTTATTTGCCATTAAATATGATGCTGGAAACTCCTCAGGGTAAGATGGAGTTCTTGAGTGACTTACAAAGAAAGGTTCTTACTGGTATTCAAGAAGTAACTGGAGAAAATCTTGGTATGATTGCTGGTAGTACTGAGGAGCAAAAGAAACTAGAAGGTAACTGATGAACCAAAAGTTTATAATCGTTGATGACTTCTATGATGTAGCACACCAATATAACCAAAGCTTCCTGAGTAATCAGTCTTTGATAACCGAAGAGACGACTCAAAAACTCTCTTATATTTTGAGTCGTCCTGTAGATATTATTGAAGCATTTAATGAGGTGACATATGAGAATACTGATAATCAAATCACTGCTAATACTTCTTGTGATTGGATTGTTGTAATTTATCTAACAATGCCACCTGATTGTGTTTCAAAGAAAGGACTGAGTTTTTATAAACATAAGAAAACTGAACTTGATGGATTTCCAAATGAATATGCCTGTCAAATCAATGGTTGGCAGAATATGGATGATATTGTGAAATCTTTTGATGTGAGTAATCGAAATGATTGGGAAGAATATGCGAATATCTTTGTGAAATATAATCGTTGTGTGATTTTTTGTGCTGATTATTGGCATTCTTATGGTACTGGTTTTGGTAATGTAATAAATAACTCGATGATATACCAAAAGTTGTTATTAAAAAATGCCTAGTCCAAGAGGAATATTTTCACTTAAACAAGTTTATGCTGAGCAGTTATCTAGTAACTGGTCGGTGAAGAGTGATGTATGGTTATCATCTCCTGCAGGTCTTACAAACTTTGGAACTGGTGCTGCAGTAACTCCACAAACTGGTTACTTTGGCGGCGGTTATGCTTCATCAACAGTAGATCGTATAGATTATTCGAATGACACCGCAACGGCATCACCTAAAGGAGCATTAAGTCTTGCTAGAGGATACTTAGCAGCAACCGGTAATATTTCCTTTGGTTACTTTGGTGGTGGTTATGCTCCTAGTGCCCATAGATCAACAGTAAATCGTATAGATTATTCGAATGACACCGCAACGGCATCACCTAAAGGACCATTAAGTCTTGCTAGAGGATACTTAGCAGCAACAGGTAATAGTTCCTTTGGTTACTTTGGTGGTGGTGTTGTATTATCAACAGTAGATCGTATAGATTATTCGAGTGACACCGCAACGGCATCACCTAAAGGACCATTAAGTGCTGCTAGATATAATTTAGCAGCAACGGGTAATAGTTCCTTTGGATACTTTGGTGGTGGTTATCCTTCAGTATCAACAGTAGATCGTATAGATTATTCGAGTGACACCGCAACGGCATCACCTAAAGGACCATTAAGTCTTGGTAGAAGATTATTAGCAGCAACGGGTAATAGTTCCTTTGGTTACTTTGGTGGTGGTGGTCCTGGTTCTCCGGTATCAACAGTAGATCGTATAGATTATTCGAGTGACACCACGACGGCATCACCTAAAGGACCATTAAGTTCTGCTAAAGGTTATATAGCAGCAACGGGTAATAGTTCCTTTGGATACTTTGGTGGTGGTTCTGATAGATCAACAGTAGATCGTATAGATTATTCGAATGACACTGCAACGGCATCACCTAAAGGACCATTAAGTGCTGCTAGATCTAGTATGGCAGCAACCTCAGCAAGAGCAAATGGACTAGTCGCAGCTGGATTACCACCAGCAAACTCACCAGTTCAAACAAATGTACCACCACAAACCGGTTACTTTGGTGGTGGTACTCCTGGTCCATTATCAACAGTAGATCGTATAGATTATTCGAATGACACCGCAACGGCATCACCTAAAGGACCATTAAGTCTTGCTAGAAGATATTTAGCGGCAACGGGTAATAGTTCCTTTGGTTACTTTGGTGGTGGTGCTCCTGGTCCAGTATCAACAGTAGATCGTATAGATTATTCGAATGACACCGCAACGGCATCACCTAAAGGACCATTAAGTCTTGCTAGAAGATATTTAGCGGCAACGGGTAATAGTTCCTTTGGTTACTTTGGTGGTGGTGCTCCTAGTACTAGATCAACAGTAGATCGTATAGATTATTCGAATGATACTGTAACGGCATCACCTAAAGGACCATTAAGTCTTGCTAGAAATAGATTAGCAGCAACGGGTAATAGTTCCTTTGGTTACTTTGGTGGTGGTTATGCTCCTGGTCCATTATCAACAGTAGATCGTATAGATTATTCGAATGACACCGCAACGGCATCACCTAAAGGACCATTAAGTGCTGCTAAAAATGCATTAGCAGCAACGGGTAATAGTTCCTTTGGTTACTTTGGTGGTGGTGATGATGGTCCATTATCAACAGTAGATCGTATAGATTATTCAAATGACACCGCAACGGCATCACCTAAAGGACCATTAAGTGCTGCTAAAAATGCATTAGCAGCAACGGGTAATAGTTCCTTTGGATACTTTGGTGGTGGTTATGCTTCAGTATCAACAGTAGATCGTATAGATTATTCGAATGACACCACGACGGCATCACCTAAAGGACCATTAAGTCTTGCTAGAGGATACTTAGCAGCAACGGGTAATAGTTCCTTTGGTTACTTTGGTGGTGGTGATGGTCCATTTTCAACAGTAGATCGTATAGATTATTCAAATGACACCGCAACGGCATCACCTAAAGGACCATTAAGTCTTGCTAGATATGGATTAGCAGCAACCTCAGCAAGAGCAAACGGATCACCACAATAAATAGTAAAAACTACATATATTATGAAACAAAATATTATTGTTGTGGATGATTTTTACTCAAATCCACAAGAAGTTAGAGATTTTGGATTGATAGCAGATTATCCACAACCAACAGACGATTATACATATCCTGGAAAAAACTCAAATGGTTCTTATTACTCACAAGACATTCATCACTCTTTTGAGAAACTAGTCAAAGAACCACTCATTCCTGCCGATAAGAATGGTTACTTTCGTATCTCATTAGAAACTGATACTCATAAACAAGATATTCATGTAGATCCATCTTGGGAATGGGGTGCCGTGATTTATATGTCAGCACCAGAAGATTGTATTGATGAGGGTGGGACATCATTCTGGAAACATAATACTCTTCATAGTGAAAACATTCCAAAGACTGATAAGGAAGCACAGTTTTATGGATACCCAACTTATAAAGAATGTTGGTGGACGATGATTTATGGTGATGGGTTAGACAGGTTAAAATGGTCTCGTTACTTTCTGTGTCCGATGAGGTATAATAGACTAGTATTGTTCCGCACTCATCTATGGCACTCTCATAACTTTAATTTTGGTAATACAATAGAAAACGGTAGATTGGTTCAGTTATTTTTCTTTAATCCTGGCAAAGAGGGGTAAATTGTATAAAGTATATTATGTTCCACAATTTCCAGTTAATAAAATAACTGATGATGGAAGAGACCAGTGGATTAATGATCCAAATCATATAAAACATCAGTGTGGATTTTTACAGGCAATTTTAGAACACATTGATAATACAAATCACATTGATCCTATTCGTATTGTGATACCAGTAAAAGGTCAGGTTCAGGCAGGGCCAGCAGGAACATCAAGACTTTATGCTCTTACATATCTAAGAGGATATACTCATATCCCGGTCATCATATCTACTCAAAAATGTTATGATTGGTTTGGAAAAGATATAACAGAAATCAAAGATAAAGAACACTTAAGAACTCATTTTTTATTAGAACCCGCAACTTGTATTATTCAACCTGATGGAAAAGCATGGTGGCACAATCATAATCCAAACGAAAAACAAATGAAAGAGACTTATAAAGTATCTCCAGAAAAAATTGATAAACTATTGAGGTGTATATGAAAACTTATCATTTTATGGCAGGACTTCCACGATCAGGAAGTACTTTATTGAAATCAATTTTAGAACAAAATCCAAATATTTACGCAAGTCCTATCAGTCCAGTAATGGAACTGATGTATTGGACTGAAGATTATTTTAAGAGATCGGAACAGTATAAGGCATATCCAAAACCAAAGATTGCTTATAATATTATTAATGGAATAATGGATCAGTTTTATTCTGATGTAGAAAAACCAATCATTATAGATCATTGTCGTGCCTGGCCTAATAATATTCAAAGAATTAAAACATATCTTACAGAAACCCCAAAGATTATTTGTCCTGTAAGAGATATTTTAGATATTCTTACATCTTTTATTGTAATGATACATCGCAACTCAAATCAAGTTTCGTTTATAGATCAGCACCTGATTGATAATGGTATTCCTGTGAATGATGATACTCGTTGCGAGCATCTAATGTCTGATGTTGGTATTGTTGAGCAATCATTGTGGGCACAGTATCAGGCATTTATGAAAAAAGATACTAGACATATGTTATTTGTCGAATATGAGGATTTGATAGACCATAAAGAAGAAACAATGATAAAGATTTATAATTTTCTTGAGATTGATTATTATCAGCACGATTTTAATAATGTTGTAAATGGTCATCGTGAAATGGATATTGAGGTTTGGAACCTTAAGGATATGCATTATGTAAGAAAAGAAGTTAAAAAAACTTCTAAAAAACCACAAGATGTTTTATCTCATTATATTCTAAATAAATATAAGAAACTGGAATACTGGAAGTATCCCGATAGTCCCTACTTAAAAAATGGCAGGTTTAACAAATAAAAGAGGGATATTTTCACTACTTGATGTAAGAGAACGACAAAGCACTAGTAACTGGTCGGTGAAGAGTGATGTATGGTTATCATCTCCTGCAGGTCTTACAAACTTTGGAACTGGTGCTGCAGCAACTCCACAAACCGGTTACTTTGGTGGTGGTTATGCTCCTACTGCTGCTAGATCAACAGTAGATCGTATAGATTATTCGAATGATACTGCAACGGCATCACCTAAAGGACCCTTAAGTCTTGCTAGATATTATCTAGCAGCAACGGGTAATAGTTCCTTTGGATACTTTGGTGGTGGTTTTCCTGGTCCAGTATCAACAGTAGATCGTATAGATTATTCGAATGACACTGCAACGGCATCACCTAAAGGACCATTAAGTTCTTCTAGAGATGGATTAGCAGCAACGGGTAATAGTTCCTTTGGATACTTTGGTGGTGGCAATTTTCCTTCATTATCAACAGTAGATCGTATAGATTATTCGAATGACACTGCAACGGCATCACCTAAAGGACCATTAAGTCTTGCTAGATATAATTTAGCAGCAAC
>Ga0209768_10002615_pt1 | contig 11111 bp, 8 predicted proteins | sample LauGreSBDMM110SD_3_FD_187564 | JGI IMG/M metagenome (GOLD analysis project Ga0209768, IMG submission 187564) | Freshwater lake microbial communities from Lake Michigan, USA - Sp13.BD.MM110.SD (SPAdes) (version 2) | ecosystem: Environmental > Aquatic > Freshwater > Lake | place: Lake Michigan... | reverse complement strand
CACCAATAACCCAGATATTACTTTTCATTTTTCGAGTGAAATTCATAAATAATCCATGAAGTCAAAAACACTACATAAAGACAAGGTTAATATTATTACACTAGGCTGTAGTAAAAATTTAGTGGACAGCGAAGTGCTAAGCGGTCAGCTCATGGCTAGTGATATAGAAGTAGTGCATGAAAACACTAAGCTAGATCACAACGTGGTAGTGGTTAATACTTGTGGATTTATTGACAAGGCCAAAGAAGAAAGCATCAATACTATTTTAGATCAATTAGAGTTAAAGCGCAGGGGTAAACTAGATAAAGTATACGTGACAGGTTGTTTGAGTGAAAGATACAGAGGTGATTTGGAATCAGAAATGCCAGAAGTAGACGCTTGGTTTGGAACTATGGAGCTTCCTTTGATGCTTAAAAAATTTGATGTTGATTATAAAGCAGAATTAGTAGGCGAGCGATTTTTAAGTACACCGCAACACTATGCGTATTTAAAAATTAGTGAAGGTTGTAACCGCACCTGTTCATTTTGTGCCATACCACTAATGCGTGGACAACACGTTAGTCGTAGCATCGAAGACCTAGTAACCGAAGCAGAAGGACTTGTTAAAAAAGGGGTTAAAGAAATCATGCTTATTGCGCAGGAGCTTACCTATTATGGATTGGATATTTACAAAGAGCGCGCACTACCTAAATTATTACATGCTCTTGCCGATGTTAAAGGCATCGAATGGATTCGTTTACATTATGCATATCCTAGTAAGTTTCCGTTAGAAATACTTGACGTAATGCGTGAGCGTTCAAATATTTGTAAATACCTAGACATGCCGCTTCAACATGCTAGCAATAGTATGCTGAAAGCCATGAAGCGTAACATTACTAGAGAGGATATGTCTGTGCTAATTAAAGAAATTAGAGCACGTGTACCGGGGATTTGTTTGCGTACAACATTAATTGCTGGTTTCCCTGGTGAAACCGAAGATGATATCGAAGAACTAAAAGAATTTTTACAAGAACACCGTTTTGATAGGGTAGGTATATTTAGTTATAGCCACGAAGAAAACACCACAGCCCATGATTTAGTTGATGATGTTCCTGCCGATGTTAAAGCAGCGCGCGCACAGTCTATTATGGAAGTGCAGCAAGAAATTTCCCTCGAAAAAAATGAGGAGAAAGTTGGCCAAATTCTAAAAGTAATTATCGACAAAAAAGAAGCTGGCCGTTATTTAGGGCGCACTGAGTTTGATAGCGTTGAAGTTGACAATGAAGTAGTAATTAATACCAAAAAGAAACTCACTATTGGAGATTTTGTTTGGGTAAAAATTACCAAAGCCTACGATTACGACATTGAAGGTGAACTAGTAGATAGAGAAGGGCGTTCTATATAATGAAAGTAAAAGGTAGTAGCAAGTGATACAATAAAGTATAGGATAATAAATATACTTGCACTGCTATTATAGCTATTAATACCAAACCAATCTTTTTGGTAATATAAAACCGCTACTCCAATTCCTACTTTCACAACTTCTGCAATTAGTGCCTCGCCACTTCTATCCATCAGCTCTGTGTGTGCATATACAAAAGCAAAAATAAACAGCCCGTATACAAACATGTTAGGATTGCCAATTTGTGCAATATTGCCAAACAGGTAACTGATAAACAAAAGAAGAGCTACTAACTGAATGTACGACCAAATAACAAGGCTCTTTGTTTCATTGGTGTCATACTTTTCAAAATGATATACGTCTTCAATTTTTGCTACTGGGTATTGCACTTCAACATCTGCGGGTCTCCAGCCAGTAGGCATAAACCATATTTTAAATTTACTGGACCAACTTTTGGTTCTCCAAGCGTCTTTAATGAGTAACCATAAATGCATGAAATTAATTTTGATAGGATTCCATGTTTGAACAGCTCTCGTAATACCATAAACAGCGGGTACATTTGGATCTTCTTCTTTAAACGTGCCAAATAATTTATCCCAAAAAATAAATATTTGTGCATAGTTTTTGTCTAGGTATTCTTTATTGATGGCATGATGTACTCTATGATGCGAAGGCGTCACAATAATTTTTTCTAAAAAGCCCATGTTGCCAATATGCTGTGTGTGGTACCAGAATTGAGCAAACAAATGAAGTGGCGCTACAATAGCTATTACTTTTGCAGAAACCCCTAACAAAGCGGCCGGCAATAAAAATATCACAAATATTTTTACAATCGATGAAATACTCTGACGCAATGCACAAGCTAAATTGTATTCTTCAGAGCTATGGTGTACAATATGGTTATTCCAAAATACATTGTATTCGTGTGCAATTCTATGTATCCAATAGCCTGCAAAATCAAGCGCTATAAAAGCAATAATATAGGTTAGAGGACCATCTGGTACTTTGGTTAATGACCAGTGCTCCACCATCCAACCATATGAGATAACGGCAATACTTAAACCAAGAACATCTTTAGTTACATTGGTAACGCCAGAGCTTAAGCTAGCAATCATATCAAAGGTTCTCACGGTTTCCTTACCTTTTAATACGCCGTACCATTTTTCAAATAATACAAGTAATAAAAATGCCGGCATGGCAACAAGTAATATTTTACCATAGCTTTCCATAACAATAAGGGCTTTATTAAAATGGCCCTAACAAATGTAACTAATCTAGCGAATCTTACGTTATTTGCTGCCCTTGTTGTAATTTTAACCCTAATTATGATTAAAGCTGCCGAGCAAGTTGCTTATCCTTTAACGGGCTATTTTTCCAACTTGGTTTCTGATTACTTAGAAGCCAATCAAAAATTAGCACCTTTTTACACCCATGCACCTAGTATTGATGGGGTAAAGGCAGCTATGGCGGCACGTGATTCGTTTAATACACCAAGGGTAGCACTTGTAAATGCGTTGAACAAACAATACGAAGGCATCAAAGCTTCAGAACTTGTAACCACTAATATCCATTCTTTAGTAAACAGCAATACCTATACGGTTACTTCAGCGCATCAGCCCAATTTATTTACTGGCCCACTGTATTTTATTTATAAGATTGCGCATACCATTGCCTTGACCCGTTCTTTAGAAAAGCAAATACTAGGTGCCAAGTTTGTGCCCGTTTATTACATGGGTTCCGAAGATGCGGATTTAGACGAGCTTGGATTTGTAAACATTGGTGGCCAAAAATTAGTGTGGCAAACAAAGCAAACAGGTGCAGTAGGCCGAATGCTAGTAGATGCTGAATTACTATCACTCATTAAATTAATAGAAGGTCAAATAGGTGTGTCTGTTCATGGAAATGCATGGGTTGGTCTATTAAAACAAACATTTACAATTGGTAAAACAATTGCACAGGCTACCCTTGAAATCGTAGATCATTTATTTGGAGCATATGGTTTAGTCGTTGTACAGCCAGACTCACCCGCACTAAAATGTTTATTCACAAGTGTGATAGAAAAAGAATTAACCACTAGTTTTTCTAATGAAGCGGTTCAAAAAACAATTCAGTCATTAGGTGCACATTATAAAGTGCAAGCAGCTGGTAGAGATATTAATTTGTTTTACTTGCAAAATGATAGTAGAGAGCGCATTGTAAAAACTAATACAGGCTATGAAGTAACGGCTTTAGAACTTGGGTTTACCAAAGATGAGATAATTGCAGACGTACAAAATAATCCAGCAAATTATAGCCCCAATGTAATTTTAAGGGGTGTTTTTCAGGAAACAATTTTACCTAATATTGCATTTATTGGAGGCGGAGGAGAGCTTGCTTATTGGTTAGAACTTAAACAAGTTTTTGCTGAGGCTTCGGTGCCTTTCCCGGTATTATTATTACGTAATTCATTTTTACTCGTACCAGCCAAACAGGCGCTGCAGTTGCAAAAGATGCATATTAATACCATCAATTTATTTAAAGGACGCCCGCAAGTAATTATAGATAGTTTTGTAAAAGCTAATTCGGTACATCATTTACAAATTAATACACAAATGGCTGCCATTGAAGCGCAGTATACACTTATTAAAGAACAGGCAGCTGCTATTGATGCAAGTTTGGTGGATCATATAGAAGCATTATCCCACAAACAAGCACAAAAGTTATTACAGGTTCAAAAGAAAATGCTTCGTGCCGAAAAACGAAAGTATGAAGTAGAACAACAGCAAATAACAAAAATTATGGAGGAGTTGTTTCCGGGTGGTAGCCTCCAAGAGCGTACCGAAAATATAGCAGATTGGTATAAAATTTATGGCACCCATTTTGTGCGTGCCATAGTAGAAAATTCTGACGATTTTAGTAAAGGATTTACCCTTTTGTATCTTAACGATTAGTATCTAAATGATTAGCGCTTTTGATTAAACATCAAAGCCATTGTTCCAATCTGATTTTAATTTGTTTACTTTTTCAGTTACCTCATTACTTAAATTATTTTTATAAGCAGCAATTGTATTTGAAACGGATTCGTTTGTTGCGCCAACAATTTGTGCAGCAAGTATGCCTGCATTTTTTGCCCCATTAAGTGCAACAGTTGCTACTGGAACCCCACTAGGCATTTGTAAAATTGAAAGTACCGAATCCCAACCATCAATTGAATTTGATGATTTAATGGGAACGCCAATAACAGGTAGGGTAGTAATGGAAGCTACCATACCTGGTAAATGAGCTGCTCCACCTGCACCTGCAATAATAACTTGTAAGCCTCTTTGTTTTGCAGTAGTTGCATACTCAACCATACGTATGGGGGTTCGGTGTGCCGACACCACAGTTAATTCAAATGGGATATTAAACTGCTTTAAAATATTGGCAGCATCTTGCATGATTGTTAAATCACTGTCGCTTCCCATGATAATACCTACAATTGGTTGAATGGTACTCATATTTACTGTTTATGGTGCAAATTTACTTAATTTTTTACCTCAAAGCCAAAATCGTGTGCAGCGCTTGGTTTAAGCAATACCTCAGCTTTGGCGTCTGTAATGGTTATTTTAATGGACGTGGTTGTAATAGGCTCAAAAGTGGCAATCTTTTTACGACCAATAGTAGTACCATCAAATATTTTCACAAAATTGCCATTCGCATTGTCTTTTGCTTCTATTGCAAAACTTTTTACGCGCTGACCGTGTTCAATTAATTCTTGCAACACCACAGCGTTTAATTTGGTTGGCTTACTAAATGTATACGTCAGTGTTGGTAGTCCAGCAGTTGTTTTAACGACCGGCTTTAGTCCTGCAAATAAATTTGTTTTAAATGCTTTTTCTCTAAGTGCTGCAAAACCTACTAGTGATGCAGAGTCTGCTTCATGAAATAGTCCGCGTCTATCGGGAGGCACATTTAATAATAAGTTGCCACCATTACCCACAGATTTTAAAAACAAATTAAATAGGGTATTTGGAGATTTTACTTTGTTGTCCTCTTTGGCATGGTAAAACCATCCTGGTCTAATAGAAACATCAGCCTCTGCAGGAATCCATAATTTACCATTTACATTACCTTGGTTAAGTGTATCTTCTGGAGGGCCACCATAACCTCTATAAAAACCAGCCGTGTCTAATAAATTCCAATTGGTATTGCCAATAATGCCACGCTCATTTCCACACCATCTGATGCTTGGCCCAATATCACTAAAGATCATCAGATGCGGTTGAAATGCAAATGCCGAATCTTCAAAACGTCTAAATGTATATTCTTGTTTTTTGCCGTTAGGGCCTTCACCGTTTGCACCATCCCACCATAGTTCAAAAAATTTACCATAGCCGGTTAATAATTCTTTCATGGTAGCAATGTAGATGTCATTGTATTTAGGCGTACCATAATCAGGATGGTTTCTATCCCATGGAGAAATATAAACACCCATTTCTAGTCCACCTTTTTTACATGCATCCGATAGCATTCGAACCACGTCACCTTTGCCCTCTAACCATTTGCTTTCTCTAACTGTGTGCGTACTGTATTTAGAAGGCCATAAGCTAAAGCCATCATGGTGTTTAGCGGTTAATATAATACCCTTTGCACCTGCAAGTTTTGCAACGCGCACCCACTGGTTGCAATCAAGCTGGGTTGGTGCAAAAACAGTTGGATCTTCTTTACCATCACCCCATTCTTTATCGGTAAAAGTATTAGGCCCAAAATGTATAAACAAATAAAATTCCTTTTCGTGCCAAGCCAAATGCTCTTTGGTTGGAACCGGTAACACGGGTTTAATTTTTTGCGCAAATCCAATGGTACTAAGTAACACAAGAAATGCAAGCATTGTTTTTTTCATAGTGGCTATTATTGAAGTTGTCTTTTATAGAGTTGAATGGTGTTATGTAATCCTAAATATAAGGAATCGCACACAAGTGCATGTCCAATACTTACTTCATTTAAATGTGGAACTGCATTTTTAAAATATGCAAGGTTTTGAAGGTCTAAATCATGACCTGCATTAATTCCTAAGCCAAGTTTATATGCCAGACTTGCGGCTTCTGTATACGGTACAATCGCTGCTTCTTTGTTGCCTTTTGCAAAAGAAGTTGCATATGACTCGGTATAAAGTTCGATGCGATCGGTACCGGTTGTAGCAGCAGCTTCCACCATTGCAGCAATTGGATCTACAAAAATCGAAACTCTAATATCTGCACTTTTAAAAAGAGCAATAGTTTTAATTAAATAGTCTTGATTGTTAACCGTATCCCAACCATGATCACTGGTGAGTTGACCCTGCACATCTGGCACGAGTGTTACTTGGTGCGGCCTCGTTTCTAATACCAACTTTACAAACTTATCTTCGGTGGGATTACCTTCTATATTAAACTCTGTTGTAAGTACTTTTTTTAAATCATGTACATCTTTATAAGTGATATGACGTTCATCGGGTCTGGGGTGAACCGTGATACCGTCGGCGCCAAATTTTTCGCAGTCGAGGGCTACTTTAATGACATCGGGGTTATTGCTGCCCCTCGCATTACGAAGAGTGGCAATTTTGTTGATGTTTACACTTAAATGGGTCATGTTGTAAAAATACTAAAATCTTGCCTCCTTATGCATTAAATTGCAGGCAATTATCCCGAACTATATCGATACAAAATTGTTAGTGTAGTATGTCTTATCCATCATTAGAAGCCTGTTTATTAGATTTAGAAAAAGCAGGACATTTAATACGCATTAAAGAAGAAGTTGACCCTCATTTAGAAATGGCGGCAATTCATCTTCGTGTCTATGAAATGGGAGGGCCTGCCATTTTATATGAAAATGTAAAGGGATCAAAATTTAGGGCGGTTTCTAACATATTTGGAACCCTTGAGCGCAGTAAATTTATATTTCGAAAGAGTTTACCCGCCGTTAAAAAGCTCATTAAATTGAGGTCTAATCCTTTGGAAGCCATCAAGCATCCCATAGATAATTTTACAGCTGGCCTTGCTGCCATTAAAGCACTTCCATTAAAAAATCCATTTAAGCAGCCAGTTAATTATCAAGAAATTAATATTTCAGACCTACCTCTTATAAAGCATTGGCCTAAAGACGGAGGCGCATTTGTAACCTTACCACAGGTTTACACCGAAGACCTCGACAAGCCAGGTATTTTTAATGCCAACCTTGGCATGTACCGTATTCAGCTTACAGGAAATGACTATGAGTTAAATAAAGAAATAGGACTTCATTATCAATTACACAGGGGCATTGGTGTACATCAAACAAAGGCCAATAAAAAAGGACAACCATTAAAAGTGAGTTGTTTTATTGGTGGACCACCTTCTCATAGTGTTGCAGCTGTCATGCCACTACCAGAAGGTATTAGCGAAATGACTTTTGCAGGACTTCTTGGATCGCGAAGGTTTAGATATGCCTACAAAGATGGTTTTTGCTTAAGTACAGATGCTGATTTTGTAATTACCGGTGAAGTTTATCCGCACGAAAATAAACCTGAAGGCCCATTTGGGGATCATTTGGGATACTATAGTTTGCAACATTCATTTCCGCTGATGCGTGTCCATAAAGTATACGCAAAAAAAGATGCGATTTGGGCATTTACCGTAGTAGGTCGTCCACCACAAGAAGACACTAGTTTTGGACAACTCATACATGAAATAACAGGTGATGCAATACCGCAAGAAATACCCGGTTTAAAATCGGTACATGCAGTTGATGCTGCAGGGGTTCATCCTTTATTATTAGCCGTTGGCAGTGAACGTTACACACCGTATACACCCACAAAGCAACCTGCCGAACTATTAACCATTGCCAATCATATTTTAGGAACCGGTCAATTAAGTTTAGCCAAGTTTTTATTTATTACCGGCTCTGATACGCAAAATATTGATGCACAGGATACGCTTTCTTTTATGACCTATTTACTAGAGCGGATTAATCTTAATCGTGATGTTCATTTTTATACGAATACCACCATGGATACCCTCGATTATTCAGGAACAGGTATTAACAGTGGAAGTAAAGTAGTATTTGCAGCCTATGGCGATAAAATAAGAACCTTAACAAATACGGTTCCTGCTTTTTTAAATTCGCTAGAAGGTTTTGGTGGAGCGCATCTTGCCATGCCTGGTGTTGTGTGTATTACGGCAGCTGCGTATACAAATGCGCAAGATGCAGCATCACTAGTAAATAAATTAAATGCGCAGGTTTCAAATGCAAATGAAGAATTAGCAGGTACTGCCATTATTGTACTTTGTGACGATGCTAGTTTTACTGCGCAAACACTTAATAATTATTTGTGGGTTACCTATACAAGAAGTAATCCATCTCACGATATTTATGGTATAGGTGCATTCACCCAAAGTAAACACTGGGGTTGTACTGGCCCTCTTGTTATTGATGCAAGAATTAAACCGCATCACGCACCTGTATTAATTAAAGATGAAACGGTAGAAAAACGCGTGGATCAGTTATTTGAAAAGGGTGGAAGCCTTTATTCGCTTAGTTCTACCCAGGTATGATCGGCGAGTAAACGAACACTTGAAATAAATTGTTTAAAAGGCCCGTGACCACCCCATTCCTGAGGTGATACCAAAGAGAGCATATGGTTGCCATCATTTTTCTCATACAAATGATAGGTATGTCCTATTTGAGGTTTGAATCCAAGCTTTGCTTCGTAAATCATTAAACTTAATTCTTTGCGCTTTCTAATTTCTTGCGCTTGCTTTGCTAGTAATTCAATTTGTTGCTTGATTTGATCGAGTTGCATATTGGTTTGCTCTTCCATGGCCCATAAAGCCTTATGCTTGATAACACCTTCTTTGGTGGGTCTGATAGCAACACCAGCAGCAGATGCTGCATAAGGCATTACACTTAATTGCTTGTGGTAAATTTCTGTGTTGGTAAATGCTTCGCCATCAGGTTTTGTTCCTTTTTGTGTAATTTTTAAATAACCATTGGCAAGTATTTCATGCGTTACATCAAGTACTGTTTTTTCTTCTTTAACAAAACGTGTAACTAGGGTAGAGGCATTGGGTATTTCTGCAAACAATGTATCCGCTAAAATTTGATTATCAAATGCACGTAATGTAGCATCTGGTACCACTTCGTGTTGGGTATAAAAAGCTTCGTTTTCGATGCTTACCCAGTTACTGCTAATAAGCAGGGTATGACCATTATTAATGCTTTCAATTTTATAATTTCCACTTTTAGGAGCAAGGCCATGTTCGAATGAACATTTTTCAGGAAAAAGTTGCCAGCTGGCTAGAAAATTATAGGCTTGAACCATAGTGTTTGGGTTATTCTTGTTATAACAAATCTCCTTTGTAAAAGTTGTCGATAGTCTCAATTATTTAGTTCATTTGAACAAAATCGGGTCTGCGAATGAGTTGACTATTGTATCTAAATTTAAGGCCAGTGGCGAGGCTTATATTAAGTGGCGTCATATTTGAAATAGTACGAGGATAATAGTATGCTTTAAGCTCAATAGTTCCAAAAACAAGGTTTTCATTTCTAGTCCTACAACCTAGTCCTAGTGCCGTATAAATACTCCCTTTTTCAACCGCCTCTCCAATTAATTTTATATAGCTACTGTTTACAAACATAAAAGGGGCAAAGCTAAATCCATAGTATTTCACTTTGTTATAATACACTGATTCTATATTACATGATACCCTTGTGGCTGCTTGGATATTATCATTTTTAAATGTTGGAATACCATATTCGCTTCTTAAATAAAGAGGCTCATTTAAAATGGTATTTACTTGTTGCGTTGCACTAATTTGCACAAAGCTTCTTTTAGACCATTTTGGATTGGATAATTTTTTAAGTGTTGTAAAATAATTGACCGAACTTAAAAAACTGATATCCTCCAACAATCCATTGTGTAAGTATCCACCCATTTTTATATTAAAATTGGTGTAGTTCTTTTGGTCTGTAAAATAGTCTCTTTCATAATCAATGCCTATATATGGCCTTGTTCTGGTATTTCGCTGTGTTAATCCACTCACCACCGAAAAACTATAGCCCTCTGGAACGTCTTCATTTCGTCCAAAACCATAAATAAAATTAGTGTGGTAATATTCTTGTTTAAATATATTTATGGCAACCAGTCCAGCGTCAATATTGCTATAGTGAATATTGTATTTAATATTTGCTGTGTCAGGAATTTCACTAAATCTTTTTGACATAGCTCTAAAGCTTATAAACTTTCGAAGTCTTGTTTGTAAATTATCTTTTACCCTAAGACCAGCTCCAATATTAATACCCATCCACCCGTCCATCATACCATAGGCATACTTGTACATATGTTGGTAGGGGGCCCTAGTGTTATACGTATTACTAGACGCGTATGTTCCAAATTCAAATCCACCGGTAAAACTATGATAGGGGCTAACAAGGGGTAAATCACCTTTTATATAACGTGCATATTCTTCTCTTCGACCACTATTAAAAGCTGGCTTAATTTTATCGATGCCAAAAGTAAGGTTAAAAAAACTACCCATAAAATTACGTTTGATGTATTCAAAACCAGTTGCTGCTAAGGGTCTTCTATCTAAATCGTAAAGTGCATTTATTTGAATTTTATCACCAAGACCAAAAATATTATTGTGGTTGATTTCTGCATTAAAAGATTGAATGCTTCCAATATTGCCACTTCCACCAAATGGGAATATATCTTTCCACTGGATATTCATGATAACACCATTTGAATCGGTAGGGT
>Ga0209768_10002608_pt1 | contig 11135 bp, 23 predicted proteins | sample LauGreSBDMM110SD_3_FD_187564 | JGI IMG/M metagenome (GOLD analysis project Ga0209768, IMG submission 187564) | Freshwater lake microbial communities from Lake Michigan, USA - Sp13.BD.MM110.SD (SPAdes) (version 2) | ecosystem: Environmental > Aquatic > Freshwater > Lake | place: Lake Michigan... | reverse complement strand
TTAAAAAACCAACAGCCAAGAAACCTATGCGCCTTCAATCTTCCAAGATTGTTAAACTTAATGCTGCCTACATGATATTAAGAGACCAGTTCTTAAAGAGAAAACCTCATTGTGAGGCTCACTTACCGGATTGTGCTATTAGTGCCTGTGACGTACACCATAAAGCTGGGAGAATTGGTCCTCTATTGTTAGATGATACTCAATTCCTAGCTGTATGCAGGACATGTCATAACTATATAGAAACTCACCCTAAAGAAGCAAAGTTATTAGACTTTAGTAAATCAAGAGAATCATGATTATAAAATTTGAAGTAATAGAAGGGCTTGAAAACCTAAGACTATTAGACCGCACGTGGCGTGGAGACAGCAATGATCTTACACTACACATTGATCTTACTAACCTTATACGTAAGCTATATGGTGATACAGAAGATAAGGTACTAACCTTTGAGATATCTGCTCTGCCTATAGAAGACAGTGAGAGATTTACTCTTGATAAAGTTAGCAAAGGATTACCTGGGGCCATGTATACTCATAGTACACTAGGCATTCACTATATATGTGAGCTACTGCTCTTATATGTGGGACCCGAGTTTCCTAAACATTTTTACATTAAAAAAGTATGAGTAGAGAAGAGATACAAAAGCAAGCACTAGACACACTTATTGCTAATAAGAGATCTGGTATTGCTGTATCTATGGGAGTTGGTAAAACTCTTATAGGTCTACAGCATATAGTTCAGCATTATCATGAAGATTTACGTGTATTGGTTGTAGCGCCTAAGCGTTCCATACTTAAATCATGGGTTGATGAAGCAGAGAAGTTTAATCTTCAGTACTTGTTAACTCATGTTAAGTTTACTACTTATTTATCTTTGGGAAAACAGGATTTAAATTATGATGTTGTGTACTTAGACGAGTGCCATAATCTATTAGATTCACATGATCCTTGGCTTTCACAGTACAAAGGTAGTATTGTAGGTCTTACTGGCACACCACCACGGATTGCAAAATCCGAGAAAGGACAAATGGTTGCTAAGTATTGTCCTATTAAATACCGTTACATTACTGATGAAGCAGTAGAAGATGGTATTCTAAATGACTATGAAATCATTATTCATTTACTTAATCTAGACAGTAACCAGAATTATTATCAAAAGACTAAGAAAGGGAGTTTCCCTACATCTGAGTTAAAGAACTATAATTACTGGAGTCAAAGATTAATGAGTGCTAATGGCTTTAAAGAAGAACAAATCCTTAGAGTAATGCGTATGAAATCTATGATGGGTTATCCCAGCAAAGAACGCTATGCAATAAGATTGTTTAATAAGATAACTGATAAAGTAATATTGTTTGCTAATACACAAGAGCAAGCAGATAAGATGTGTAACTATAGTTATCATAGTAAAAATAAAGGTTCTGAAGCTAATCTCGATTTGTTTAAGAGTGGTGACATTGATAAGTTAAGTTGTGTATTACAGCTTAGTGAAGGTGTAAATATACCTAACCTTAAACAGGGTATCATTATGCATGCGTATGGTAATGAGCGGAAGTCTGCACAAAGACTTGGTCGTATGTTGAGATTAAACCCCGATGAAAAAGCAGTTATTCACATATTATGTTATGATGATACTGTTGATACTACATGGGTACAGAATGCTTTAGAGCAATATGATGACACAAAAATTAAATGGATTAAAACAAATGAACAGTAATTTACCCGCTGGTGCAGAACAAGATGTTAGTGCACCTTGGAATCAAGTAAGTGATTTATGTAGGAATTGTGATCGTGATAGCATTAGAGTTATGGCTCAAGAGTCTACTCATGATGAATCCGATGTTGATGAATATTTTGAGGCAATGCTTGAAGAAGCAGACATATGCCGTGATTGTTTTAAAGAAGAACAAGCAGATGATGATGGCTGGTGTAACTGGAAGTCCTGAGTTAGAAACCATTGAAGATATTAAGCTTGATTTATCCTTCTTGGAGGATAGCAAGCTAATACTCTTTAATGATGACCATAACTCCTTTGATAAGGTGATTATGGCTCTTATTATCTACTGTCAAATGTCTAGTGCAAAAGCAGCTGAGATTGCAATGAAAGTACACAATGATGGTAAAGCTGTAGCAAAGTATGGGTCTCGTAAAGACCTAGAAGTTATAGCTGGTATATTTGGTGAACTAGATTTAACCTGTGAAATAGAAGACCCATGAAAAGTAAAAGACTAACTGATGATGAGATCATCAAAGAATTAATAAACGTTATGTTTACTATAGCTGGTCATGATGTAACCTTTGAGGACATCAAAGGCCGTAAGGATCAATGGTACTATGAATGGACCATGACTCCTGAGCAAGAAGAAAAGTGGATGGAGCATATGGTAAAGTATTTCCGTAAGCACAGAACTATGACTATTAGACATGCTAAGACATCCGCTTCAATGTTTAACCTGATGTATGGCCTCAAGGTCAACCGTCCTGAACTAGAACAAGAGAATGACTAAGTATTTAATGTGGGCATTAGCATTTATCTTACTACTAGATTGTGCTGCTACAATAGGTGTATACCTATCTGTAAAAGATAAGCCTCTTGAGAGAGAGGACTACCAAATGTTTAAAGCTGTTAAGATACCGGAGGATACCGTTTGGGTAGACCCGATAACTGTAGGCACAACAACTGATCCTGAAGGTTTATGACAACAAAAGAAGTATTAGAAGATCTTATTAAGCAGATGGAACACATGCGCAGTAATAAGGCTGTGCCTTATCTTAATCCGTATAAGGGTATAGATGATTGTGTTGACCTTATTTATAGAAAAATTAAAACCCTTAAAGAATGAAGACAGAGTACACTAACCGGTATCGTGATGTAATTACCTTTGAGAAGAAGGATGATGTCATAGAGATGACAGGGTTTACTGAGCACTACCGCGTAGGTGGATGGCCAGGTGAAACAGATATGCCTAACTTTAAGTTCTCTATGATAGACCCTAGTGGTGGACCATATATTACTGCACAAGCGGAATGGCATGGTGAGGAGATGAATGGTACAGATATGGGATCTTTTCTACCAGAGTGGGCAGGTCTTAAGATAGAGTACATTACAGTAGAAGAAGGATTAGCTAAATTACATTTATGTCATTAGAACACAAGGATTTAGAAAGAATCAAGATTGCTAATCTTGTAGTGTGGTTACAGATGGCTGTGTTTGCAGCAGATGAAACCGCTAACATAAAGTGGTTTAACAGGCATAAGACTAAGAATGTCTTGAATAACTTTAATGATATCGTAGTTAAACAACACGGTCCATTACTGAAAGCATTCTGGGATATACCTGACCAAATAGACATGGTAGAAATGTCTAATAGATTGAGCAAGTTTGCAGAGCTCATAACAGATATGGATTATCTGGAAATGCAAGAGTGTGCGGAATTAATTGAAAATCATTTAAAAGAAAAAAGAAATGGAAACATTTGATGCATGTGTATTTGTATTTACTGGTTTAACTACCGGCATGGCTATAGGTTTAGCTATTAGAAATAGAAGAATTAAAAATCTTAAAAGTGAAATTATATGGGAAGGAATTAAGTATAGTAAATTAGTAGATACTTACACGGACTGTATTATTGAGGTAAATCGCCTAAAGTTTGAGAGCTACTTAAAACCTATTCCTCCAGTTAAGAAAGAGGTTGTAGTTAAGAAGAAAGTAGGAAGACCTAAAGGAAGTACTAATAAACCTAAGACAAATGGCAAACCAACTACCCGTAAGTATACGCGCAAAAGTAGTAAATAATAACCTAGAGATAGATCCGTTAGGGTCTGCTAAGTTAGGATTGTTTATTAAAGGCTTAGATGATAATGACACAGTTATTATTACCTATGAAGTGCAAACTGATGATGCTAGCTATGCTCAAGTGAGTAAAGTGCATAAGCATATCAGAGAGCTTGCTAACTATACCGGTGATTCATTTGAAGATATGAAACTCCAGGTTAAGTTACGTGCTGGCCTATGTAATAATAGTGATTGCAGATCTTTTGCTGATTGTAGCAAAGAGGAATTAAGTATGGCTATTCAGGCGTCGATTGAGATTGGGGAGCTGGTGGGGTTTTCTCTTTACTGAGACGCTCACCAGTTTCTAAATCTATTTCAATTTCTTCCATTAAACCTTGCTCTTCAGCAAGGTCTTCTAATAGAAGTTGAAATGACATAACGGTATATATATGGTAGGCTAGCGGGGTTTCCTGCTTGCCTTCTTTTAAATCTGCCATTATTTTTTGAAAATGCTCTTTGTCTTTATACTCAAAGTGTTCAGCAAGCATTTTGTTGAACCTAAAGTAGAAAATACCTGGTATCTCAGCTTTGATAACTTTATCCTTATCAATGATTTTTACCTTTTGTGTTTTCTTTTCTGACATAGTATTTAATTTATACAAACTTATGACCCAAGAAATTAATATCCAAGAGATTAGCCAAAAACTTTATGACAAGGTAAAAGATAAGGGATGGAATAAACTTCGCACTTTTCTATTATCATCTGATATGGATGATATCTTAGAAGCTTTAGTGAAAGAAGTTGAGCAAGGTAAACGCTTTACCCCTCCTGTTAAAAGTCTATTTACCGCTTTAGAAAAATGTCCTTTAGATACTATTAAAGTAGTTATCATAGGACAAGATCCTTATCCACAATTTAATGTTGCGGATGGTATTGCCTTTAGTTGTAGCAATACAGGTAAGATTGAGAAATCATTACAGTATATGCATAACTCTATTGTAGAAACTGTTAATGCGGAATATGTAGGAAGTCCTGATTTGTCCCCCTGGGCTGAACAAGGTGTACTCCTGCTAAACTCAGCACTAACAACTACGATTGGTAAACCAGGAACCCACCAAGAATTGTGGCAGCCGTTTGTTGCTTACCTCCTAGATATACTAACTCATTATAAAGATGGTTTAGTGTATGTATTCTTAGGTAGGAAAGCACAAGAATTTGCCGATATGGTTCCAGATACAAACTATAAGATTATGGTATCGCATCCTGCGAGTGCTGCATACAATGGCAGCAAGTGGGATTGTAATGACATGTGGAATCAAATAAATAACTACTTAGATGAAAAAGGACAACAACCCATATCCTGGTAGAATTAAGATTAAACTTATACTAGATCCAAAGTTTGGTGAAGTAGAGTTTCAAATAGAAGAAACTAATATTAAAAACAAATGTCTATATGATGCGCTATCTGAATACGGTATTGAGCTTGAAAGAGCTAAGTATATTGTAGAGGATGTTGCCAAGTGTACAAACACTGGTAAGTTTTATCATATGGAACCAATAGACTACACAAAATATGGCAGAGAAAGACGTTATGAAGCTGAGGAGCAATATCAGGCAAGATTTGGCCCAGCTAAACTATGATCTGAATTTAGTTATTTCTAAGTTCTTTAGTAGTATTCAACAAGATTTGAATAAGTATGATAAATACATAGGTGATTGCCATGCAATTATACCTGGTATAGATAACTTCAACGTTGTAGTCAACTTAGCTGAAGAACTTTATCCTGAAGACATGCCTTTTACTGATAACATGAAAATTCGTAAACAACAAGTTATTATCATAAGACAATGTTGTTATCTAATAGGTAGTGAACTTGGTTTAAGTTATGCTCATATGGTGAGAGTTCTTAATCAAAGACATGGTGAGAAGGTTACACATCACGCTACTATGCTACATGGTACAAAGAAAGCTCGTACTGCATTGGAAATCAAGGACAAAAGTGTATTGCCTATATGGAGTAACCTTATGGCTAAAATGCAAGAAAGGAATTATACAAAATCATTTGTATCTTTAGAGTCTATTGATGAATTATGAAAGAGTTATTTGATTTTTTAGTAACCAAAGGAGTTTCTCCTAACAGCTATTACTTACTATGGTCTATATATAACGGAATATCTCCGCAAAATATTAAGGTACCAATAGAAGTTAGAGCTATGTCGCAACAAGGTTATCTTGATGCTGAAGGAAAGTTAACTCCTAAAGGTTTAGAACTAATAAAAATTAACTCTAAATCTAAAACACCAATACCTCAAGATGTATCTGATAATATAGATAAGTATCTAAATCTTTTTCCAAAGGGTAAATTACCAAGTGGTAAACCTGCTCGAGTAAACAAGAAGAATATAGAAGACTCTTTTACATGGTTTCATAAAAACTATACGTATGACTGGGATATTATCCTACGTGCAACATGGTATTATATAGAAACCTATGAGAAAGCTAACTATATGTACATGAAGAATTCACAGTACTTTATACGTAAACAAAATACGGATAAGTCTTGGGATTCAGAGCTTGCTAACTACTGTGATATAATCATTAATGGTGAAGATGAAGATGACGCACCACATTTTAGTGATAACGTAGTATGATTAAAAAACTTTTTACAAAAGAAAAGATGCTATCTATAATTGTTAGTATCTTTTTTTCAATACTTAGTTGGTTTATAACCAATGCATTAATCATAAAAATAGAGCTAGGGCAGTATTTTCTTATAGAATTACTCTTGCTTTTGCTAAGTTATTTTTATATATTCGTAGTGCAGAAATTACATCTACCTCGTGCTGAATAAGTACGGGGTTTTTTATCCTTAAACAATGACAACAAAGAAAACAAATACAAGCTGGAATAGCCAGCGGGAAGGATTTCTTGACTCTTTGAAGTATATGAAGGGACGTCAACAAGGTCATATCAAAAGCCTAAAGACACCCTGGGATAAGTTCAATGACGCAACAACAAGTGGTTTAGAGTGGAACTCAATGACGGTTATTGGTGGAAGACCAGCAAGCGGGAAAACTCTTATCAAAGATCAGATTGTACGTGAAGCTTTTATCTTGAATAAAGGTGAAAACTTTAGAGTACTGGAATTTCAGTTTGAGATGATAGCTCGCACCTCAGCTATCCGTGAATACTCCAGTGTACTTGGTAAACCCTATAAGTACTTATGTAGTGCATCAGGGACACTTACCGATGAAGATCTTGAAGTTTGTTATAACTATGCTAAAGAAAGGGTGCAATATCCCATAGACATCGTGGATACTCCTTGTACAGTTAATGAGTTCAAAGAAATCATTAAGGACTATATGGAATACTACGCTGAACCTGATGAGGATGGTAATACCGTTTTTAAGAAGACTGTTATAACATTAGACCATTCACTCTTGCTCAAAAAGGCACCTTTTGAGAAAGATAAATACGAAACGTTGTATAATTTAGGTGAGGCGTTAACGGAACTTAAACGTAGGTATCCAATAGCGTTTATTATCTTAAGTCAGCTTAATAGGAGCATCGATAATCCTGAGCGTAGTGAAGATGGTAAGTATGGTAACTTCATACTTGAGTCTGACCTATTTGGAGCTGATGCTTTATTACAACATGCCGACACACTAGTAGGTATTAACAGACCTGGGAAACAAAAGATACGCTTATATGGCCCCGATAGATTTATTATCGAGGATGATAAGGTTCTTGTAATGCATTTTATCAAATGCCGTAATGGCGATGCTAGAATGAGTTTCTTTAAGGCCGAGTTTGAGAAAATGAGGATTGTTGAAACCGAAACCCCACCACAACAAGAAAGAAAAATTAAATACTAAGTAACATGTCCATAAGTACAACACAAAAAACAGACAATGTAAAAGATAAGCTATCTGATCTTAGACAACATCATCAGGAAACTTTTGATATCCTAGGTATACCAGAGGCTCTTTATCTTCCTAAGTTAATTTATCGCCCACAAGGTAAAGACGATATGCACTTCAGCATGTTTGTTGGTGAGCTCCGTAAAGAACAAGATGTTTATACCGAAGCTGTAAGCCAAGCCAAAGATCCTGAAGATCTTAATCGCACTTTATATGTTTGGCGTTATAACCCACACTGGTTAGAAGAATATGATACCACCGAGCCTATGGCTAATGGTCAAGTAAGATATTTGATTCCAGCTTCTGAGTTAGTTAAAGTTAACATTCCTAACAAGGAAGAAAAGAAAACTATTTCAACTAAAGGTAATTCACCTTCGGCGCCACTTATAATGGATTTTGATGAAATTCTAGATCCTGCACAAGATGCTCCAGTTGACCAGCTAACCATTCGTGACTTAGCTGCTATTCTATGGAAGAAACCTATTAGTAGTAAGAAATGGTTAAACGATTTAATGAAATAAAATGGAGATCAAATTACCACTAGAAAAAGTTATGGCTACTACACAGAGTCCTAATAACTTGATTATCTTTTCAAAGCCTAAGACAGGTAAAACAACCTTGTTTGCTAGTCTTGAGAACTGCTTAATTCTTGATTTAGAAAATGGCGCCGATTACATTGACGCTATTAAGATTAAAGCAACTTCTGTTGAAGAGATAAAGCATATTGGAAAAGCTATTAAAGATGCTGGAAATCCTTATCAGTATGTAGCAGTTGACACAATCACTGCTCTTGAAGAGCTGTGTATTCCTTATGCCGAGGAACTTTATTCTAGAACCCCTATGGGTAAGAACTGGTTTGGTTCTGCAAAAGCACAATATGGTACTATTCTTAGTTTACCTAATGGTGCTGGTTACCCATATCTCAGAGAGGGCTTCACAAAGGTTGTTGAGTATATCAAAACCTGGGCTCCTAGAACTATATTAATAGGACACGTGAAGGATACAATGCTTGAGAAAAACGGTTCCGAGTTTAGCTCTTTAGACTTGGATTTAACCGGTAAGTTAAAGAGAATATCTTGCTCTAATTCAGATGCAATAGGTTACTTATATCGCAAAGGCAAAACTAATATCTTAAGTTTTAAAACTTCTGATGAGGTTGCATGCGGTGCAAGACCTGAACACTTGAGAAATCAAGAGTTTATTGTATCTGAAGTAACAGAAGACAATAAGATAATTGTGGATTGGAGTAAAATTTATATTGATTAACCCTAAGTAAAAATGATAAGTACAAAAGATGTAGTAGGTACTACTGGTGGATCCAGTGTTCCTAAAGTAATTCAACCAGGTAATGAGACCTGCACAGTTTTAAATATTAAGTTAGAGCCAGCTCGCTTTAAAGAAGGCGGCTATGATGTTCTTCTTAATGTAGAAGGCCCGGAGATGGGAGATGACTTTGAAGGCTTCTGGCTTGATAAAGACAACCAAGCTAAAGGTCGTCACAAAGGTAAAGTAGGCCGTATTCGCGCAAGTGAATATCCTTATGCTGATGGCACCACTAAAACTGGTGTTGAAGTTAGCCGTGATAAAGAGTTATTGCGTTTCTTACAATCATTTTGTAAGGAGACTCATACTCTAGAATGGTTTACTGCTCAGGATAATAAGCATGCGACTATTGAGTCTTTGTTTGAAGCATATAACAATGACAAGCCATTTGATGGTAAGGAGTTGCGTATGTGTGTTGCTGGTAAAGAGTATGTTAATAAGGAGGGTTACACCAACTATGACTTATTCTTACCAAAGTATTCTCGTGGTCAAGTGCCATTTGAGTCTGCTAATGTTGATGAGGTATCCAGTAAGGTAGTATCATTTGATGAGCAAGTTCATGTTAGAAAGCGTAAAGTTGAAAACGTGAGTTCATTTGGTGATTCAAAACCTGCTGCACCAGCATCATCAGGTGACTTTGACCTATAAGTTTAATGTAGAATGTAGAAGGGGAGTGTATTGCTCCCCTTTTTGTTCTTAAAATAAAAAATATGATTAGTACAAAATTACAAGCATTAACTGCTAATGCTGTTCCTTCTTATTGGGTTTTTGAATACTATTGCAAACTAGATGAAAAACTTTCTGGTCAAGATATAAAGATTACTTCACCGTTTAATGTTGGTGAAAAGAATCCTAGTTTTTGTATCTATGTGAAAGGTAATAGGTATTTCTTTAAAGACTTCTCTACAGATAAGGGAGGTAATCATATAGAATTTATTAAGTTATTACATAACTGCGATGCTTTAAAAGCAGTAGCAACTATGCTTGATGACTATAATGAATTTATGCAGAGTAACTATGATGACAGGTATATTGAATCTGATGGTCGCTATGAGGTTACAAGTTATGAAGAACGCCAATGGGATTCACTTGATGCGGCGTATTGGACACAATTTAAGATTGCTTCTGATACTCTTAAGCATTATGATGTAAGACCATTAGAATCTTATGTAATGGAGAAAGACAATAACCCGGATGTAAAAATACGTAAAGCGTATATATACGGTTATTTTAGAAGTGACGGACAACTTTATAAAATTTATCAGCCTAAATCTAAGGATAATAAATTTATAAAAGTTAAAAGTTATATTCAAGGTACTGACCAACTTAAGTTTGATAAACCAAATCTTATTATCTGCAGTTCTCTTAAAGATATCATGGCATTATCTAATTTTGGCTACAACGCTGAATTTGTTGCGCCAGATAGTGAAAACATTATGATCCCTAGTGGGTCAATTGCAATGTATAAAGATCGTTATAAAGCCATTTGTACTCTATTTGACTATGATGAAGCAGGTATAAGATCTGCAGATAAGTACAAGACTATTTATGGATTAAATAAAGTTATCCTACCTATGTCTAAAGACTTATCAGATTCTGTTATGGATTATGGTATAGATAGGACACACGAAAGTTTACACCCTTTATTAAAAGAAGCATTAAAGAAATGAGTTGGATCTACCAGTTAAAAGAATTCACCGAGGACATGATTCCTGATGGTGCTGTAGGATTTGTATACCAGATGGATGTTATCCTAGATGGTGAACGCAAGTCCTACATTGGCAAGAAGAACTTCTTTGCAGATGTTAAGACTAAGCTTTCTAAGAAGGCTATGCCCACTGACAAACGCCTGAAGTCCTACAAGCGTGTAAGAAAAATTGTATATCAGAACTACTATAGTAGTAATGAAACACTTAAGGCAGCTCATAAGGCTGGAGTAATAATCAAAAGGACTATCCTAAAGATATGTTACTCTAAGACAGAGCTCTCTTATCAAGAAGTTAAATACCAATTTATGTGTGAGGTACTAGAGAAAGACATCTGGTTAAACGCTAATATCTTAGGTAGATTTTATAAACAAAAGTAATATGGCAAGTTTAAGAACAATGACATTATTTGC
>Ga0209768_10002607_pt1 | contig 11139 bp, 8 predicted proteins | sample LauGreSBDMM110SD_3_FD_187564 | JGI IMG/M metagenome (GOLD analysis project Ga0209768, IMG submission 187564) | Freshwater lake microbial communities from Lake Michigan, USA - Sp13.BD.MM110.SD (SPAdes) (version 2) | ecosystem: Environmental > Aquatic > Freshwater > Lake | place: Lake Michigan... | reverse complement strand
TGTTGTTCATTCAACGCTTTTTGCACTTCCAATAATTTCGTTTCTGTTTCAAAAACTACTGGGTAATAACTGTAATTCCATTGCGTATTTTCTCTAATTTTAATTTTTGAAAGCTTCGTGAAGTCAAGATTTGCATTATAATATTCAACTACTTTTTTTCTACCCGCAATAATTTCTCCCATGTGAGGAAAAACAGACAATCCCATAGCAGCTTGCAATTCAGAAATTTTTCCATTAATTCCCAATCCATGAAATTCATGTGGGCCATTATGACCAAAATTATGGCTATAAAATAGTTTATCCCTTAAAATGGAATCATTGCAAAAAACAGCCCCACCTTCTCCGGTATGAAACAATTTGGTAGCATGAAAACTACAGGTGCTAACATCGCCATATTCAAAAATTGACTTTCCCTGATAAGTTACTCCAAAAGCATGCGCTGCATCATAAATAACCTTTAAGTTATGTTTTTGGGCAATGGTTTTAATGGCTTCAATATGACAAGGATTACCAAAAACATGAGTAGCTAATATTGCTTTAGTACGAGGTGTAATAGCAGCCTCAATTTTAGTTTCATCAATAGTTAAATAGTCTGGATGAATATCAACAAATACTGGCGTACAATTTTCCCAAACAATAGCTGCGGTAGTGGCTACATAACTAAAAGGAGTGGTGATAATTTCTCCGCCTTTTCCAAGGAGCTTCAAAGCTATTTGTAATGGAATTGTTCCATTGGTCATGATAATGATATTGGAAACAGACAAATATCCTTTTAACTTTTCTTCCAGTTCCAACAATAATGGTCCGCGATTAGTTAACCATTGATTATCGAATACTCTTTTAATTTGTGCTGAATATTCTTCTAAGGGCGGTAGAAATGATTTAGTTACTGGTATCATTTATGCTTTTAGTTTTTATTAGTGAAATTAGATTAAAGAACGATTCGTTTTTAGTCATGTAAGATAGTAAACCAAAAAAAAATATACCGAGTATTGATGGAACGGCAATCTGTATTAAATTGATATAACTTATAAGTAATAAATGAATAATATACATAATAATTGCCATAAAAATTGATATGATTAATGTTGGTATCAAGTCTTTTAATTGATCTTTAGCGTAGTATAAAATTAGTCCGCCAGTGTAAAACGTATTTATAAATAAGGCAGCAAAAGAACCAATTACACTACTCCAAACAAGTCCATAAATTCCGAAATTAAATGTGACTAAAACAAGTACTAGCACCATAACTTTTTTAATAATCTCGAGTTTCAAAAACAAATTGCTTTTGCCATAAACTGACAATATGTTGATGTTAAGTGAGTGGATCGGATGCAACATATATGCGAGGCACAATATTTGAAAAAAAGGTACAGCAGGTATCCACTGTTCACCCAAGAACAAGATGAATAGCGGCTTTGCTAAAACCAATGCCCCAAGCATAAGCGGGGCTGAAATATAAAATGATAACATTAAGATTTTTCTGTATACCCGCAAAGTTCTTTGTTTGTCTTCTGAAATTTGAGACAATAACGGCAATGAAACTTTACTTATAATTCCTGATAAAATTGAAACAGGGTAATTATTAAATGTATATGCCCTTTCATAATATCCTAATGATTGAACACTATAAAATTTTCCAATTAATATATTATATATATTATCAAAAATAGTATTAAGTTGGGCGGATATCATTAATTTATACCCAAAATTCCAATGAGACTTCATTTTTTCGATGGAAAAAACTATTTTAGGTCTCCATTTGATAAATATCCAATACATCATTGTAGCGACAATTTGAGTAGTAAGATATAAACCTACAATACTCCAAACTTTATACTCATTCATAGCCATCCAAACTCCAATAATCAATCCAACTATATTTCCGGGTATATTTAAAATTGCAATCTTTTTGAAATTCATTTCCCTTATAAGCATTGTTTGAGCAATCATTCGCATTGCTGTAATAATAAACCCTAAACAATAAATTCTAATAAGTGACTTCAAAATTGGTTGAGCATAAAAATCTGCTACAAATGGTGCGGCAATAAAAATAAATAAATATGCAATAAGGCTCATTACTAAATTCATGTAAAAAATAGTAGAATACTCCGCTTCATCAGGATTTGCTGTGCGAATTAGAGAGACGGACAAACCACTGTCAACCAAGGTTGTTCCTATTGTAAAAAACACCATTATCATACCTATCAAACCAAATTCATTAGGTCCGAGAAGTCTTGCAAGAACTAAAGTTGCAATAAAGAAAATAGCCTTGTTGAAAACAATATCAATAATTGTCCAAATTGTAGCATTTAAAGATTGCTTCTTAAAATTCAAGTATTTAATTTAAAATTTGCAAAAAACTAAAAACGCTAATGGTGAGAAAATTACTACCCCAAAAATCTTAATCCCATTTTTATAAACTACCATCTACTTCTTTACTTAAAATCCCTTTAACATCAAACAAAACACTATTCTTTTTTCTCAAAGACTCGAAATTTAAGTCTATAAACTCCTTGTGCGCCACCCCTAATACTACCCCATCAAATTTATGGTTTGGTAAAGATTCGGAGGTCTCCAATCCATATTCCTGCTTTACCTCGACTGGGTTGGCCCAAGGGTCATAAATAGTAACCTTAATTCCGTAATCGGTGAGTGCCGAAATTACATCCTTAATTTTAGTGTTTCGGACATCGGGGCAGTTTTCCTTAAAGGTAATTCCTAACATTAACAATGAAGCACCATTAACGGTGATCCCTTTTTTTATCATCAGTTTAACCACTTGAGAAGCTATATATTCACCCATGCTGTCATTCATTCGTCTTCCAGCTAAAATAATTTCGGGATGGTACCCAAATTCTTGTGCTCGTTGTGCTAAATAATAAGGATCTACACCTATACAATGACCACCAACCAAACCTGGCTTAAAAGGAAGAAAATTCCATTTGGTCCCCGCAGCCTCTAAAACAGAGTGGGTATCAATATTCATTAAGTTAAAAATCTTAGCCAACTCATTAACAAACGCAATATTAATATCTCGTTGAGAGTTTTCAATTACTTTAGCCGCCTCAGCCACTTTGATACTAGGCGCTAAATGTGTACCCGCTGTAATGACACTTTTGTATAACTCATCTACTTTATGACCAATTTCTGGAGTAGAACCTGAAGTTACTTTTAATATTTTCTCAACAGTATGTTCCTTATCACCAGGATTAATTCGCTCAGGTGAGTAGCCCGCAAAAAAATCAACATTGAATTTTAAACCTGAAACTTTCTCCAAAACAGGAATACATTCTTCTTCAGTTGCTCCAGGATAAACAGTAGATTCATAAATTACTATATCTCCTTTATTCAATACTTTACCAACCGTTTCACTTGCTTTGTAAAGTGGGGTCAAATCAGGACGATTGTTTTTGTCGACAGGTGTGGGAACAGTTACGATGTAATAATTGCAGTCTGCTATATCATGTAACGTAGAAGAACACAATAAACCGTTTTCATTATTTTTGAATTCATTTACCAATACTTTCTGTAAAACTTCGTCAGATACTTCCAAAGTACTATCTGTACCTGAGCACAACTCTTTAATTCGTTTTTGATTGATGTCAAATCCCACTACTGGATATTTTGTGGCAAATAATCTTGCTAGAGGAAGACCAACATACCCTAGACCTATAATTGCTATTTTTTTCATTCTAATTGCTTAAAAATTTTATTTTTTAACGAGATCTCTAATGTCTATTTCAAATTTGTATAATACCATGCAACGGCTTCTTTAATGCCTTGTTCTATAGAATATTTCGGACTATACCCTAATTTATTTTTTGCTTTTTCAATGCTAGCCAACGAATGTGGAATATCGCCAACTCTATTTGGACCATGAATTACATCAACCTCAGCAATTTTAGGGTCAAACTGGACTAAATTGTCTTTTAACAATTGTACTAATTGTGTCAAGGTGGTTCTGTCACCAAAGGCAGTGTTGTAAACCGTATTAACGGCTGAAGGATTTTTAGTACTCATTGCTAACTCATTCATTTGTATCACATTATCAATATACGTAAAATCCCTAGAATAATTTCCATCACCATTAATCACAGGACTCTCGTAGTTCATGAACTGCTTTACAAATAAGGGTATTACAGCGGCGTAAGCCCCATTTGGATCTTGTTTTCGACCAAAAACATTGAAATAGCGAAGTCCTATCGTTTCTATACCATACGTTTTACTAAAAATATCAGCATACAATTCATTCACATATTTAGTAATCGCATAAGGAGATAATGGTTTTCCTATCACCTCTTCTACCTTTGGTAATCCTTGTGAATCTCCGTAAGTAGAAGAACTAGCTGCATATATAAATCGTTTTACTTTAGCATCACGAGCTGCAGTTAGCATATTCAAAAAACCACTTACATTTACTTCATTGGTAGTAATTGGGTCTTTAATAGAACGTGGGACGGATCCTAAAGCAGCTTGATGTAATACATAATCTGCCCCTTGAACCGACTTTTGGCATACTTCGAAATTTCTTATATCGCCTTCAATTAGTTTAAAATCCGGATTATTTATAACCGTATTTAAATTATGCAAATGACCTGTGGAAAAATTATCTAAGCAAACAACCTTATAACCTTTTGTCAAAAAATATTCACATAAGTTAGAGCCAATAAATCCTGCTCCACCAGTAATTAAAATCTTATTTTGCATAAATTCTATTTATATAAGTGCGCACCAAACTGCGCACCAACTCCCTTTATTTTGAATGAATTTTGATGATTTTCTAGAAATTTGTAATTCAAAAGAGTCCTTATTACCAACACTTTAACGATTTACAAAGATTAACAAACACCCCTCGTCGGTCTGGACCACACTAATCCAAAATTCTACCCCAATAACTTCATAAACACACCTACATCCTTTAGCTTTTTTTCGGTAAACTCCTGAGGTTGGTAGATGGCTGCACGTATTTTTTTGTCTATCAGCGTTTCCGTCTTTTCAATTAACTGGTATAAATATGCTTTGTCTATATCACCTACAATCACTAAATCCACAAAGGGGTTGTTTTTTCCTAAAGCAAGGTCACCTGTTAAGTATACCTCATCCACATTACCCAACTTTTCCAATATATTTTCAATAATCTGATCCAGGCCTACATACTGCATGATCACCCCTCGTAAGGACTTAAACATGGGGTGTTTGGTGTTTACAGTATAATGTTTGGTTTTTGTGTTTATATTATCGTGCTTCTCCTGAATAAATTGCATGTTCAATAGCTTATTAAGTTCCAAACGCACTGTATTACTGCTTACTCCAAAATCGTTAGACAGGCCACGCAAATACACTTTGATAGCCGGGTTTAACAACAGCTTTGTAAGTAGAGTAAAGCTAATTTTACTCGAAAAAATAGGGTTTAATGTCAAAATTAGGAGAGAGGTAACACGGCTTCGCCGCTCTTAATCACATATAGGTGAATAAAAAACTCAATATTGAGTAATAAAAATATACAATATTATTGATATTTACTAATAAAACAAATTATTTTTTTAGCTGTGTTGGTATGGTAATAGCAAAATAAATGATTAACCAAAGGACATTTAACACTGACTGTTGTCAGCAATTGTATATATGCCTTAAACTAGGCGGTTTGGATATTATTATTTATTAGCTGCAATTTTAAATTTTTATACCCTATCCTAAGCCTATAAAACACGAGCGCAAAAAAGCAGGGGAGTATGATTCCAATTATTAAAAATATTATTTTACTTTTCTTTATTGGGTCAATGGGTGAGTAAGGGTAATTAATAACCGTTATAGGAGTGGCTGCAGTTTCGTTCATAAACTTAAAAGTTTCTAAGTTTTTTTGCGCTTCGCCATACATGATTGTAAGCATTTGTTCTTTAATGGCTAATTTTTTTATATCTACTTTGTCTTCTTGCAGTAATAGCCCTAATGTTCTATCGGTAGTGCGTGCATAAGCATTTTGTACCGAATTTAATACCCCTTTTATACTATCCACTTTGTTTGTTAACACTTTTACATTATTTTGTGTACGGTAAATGGATTGTTGCAGATAAAATTCGGCTAGCTGCTCATAAATAGCGTTTGAAAGTTCTATAGCAAAAGATTCGTCAGTGTAGTTTGCAACTAATTCTATTACGCCCGATTTTTTTTGAAAGGATTTTGAAATAATTCCTGTACCCGTTTCAGGCAGGAGTATATTTTGTATTTGCTTAAAGCCCTTTCTTTGTGCAAAGCTTAATTCAGCAATATCATCAACCGGATTATTGTAAACTACATTTGCTAAAATTGTATCCTTACTCCATTTTATTTTAAGCTTTTCAAGTGCAATAAAATGATTAATAATAAAATCGCTTTTACCATGTATAGATACTGTTTTAAAAAGCGCCTTACTTATTATTTTATCGGAAACTATTAATTCAACTATTCTTTCTATAGAGCCTCCCGTACTAGAACCACCCGAGCCCAATAAACTTGATAAATTTGATAAAGAAGCACTCATGCTTCCGGCACTTTCACCTACTACTACAAAATTTAATTTTGCAGTATACGTTTGTTTAGCCCTGTAAGCATAATAAAACCCTAGGCTACCCCCAACTGCAGCGAGTAAAAGTAAAATAAGGATATGTTTTTTTATTAAAGAAACCCAAAGCTGTTTTTCTTTTAATAGCTTCGCCAGTAACTCAACTAAACTAATTTCATCTGTTTCTGGCGCTTCTTTATTTTCTTTCATAACATGTTATCAATTAAGTAATGTATGCTATTTATTTAGCTAGTTGCTGAACTAGTACAAAGACGGTAATAAATGCGACAAGCTTTGAGGATAGTTTATCCCAATCCAATGGCTTTCGTTCTTTGTTTATTTTATCAGTTTTAGGATAAGATATCAGTGTAATTTTATCTCCCCTTTCTACTTTTGGATACTTTTTAAAAAATAAAAAATTTCGGGTTCCATGAATTGCTCCATTTGGAGAAATTACAAAAACAGAATTTTTATCTGCATTTTTAGTAAATCCCCCAGCAGATTTATTTATATACCATTTAGCAGAATAGTTGCCCAAAAAAGCTGTATTTATACTTAGATTTTTAGATATCAAACTAGTTTTTGTACCAGAAGTACCTATAGTAATAACATTTTTCATTTCGGGAACTGAAACTATATCGCCTTCAACTAAAATAGGATCAAATTTACTTCTTGGCCTTTTAATCGCTTTCCTCGCATCAAATGAAATTATCCCTATGTTTTCTTTATACCTAAGTAAAGAGGTATTTTTTTTGTCGGCAGAAGAAGTAAATCCGTTGGCATCTTTAATCAAATCGGAAAAATAATAACGATTTGACTTTGTTATAAAAGCCCCAGTATTTTTTACTTCCCCATTTATTAGTATTGTTTCTAACAACTTAAATTCCGGTATGGTACGCAACACAATAAGATCATAAGGTTGTAGCAGAAATGTAGAGTCGTTAATAATATTAAAGTCTTTATCTACCTCTAAGGACAGTCTGATTTTGGCAGGATTTTTGTAATTTGTAAAATTTAATCTAAACACATCTATTGCACCTAAATTAGTTGAAATAGTTGGGCCTCCTGCTATTGTCATTAAATCTTTAATAGTAAGTGAGGCATCGTAACGCAAACTTGTAGGTTTGTTTACATTGCCTTGTATAGAAACAGAAGACTCTAATTTATATTGATCTTTATTTAAAACTACTAATTGATCGCCGGGTTGTAGCTCAAAATTACTTTCGTTTTTAAGAGATACAGGGATATAAGTTGTAACTTTTGCATTGAAGGGGTTGGTTCTATAAATATATCCAAAATCGGCCGCTGCGGTGGTTAAGCCCCCAGCAAAATTAAGCGCTTCATTTATGGTTATTTTATTGCTATAACTAAAACTTCTTTCAAAGGGACTTCTAATTTCTCCAGCCACAGAAATTTTAAATTGCTCAACATATTTACTTTGTTCAAAAACTGTTACTTGATCTTCTTTTTGAAGCAATAAATCTGTTGCCTTACCTGCAGAAATACTATCAAAGTTTAAAGCAATAATTTCTTGGGTATTGTCTATTTTTTTTCTAATTAAAAATATTAAATCAGTTTTTGCCTCTGGTTTAACTATCGCCTTATTAAACAAAGCTTTTAAGCTAGGGGTACTATTTAATGGATATTTACCTATATAATTAAGTGGCCCAGAGATGGATACAAAGTCTTTGTAAGATTCGGTTATTCCTTTAACGGTAACCTTATCGCCATTTTTTAATACTACAGTAAGTTTTTTAGAAAGAATATCACTTAGTGCGTAATCGTTTAGTATGGGTTTATTATTTTCAATACTTTCTATTTGAATTAGTCCGGTATAAGCATCTACTTTTAAACCACCTGCAAAATCAAATAGCTCATTTATACCCTCATTACCTTTAAGCTCATAATACATGGGTCTATTAACTGACCCTTGTAAATAAATTAATTTTTCTACTGGCGGCACATAAACAATATCGTTATTTTGCAGAAAAAATTCGAACTGCAATATTGGGTTACGCATAAAGTTATATACGTCTAATATTTTCTTTTCTTTGCCCCTAATAATTTGAATGTTTCTAACCGACCCAAAATCTGTTGGTCCGCCAGCCACCGAAAGTATATTTAATGCGGTATTTAAAGCCGATGTAGTAAAAGATCCCATTTTAATTACCTCTCCAAAAATATTTACAGTAATGGTTCTGGAGGTATTTAGAACTAAGGCGAACTGATCTTTATTAAATACATAATAGGTAGAAAAGCGCAAGGTGAGCATTTCTCTAGCTTGCTTTAAAGTTAAGCCTGAAATAAATATTTTTGGCATTGAATTGGGCTGTATAAACCCCCCTGCATTTACTTCATAAAACAAATCGGCTTGAGACTTTCCAAAAATCAATATATTAATTTTATCTCCTGGCGCTAAAATATAAGAGTCGGGCGGGCTCACATCTTTAGAAATTCGGTAAATCATCATAGAATTATCCGTAAACATTTTATGGCCATATATTTCAGATTTTGGAGCAGCAGCAATAGCACTATCTGCATTACCTCTAGCAATTTCTTCAGCAGAAACTCTAGTAGTTAATGTGTCAAGTTCATTAGCAATTGCAGGAGCAGCTGGGGTAGCAGTCGTTTTGTTAGCCGTTTCTATCTCGGCTACGGTTTGCTCAATTACGGCTTTATTGGCTACTAGTTCCGCTTCTGTCATGGTTTCTACATTGACTCCCTTTTTTTTAAGCCGACTAATTAAATCAGCTTCATCAATTCCTTTGCCCGCAATTACTGCACGTACTAAGGCGATTTTGTTAGGTGCTATGTTTTGGGCAACAACATTATTGCTTATTAAAAAACTACTAAGAAACAAGTAAGTAACTAAAAAAAATTTCATTTTTTGTATTATTAATTTAATAAAAATCAAAGATAAGCATTTATTTTAAGGCCCTACTTACTGCACCATTATATGGCATAAAAATATGTACAACTAAATGTTTTCTATTGCTCACTACTTATTGTATTCTTTTCTACTTTAAGCACACACCCTAAAGATTCTAAAATTAATATATATTGATTTTGTTTAACCTCTTTTATAGTAGCATGCTGGCTTTTAAATGGGCCTGATGACAGTATCACCTTATCGCCTTTTTTCCATCCTTGTACCGAGAGGGTATAATCTGTTGGTCCATTAAGCCAAGCTTGTATAGCTTCTATTTCGTAATTGCGAACAATGGCTGGCTTACCCAGCCAAAACAAATACTTAATAGCTCCCTCAACAAAAAATATTTTCTCTCTTTCAGCATCAGCCAATTGTACAAAAATATAAGAATTAAATAGCGGTATATAGACCAGTTTTTTTCTATCCGTCCAGCTGCTTATTTTTTTTATTAAAGGGCAATAAGCATTTATGCCTATGTCGTTTAGCTTTTGTGCTACCTTTTTCTCCCACCTAGGTTTTGTGTACACTACATACCATTTCATATTTATTACTTTGTGTTATTGTATTTGTGGTGTGTATTAAAATAAATCATATTGCCTCACATAGTAAAATAATTATAATCGCCAATATAAAGATGTATTAAAAACATTAGTTCGTGCCCGAAAATAAAAAATTAATATAAATGTAATCTTGTGTACAAATTTAGTAATAATTGTATGTTGAAAATTAAATAAAAAGGCAGATGCGAAAGAAAAAATTGAATAATAATAAATGGGCATTAAGGTGCAGTTAATTAAAAAATATCTCTAAAGAGTGTGGCTATTAATAGCATATTTTGTATAATTGTTAGTTAACCTGGCTATCTCTTTAAGGTAACATTAAACAACCCAATCGCTATATCATTTTACCAAAAAAAACTTATAAATCGAGAATATGTAGTATTTTCAACCCACTATAAAAACAAACCATGCAAACTGCTTCTAAAAAAGTTATCAATGGATGGGCTATGTACGATTGGTCCAATAGTGTTTACAACTTAGTCATCACTTCCACTATTTTCCCGGCCTACTATGAAGCAGTTAATGGTGATGGTAATGAAAATACACTCATTGATAAAATTAAAATTGGCGATTACGCGTTTCCCAATACTGCACTATATAATTATATACTAGCCATTGCATTTGTCATAATGTGGCTGAAATGCCAAACCTTTGTGCCGTCGCCAATAATAGCACCCTCATCAACCACAGCGGTAGTATGTATATATGGTTGCATTATTGTACAATTTTAAACAGATACTCCCCGTATCCACTTTTCTTTAAACCCTCGGCCAAAGCGGTTAATTGTTCTTTAGTTATAAAGCCCATCCGGTATGCAATTTCCTCGGGGCAGCCAATTTTTAAGCCTTGTCTTTTTTCTATTACTCGTACATATTCCGTTGCATCGCTTAGGCTATCAAATGTGCCTGTATCTAACCAGGCAAAACCTCTATCTAAAACAGCTACTTTTAATTTTTTGATTTGTAAGTAATGATCGTTTACAGTTGTAATTTCATACTCACCTCTTGCACTAGGCTGTATATTTTTGGCAATTTCTACAACATCATTATTATAAAAATATAAACCGGGTACTGCATAATTACTTTTTGGTTTGGATGGTTTTTCTT
>Ga0209768_10002603_pt1 | contig 11144 bp, 9 predicted proteins | sample LauGreSBDMM110SD_3_FD_187564 | JGI IMG/M metagenome (GOLD analysis project Ga0209768, IMG submission 187564) | Freshwater lake microbial communities from Lake Michigan, USA - Sp13.BD.MM110.SD (SPAdes) (version 2) | ecosystem: Environmental > Aquatic > Freshwater > Lake | place: Lake Michigan... | reverse complement strand
CGCTCGCCGAGCCCCTCCGCATTTTCTGCATGGACAAAGCGTCTATTTCCTGTCGCTTAACCGTAACAAGAAAAGCATCGCGATCGACCTCAAGTCTGAGCAAGGCTTGGCCGTTTTTTACGACCTGGTTAAGACCGCCGATGTGGTCTTCGACAACTTCCGCCATGGCGTGACGGAAAAGCTCAAGGTTGACGCCGAAACATTGAAGAAAATTAAACCCGACATTATTTGTTGTTCGCTTTCGGGATATGGTCAGACCGGCCCGTATAAAGACCTGCCTGGGGCGGACTTCATCATGCAGGGCATCAGCGGTGTGATGAGTCTGACTGGAGAACCCGGCTCGCCGCCCCAAAAAACCGGCATCTCCATCGTTGACCACCTGGGGGGCTTGTATTCGGCCATTGCGATCCTGGCATCCCTTGTGCAAAAAGGAAGAACCGGGCAGGGGCAGGGCTCAGACATATCCTTGCTCGACAGCATGGTCGGGGTTCTGACCTACGTGGCGGCCTACTATTTGAATACCGGCGATGTGCCTCAAAAGGTAGCGCAATCTGGTCACCCCTTCAATGTCCCGCTTCAAAATTTCGAAGCCTCCGATGGCTATATCGTGCTGATGGCCGCCGACGATCGATTCTGGCCGGGGGTCTGCAGGGTGATAGGAATACCGGAGTGGGCAGAGGATGCGCGCTTCAAGACCATGGCGGACAGGCGAAAGAACAAGCAGCTTATTCTGGATGCCATGATCCCTGCCATCAAAGCCGGCCCGGTGGCGCACTGGGTGGAGCGCTTCGTTGCCGAGGGTGTGCTGTGTGACAAGGTCAATACGATTGCGGAAGGAATGGAGCATCCGCAGGTGCTTGCGAGGGACATGGTGGTCGAGATCAACCATCCTGTGTCTGGAACGTTCAAGGCAATCGGTAACCCTATCAAGCTGGCCGGCCAAAAGGAAACGTTCAGCCCGCCGCCCTTGTTGGGCCAAGACACCACCGATCTTCTGAAACAGTTGGGCTACGACTCTGAGAAAATAGTGGGACTGCAACGTGCCGGCGTTCTCGGCGGTGCGATCGTTAAACCCGAGCTTAAATGACGGCTTCAATTTTCTTAAAAATAGACTTCAACATGATTTTTTCAAATACCGCGTATTTAGAAGCCTCTTCAGGCGCTCAGGGATCCTTACTTGCAGTGCGATCGGTGGCAGCGCCTGTTCGCGAGCAGGTAGTCAACAGTATTCGCACTGCCATACGCTGTGGCGAATTGAAGGCGGGGCAGCGATTGGTCGAGCGCGAACTCTGTTCTTTGCTGGAAGTAAGTCGTCCTTCCGTGCGGGAGGCCTTACGTCAATTGGAGGCAGAGGGACTGATTGAAAATATTGCCAATAAAGGTCCTGTCATCCGCACGCTGACCTGGTCGGATGCAGAAAGCATTCTACAGATCCGCGGTGTGTTGGAGAGTTTGGCCGTGAACCTCTTTGTCGCAAGGGCATCCGACGAGGAAGTCAGTGCACTTGAAAGCGTGCTGCGCGAGTGCTTTCAGGCTGCTGCTCTTGGAGAGATTCCACGGGTCATGGAACTCGTCGAATTCTTTTACGACAAATTGATTACGGGGTCCGGAAATCCCGTTCTTCCGGGGATGTTATCGTCGATTCACTCCCAAATAGTGCTTTACCGCCGGCTATGCGCGCCAATGCCAGATCGGATGATTGAGGGTTTGAAAGAGTTGGGGGAACTTGTAGACGCAATCAAAAGTCGAAGTCCGAGCGCCGCCGCCGCCGCTTGCCTTCGGCATATCGATCAAGTTGCGCGGGCGACGCTCAGTGGGATACCCGTAACCAAACCATAGCCCGGGGTAGTTCACCGACGAAAGATAGCGACGCTTGATGTTTCAGGAACAACAAATTTTATTTGACCAGCGGCCGGAATTCTCCGGCAGAAACAAAGGAGACATGACTATGCGTTCTTCAAGAATTTTGATCGGACTGTCCATCTTTGCTGCATCTGCGATCACCTCGCTAGGTGTGTCCGCGCAAGGCTATCCCGACAAGCCCGTTAAGATCATTGTGCCGAGCACCCCTGGCGGTGGCGCAGACTTTCTGGCCCGTCTAATCGCCCAAAAACTCACGGAAAAACTCGGGGGTTCTTTTGTCGTTGAAAACAGGCCAGGCGGCGGTCAAATAGTTGGAACGGCGGCGGCGGCCCGTGCAGTACCCGATGGCTACACACTGCTGATGACCTATACCGATCATGTTTACGCGCCGCATCTGCGCGACTCCATTCCCTACGACACCATTAAGGATTTCAAGCCGGTCTCCTCCGTTGGCTCACTGTCATTTATGCTTGCCGTGACGCCATCATTTCCTGGAAAGAACCTCACGGAGTTCGTGGCCTTTGCCAAAGGAAGTCCGGGAACGCTGACCTACGCGTCTGCCGGCAACGGCTCATCCCTACATCTTTCGGCGGAATTGTTCAATTCAGCTGCTGGCATCTCGACGCAGCATATCCCTTATACAGGCAGCGGCCCTGCACTCACCGATTTGGTCAGTGGGCGCGTCCAATACATCTTCGCCAGTGCCGTGTCACTGGCCGGTTTGGTACGTGATGGCAAATTGCGGCCAATTGCTTTCGGCGGAACATCGCGGGATCCGGCGCTGGCGGATGTTCCCACATTTGCAGAGTCTGGATACCCGGGCTTCGAAGCGGGAATTTGGTATGCGTTACTTGCGCCAGCAGGTACTCCAGATCCAATTATCACTACGCTGAACACCGCACTCGTCAGCATCATTGCCGCGCCGGATGTGCGTGAAAAGTTGGCGGCCCAGGGTGTTGCGCCACGTTCCAGCACCCCTGCTGAACTCGGCACGAAGATCAACACCGAACTCGTTCGGTGGGGCAAGATCATCAAAGACGCAAAGATCAAACTGCAATAGTGCGCGACGGCATTTGCCGTGCATCTGTTGCAGATGCGGGCTCATCGCTGAGCATTCAACAATTGCATGGGGTTCGGTCAACGGGATGGAGCGGACATGATTGAAATAGCCAGTGGTCTGAGGTTTCCGGAAGGGCCTATCGCCATGCCTGACGGCACGTTTTTGGTCGTGGAGATCGCCGGGAAGTGCCTGACCCGCATAGCGGCTTGCGGTGAGAAGACCATCGTCGCCGAGTTGGGCGGAGGCCCGAATGGTGCCGCTATCGGGCCGGATGGGCGCTGCTACATATGCAACAACGGGGGAATCAACTTTCACCCTAAAGACGGAAGTCTCTTGCCAGGACTCGCCCCGGACGACTACGCGGGTGGTTGGATTGAAGCGGTCGACCTGCGTGACGGAAGGACCGAAGTCTTGTATCGAAACGCCGGCGAGCTACCGCTGCGAGGTCCGAACGACCTGGTTTTTGACGAATATGGTGGATTTTGGTTTACCGATGCCGGGAAGGTGTATTCGCGACATCGCGACCGGGGCGCTGTGTTTTACGCAAGCGCTGATGGGCAGCAAATTCGGCAAGTCATCTTTCCCGTGGATGGCGCAAATGGCATTGGACTGTCGCCAGATGGTCGAACTCTGTACGTGGCAGAGGGCCCCGCGGGCCGGGTATGGATCTACGATATCTCGGGACCGGGCGAGATCAAGCGCTACAGAGGCCCTGTTCCGTGGGAGCGGGGACGGCTTCTGGTGGGACTTGGCGGGAACGTCCGCATTGATTCGCTCGGGATTGACGTTGACGGCAACATTTGCGTCGCCTGCATGCCGGAGGGCGCGATCATCGTCATAGCGCCATCTGGCGAGGTGATCGATAGGATCGCTATGCCCGATCCGTTCACGACCAATATCTGCTTTGGGGGACCGGATTTACGTTCGGCATTTGTCACTCTGTCCTCCACAGGGAAGTTGGTTTCCCTCGAATGGCCGCGGGCAGGACTGCCCTTGAATTTTCTTAACTGACCGTGAGTGGGGCAGACGTGTCAGAGCCCGTCCTCGTCAATTCAGATCCACGCCTTCCGCGGGAAATGCCGAATCGCGCACGGCCTGACGCAGATGCGCTTTACGCGCCGTTCTGGCAGTGCGCCAATGAGGGCGTTCTGCGGGTTCAGAGCTGTTCGAGCTGCGGGAAGTACCAGCATCCGCCTAAGCACCGGTGCGGGAACTGCGGTTCAGAAGCGTTGGGTATGCGTCAAGTCAGTGGGGACGCACAGCTGGTTTCGTGGACCTTGGTCTTTCAGAAGCTGACGAAGGGCTTCGAGAGCGCAACACCTTATTACATTCTTCTGGTGGAACTGGTGGAGCAGGCGGGCCTGTTTTTTGTTTCCGATCATCCCGGTGATGACTCGATGCCGTTGCATCTTTTGAAGCAGGGCACGCCCATGCGATGTGTGTATGAGCAGGTCGATGGCGACTTTCGTCTTCCGCAGTTTCGATTTGCCGAGGAGCGTCAGCGTTGACCTGGACAGGAAAAGGGAAGCTTGCCTTCACTGGCGTGGGCTTTTCTCCGATTGAGCGCAACTCGACGCGACGACTGGGCGAATTCGCGGAAATCGCCATCGACAACGCGCTCAAGGACAGCGGCATCGAGCGTGGCGAAGTTGACGGACTGGCCACCTTCCATCTGGACGGCGGAGGGCAGCGCGATGGATTGGACCTTGTCAGTCCGGACTATGTGATGTCTTCGCTGCGCTTGCCCAATGTCCGTTGGTCTTGCGACCTGCGCGGTGGCATGGTCACTTCTGCTGTTGTGCAGGCTGCGCTGGCGGTGCTCGGTGGCGCATGTGAATGCGCCGTTGTCTGGCGGGCGATGGGTCAACCGGCCAAAAAGGTCGATCGCGCCACTTTGCCTGCGTTGCGATACGTGGCAGGGCCCGCTAAGTTTTCAGAGCCGTGGGGCTGCTCCACCGGCATCCAATGGCACGCGCTGGCTTTTCGGCGCTATCTTGAGCAGTTCGGTTTGTCACGCGACAAGTTAGCCGCACTGGTTCTTGCCTCGAGATTCAACGCCACCCTGAATGAAAATGCCATATTCAATGATCGCCCTTTGACCGCGAACGACTACCGGGATGCCCGGACAGTGTCCGATCCGCTGTCCTTGGTCGACTGTGATATGCCTGTTCACGCATGTGCTGCCATCGTCATCACCACGGCGGAGCGGGCCAGATCCTTGAAAAGACCTCCGGCCTATCTTGCCGGTTTTTCGCAGAACACAAGCACCGGGTCGGACTCGCTGCATTACTCGTTGGCAGATTACTTTGATGTAGGGCGCAGGACAGCCGATCGCCTATGGCGTGAGACGGGTTTGCAAGCCGGCGATATGTCGGGTGCGATGCTCTATGACGGGTTTGCCCCGTCAGTCGTGTATTGGCTCGAGGGTGCGGGTTTTTGCGAGCGTGGCGAAGGGCTGGACTTCCTACAGAACGGAAATATCGCCCTTGGTGGGCGGCTCCCCGTCAATACGTTTGGAGGCAGTTTGGGGCAGGGCCGCCTGCACGGCATGGGACACCTTGCGGAAGCCGTGCTGCAAGTTTCCCGGCGCGCAGGACCCAGGCAGATTCGTGCCCCGCACGCTGTGTGCGTATTCGCTGGCTCGCCTATGTACTATGGAAGCGGCATGGTGGTGACCGCTGAACCCTGACACTGAATCAAGCCAAGTCAAAGGAGGCCAACATTTTGCCGATTGAAAAAAACGTGGCGATGGTCGCGGCCTACGCCACGATCCAGGGAGAACATCCAGGCTCGACTGCGTGGGATCTCGGGGTTCAAGCCTACAAGGGCGCGTTAGCGCAAGGCGTGCGCAGAGAGGACATAGACGGACTGGTGACGATGATGAGCCAGGATGGTTCCGGCCAGATGGAGCCGAGCCGCTTCGGGCAAATCATCGGCATGAACCCCAAGGCCAGTGGCGCGCTTCAATACGGTGGAGCCGGTTTCTCATTGGCCTATGCGGCGTCGCTTATTTCCACGGGCCAATGCCGCATGGTCGCATGCGTTTACGCCACCAACCAGCGTTCGAGCGGTTATCAATTTGCAACGCCGAAGGATCCATACACGTCACCCTATGGTTTCCTCAATGCGGCCGGTTTCGCCGCGATGGGTTTTCAGCGGTATCTGACCAAATATGGGCTGGAGGCGAGTGCCGACAAGTTGGGAGCCATCGCTATCACGCAAAGAAAAAATGCATCCCTGAACCCCATCGCCTACCGGCGAAACGCGATGTCCTGGGACGACTATTTACAGGACCGTTGGATTGTGTGGCCTCTCAGGCGCTCGGATGTGTGCGTGATATCGGACGGTGGGGTATGCGTCATTCTTGCGGAAGCTCAATTCGCACGCGACTTGTCGCAGAAGCCCGTTTTCCTGCGAAGTTCGGGCCGGCAGGACGGGCTTCGAATGATGGAGAACGAAGACCATTTGCTGGTACCGCACATGCGCAGCACTGCCGACCAGCTTCACCAGCGCAGCGGGATCAGGCCGAAGGATATCGACGCGCTTTACGTTCAGGACGCGCACAGTCCCGCGGTTTTGCTGGCTTTGGAGAATTACGGATTCTGTGGCCCTGGGGAGGCATTGGACTTTATTCAGGACGGGCGCATTTCGCTCGGAGGCGAGCTACCGCTCAACAGCAGTGGTGGGCAGCTTTCTGAAGGGTACATGCTGGGTTGGCTGCATCATGTAGAGCTGTTTCATCAATTGAGAGGCGACTGCGGGGAACGCCAAATACCCGGTTGCCGAATCGCCCAATTCTGTGGCACGGGTGGTTTTCGCGAGTTCACTTGCGCCGCCATCTATTCCTCGGATCCTTCCTGATATGAGCTCCGATCTGCTTTTACCGCGTCCAGACCGCTACAGCGAGCCTTTTTGGGAAGCCCTGAAAAGTAGCACCTTGTCAATGCCCAAGTGTCGTGAATGCGGTCATATCCAGTATCCAATGGGCCCCTGCTGCTCACAGTGTCTGTGCCAGGCATTTGACTGGATCACGCTGAGCGGGCGCGGACAGGTGGAAGCCTTTGTTGTCTACCATCATGCGTTTGATCCGTCGCTTCGTGATCGAGTGCCCTACAACGTTGCGGAGGTGCGCCTTGATGAGGGGGTCAGATTGATCACCAATGTGATCGAAAGCGATGCCAACCCGTTGAGAAATGGGCTGAAGGTTCAAGCGGTGTACGAGGCAGCCGGAGAATTCAAACTGCTCAAATTCGCTCCGGTCGCTGAATCAGCTAGATGACAGGGCTATCACCGCAGCTGCTGTGCGGTCGCATCTTCTTGCACTTGGCTCTTCATTTTGCAATGCCTGCTCGGTTCTTAGCCCGCCAATTTGCCCAACATCCGGTCTGAAATAATTTTCAGCTGAATCTCCGAAGTCCCCTCGAATAAAGAAAATATGAAAACTACTATCCCCGCCCCGGATGCCCACCAAGATTTGCGCGAAGCCTTGCGCTCCCTTTGCGGTGGCTTTGATTCCGCCTACTGGCAACAAGTCGACCACGAACGCGGCTACCCTGAAACTTTTGTCAATGCACTGACCGAAGCTGGTTGGCTGGCCGCGCTCATCCCTACTGAATACGGTGGCTCTGGCCTCGGCTTGACTGAAGCCTCGGTGATCATGGAAGAGATCAACTTCTCTGGCGGCAATGCGGGTTCATGTCACGGCCAGATGTACAACATGAGTACGCTGCTGCGGCATGGCTCGATGGTTCAAAAAAACTTATACCTTCCCAAAATCGCATCTGGCGAATTGCGTTTGCAATCAATGGCCGTGACTGAACCCAGTACCGGCACCGACACCACGCAGCTTAAAACTATTGCCATCAAAAAAGGCGACCGTTACGTCATCAACTGCCAAAAGGTGTGGATCTCGCGAATTCAACACTCGGATCTGATGATCTTGCTGGCCCGCACCACACCTTTGGCCGAGGTCCCACGTAAAAGCGAAGGCATGTCAATCTTCATCGTTGACTTGAAGCAAGCCATCGGAAACGGCATGACCGTGAAACCGATTCGTAACATGGTCAATCATGAGACCAATGAAGTTTTCTTTGACAATCTGGAAATCCCGGCGGAGAACCTTATCGGCGCCGAAGGCCTTGGCTTCAAATACATTCTGGACGGCCTCAATGCCGAGCGCACGCTGATCGCTGCCGAATGTCTTGGTGACGCCTGGTGGTTTGTCAATAAGGCGCGCAGGTACGCCAGCGAGCGCGTAGTCTTCAACCGCCCCATTGGCCAGAACCAGGGCGTGCAGTTTCCGATTGCAGATTCCTTCATCGAAACCGAAGCCGCGAACCTGATGCGCTGGAAGGCCTGCACGCTGTTCGATGCGGGCAAGCCATGTGGCGGCGAGGCCAATATGGCTAAGTACCTTGCGGCTAAGGCTTCATGGGAAGCGGCCAACACCTGCCTACAGACGCACGGTGGCTTTGGCTTTGCGCATGAATATGACGTGGAGCGTAAGTTCCGCAAGACGCGGCTGTACCAGGTGGCGCCGATCTCCACAAACCTGATTTATTCCTACGTGGCCGAGCACCTGCTGGGCCTGCCAAGGAGTTTTTGAATGCCGTGCTCGCTCGATGTAATCATCGTCGTCTTGCTGAAGCATGCATTTACTGCCCCGTTCTCCTCACACTAGCTGGCCGACCTGGGCGGGTGCGTCATTAAGGGTCGAGGGGCTGGGCAGCGAGGACTTCGCTCGCTAGTGCGGCAGACGAACCTTGGGAATTGCCTCGCATTTCGTAAGGGTCAACCGCTTCAATGAAAGTCTGACGCTGAAACTCAAGCAGTCCGATGCGCTGGCGGCGCTCACGGAGTTTCTGGTGAAGTCTGATGTGCTGGTACAAAACCTCGCTCCCGGGCCGCTACAAGCATGAGTTTGAATTATGCGGTGATTAGCGCAGCCAACCCGCGTCTGATCGTTTGCGATACTCCGACCATGGCAAGGAAGGTGCCTAACGCGACAAGAAAGCATAGGATCTGCTAATCCAGACTGAGGCCTGTCGCCAGTCGGTCAACTGCTGCGTAGCCGCATTTGATTGCAGTCGGCTCTTCATGAGGCAATGCCGGTTCGGTTCTTAGCCCGCCAATTTGCCCAACATCTGGTCTGAAATAATTTTCAGCTGAATCTCCGAAGTCCCTTCGAAGATCTTCGTCAACCGCGCATCCCGCCAATACCTTTCCACCGCGTAGTGGGTTGTGTAACCCGCGCCCCCAAGAATCTGCATCGCCTCGCTGCACACGCGTTCTGACATTTCTGAGGCGAAGAGCTTGGTCATTGCAGCCTCGGTATCGCAGCGCTGGCCCTGGTCGATCTGCGTACAGACATGGTAGTTGAGCTGGCGCGCGGCTTCGATCTCGGTGGCCATCTGTGCGAGCTTGAAGCGGATAGCCTGGAAATTTGCAATCGGCTGGTCGAATTGCACGCGCTCCAGGGCGTACCTGGTTGCGTCCTCCAGCGCACCCCGCGCCAAGCCGATGGATCGCGCCGCCGTGTGTGCGCGATAGGTCTCCAGCCCGCGAGAGAAGGCTGCAAAGGCCTTACCCTCCTGGCCGACCAGCGCGTTGGCTGGCAGGCGGTAGCCGTCGAAGGCAAGCTCCCAGGTTTTCCAGCCGAAGTAGCCGATCTTCGGAATTACAGAACCTGCAATGCCCGGGGGAAAGCTGCCGCGCGGCTTGTCGATGATGAATGCGCTGATGCCGGCATGCTTGCGCTTGGGGTCCACGTCGGTTGAGGTGCGGGCCAGCAAGAAGATGAAATCCGCGCCGTCGGCAAAGGTGCACCAGTACTTGTTGCCCGTGATGACCCATTCGTCGCCGTCGCGCCGTGCGCGACACGAAACGCTGGCTAAGTCTGAACCGACGGCGGGTTCCGATAAGGCCAGCGCACCAAGGTATTCGCCGCGGGCCACGCGCGGCATGATCGCTGCATGCTGTGCATCATCAAGCAGCTGCGAGCCCATGAAGCTATTGCCGCGCGCGATCACCGATCCCACGCTCATCCAGGCGCGCGAGAGTTCCTCCGCGATCAAGCAGTATTCGAAGCAGCCCAGTCCCATGCCGCCATGCTCTTCGGCGATAGTGATACCGAAATATCCGAGCTCGGCCATCTTGTCGATGAGCGAACGTGGCATGTCGCCGCGCTCGGGGTCGAGCTTATTGGCCAGGGGCAGCACTTCCTGCATCGCGAAGTCGCGTGCGGCTTCTTGTAGCATGCGGCGCTCAGTGGTGAGGTATCCGGTGTGGGTTTCGGTGCTCATGGTGGGTCCATCTGGTTTTTGAAGGGTGATCAGACCACGCTGCTACGATAGGGGTCGCACTCTGGTCCGGCCACGATACCAGCATCGAACAAGCTACCGATTTCCCCCAAGCCAAGCCCCAGAACTTGTGCCAGCACTTCTTCCGTATGCTGTCCGAGCCAGGGTGCGGGCAGCATAGGTTCGCGTTCCACGCCCGCCTGCGAGACGGTGGCACCGGCGGTACGGTGCTCCCCGATACCGGGCGTCACCACACGCTCGAACATCGGGTTGGCGAGCGACACGCGGGTATCGTTGGCGACCAGGTCGGTGACGGTGCGGTAGCGGCCCCAGCAGACCTTGTTCAAATTGAATACGCGCTCCACCTCAGTGAAGTCACGCTGCATGCACCATGCTTGCACTTGCACCGCAATGGCTTCGCGTGCTGCGAAACGAGTTGCTTCGTCCATCGTCGCGAAGAATTCGCCCAGTTCGCAGGCCGTGCATAGCGCAGCCCATTGTCCGGCGGAAATTCCTGCTGCCAGAACTCGCTGACCATCGGCAGTTCCGAAATCTCTGCCGAAGGCGCCGTAGATGTGGTTACCGATCGACGCACGATTCTGTCCCAGAAGTTCGGCTTGCGCCATCAGGCCCACGTGCGAGAGCGTGGCGAAGGCCACATCTGACAGTGCCAGCCTAAGTTCTGCCCCTGCACCAGTACGCATACGTTGTGACACGGCCGCCATGACCGCGAAGGCAGCCTGGTACGCACAGGCGATATCCCAAGCTGGCAACACGTGGTTCACGGGCGCCTCGATGCTGCCGCCGCCCGTCATTGCCGGAAATCCAGTTGCAGCATTCACGGTGTAGTCCACCGCTGTAGAGCCGTCAGGATTGCCGCTGATAGTGCATGAAATCAGGTCTGTGCGAGTCTTGGCAAGCAG
>Ga0209768_10002598_pt1 | contig 11149 bp, 10 predicted proteins | sample LauGreSBDMM110SD_3_FD_187564 | JGI IMG/M metagenome (GOLD analysis project Ga0209768, IMG submission 187564) | Freshwater lake microbial communities from Lake Michigan, USA - Sp13.BD.MM110.SD (SPAdes) (version 2) | ecosystem: Environmental > Aquatic > Freshwater > Lake | place: Lake Michigan... | reverse complement strand
GTCACGCCACATCGGATGCGCCACCCGGGCAATGGCCATGGCGCGCGCGCGCGGACTCAGGCCGTGCAGGTGGGCCACGCCGTGTTCGGTGACCAAGCAGTGGTAGCCATCCCCAAGCAGCGTGGGCGGGCCAGGCGCGGCCCATTGCGCCACGATGCTGCTGCGTTGGTCGGGCCCATACACAGAGCGCATCACGATGATGGCCAATCCCTTTTTGGCCTGCATGGCACCCTGGGCAAAATTGGGCAAGCCCCCAGGCAAAGATATGCGCCGTGACCCCACCCACTCGGCATTCACGCAGCCCGCCAAATCCACCTGCAAAGCACTGTTGATGGCACAAAAACCATCCATCTGCGCCAACACCTGCGGCCCATGGGTGATATCGCAGGGGTGCATTTCCACGGCGTGGTTGCGGTGCATATACCGGTACAAGTCGGCCGATCCGCCGGCCATGGTGGACACGCTCACCCCGGGCTTGAAGCCCTTGGTGCTGTTGTCCACCACCCCCGATTCCATCAAGGCTTGCATGCCGTCGGTGAAGATGCCGGTGTGCAAGCCCAGGTGGCGCAAATGGCCCAGCCGGGCCAACACCCCCTCAGGCAGCGAGCCCATGCCAATTTGGACCACAGCCCCATCGCTCACCAACCCGGCCACGTGCGCTGCGATGCGCTGATCGACCGCATCGGGTGCCACCACCTTGGCTGTTTGAACGGCATGGTTGGTGGGCACAAACCAATCGATGTGCTGTGCAGAAAACCGGCTGTGACCACAGGTGTCGGGCATGTGGGGGTTGATCTCCGCCACCACACACCGCGCACTCGCCAAAGCCGCATGCATGAAGTCCACGCTGACCCCCAAAGACACCATGCCATCGGCATCCACCGGTGAGACTTGCAGCATCAACACATCGGCGCGCAAATCGCCGTGGGCAAACAGTGCAGGCCAATCGAACACGGTGTGGCGCAGCAAATTCACCGAGTCGGCCAAGGCCGCTTGGCGCAAGCCCAAACCGGGCATCAAGCTCTCCACCTTCAAATGGGCCAGCGCCGCTGCACTGGCATAGAGCGCGTCCACCACGGGCATGGTGGCCAACACCTGCACGCCATGCAACGCCGGGGCGTGCTGGGCCAGCATCTCAGCCAACAAGGGCGGTTGCGCATGGCCGCTGTGCAACACCACGCGGGCATCCGCGGGCAAGGCATCGATCAAAGGGGCCATGGAGCGGAGTTCTTGCACGATGGAAGGCCTTCAGAAGGTCTTTGGCAGCCGCTGGCCGCGCGCTCAGCTCACCAGGTCCAGGGGCTGTTGGGCATAGGTGTGGGTGATGCTGCGCCCCAACACCGGGTCATGCAAGGTGAGCCGCATTTTTTCAGCCCAGCGGATGCCCTTGCCCTGTGCATTGGGGATGGCGCCCAAGGTGCCACACAACATGAAACTGCCCTCCGCAGCATGGCCCCCGGGCCAAAAACCATCGCGCAAACTTTGAAGGGGGCGGATCGCGCTGAGCAAGCCCTTTTGGTAGGTGACCCATTGCCCGTCTTCCCAAACCTCAGACTGCAATTGCAACTGGTCTTGGTGGCCTTGTACATCCGCCCAACGCCACACGGTGGGTGCCAGGGGCTTGGCGCACATTTGCTTGGACACGGCCACCGAATAACTCTCAACCTCTCGGTCGGTGTGGTCCGACCCCAAACCCAGCCACCACTGGCCTTGCGCCATCAACAGCATGGGCTCAGCTTCACCGCTGGCGGTGAGGCCCAAGGTTTCGATGGTATGGGCCGTGGTCAGCAACGCCGCCCCGGCGCGGTAATACAGCGGCACTTTGCTGGGGCGGGCAATGCCCAGTGCCGCCAACTCTTGGATGTGGTGTTCAATCGCCTCGGCATTGCGACCGGTCCACCCTGCAATCACAAATTGGACGGGCACCACAGACAAGGTGGCAGGCGTGGCAGATGCGTCTTGCCCCAATGGGGCCATGGTGAAGTGCAAAGCAGGGTTCATGTGCAATTGGGCCAGTTACATCAATTGAGCGGGCAACCACAGGGCAATGGCTGGAAACACCATCAACACCACAATGGCAAACATATACACCACCAGGAAGGGCATGACGCCCACAAACACGTCGGTGATGGGCCCGGGTTGTCGCCGCATGCCTTGCAACACATACAACACGGTTCCATCGGGCGGGCTGATCATGGCAATTTCCACCAACATGGTGATGACCACACCGAACCAAATGGGGTCATAGCCCAGCGCCATGACCACGGGGAACAACAAGGGAATGGTGGTGATGACCATGGAGATGCCCTCCATGAACGTGCCCAGGGCCAAGTAAAACCCAATGATCACCAACATGATGGCCCAACCCGGCAAGGGCAAACCGGTCATGAATTTGGCCAACATTTGCGGAATGCCCAGCGACGACAAAATGTAATTGAGCAAATAAGCACCAAACAAAATCAAGGCGATCATCGAGGTGGTGCGCGCCGTCGAATCCATGGACTCGCGCAACATCTGCCAACTGAGCTTGCGATCGACCAGGGCCAGCACAATGCTGCCCGCCACCCCCAAGGCCGCCGATTCGGTGGGCGTGGCCCAACCGGCATAAATGGTGCCGAGCACCAAGCCAATGAGCAGCAAGGTGGGGAACAAGTCAATCAAGCTCAACAACTTGGCCGACAAGGTCAAAGTGGTGCTGTTTTCTGCCGAAATTTTGAGCTTGATGCTGTAGTAAAAAATCACCGCCAAAAACAACACGATCACCAATACGCTGGGGCCAATGGCCGCCAAATACAAAGCGCCCACCGACGTCTCGGTGATCAGGCCGTAGATGATGAAGGTGATGCCCGGCGGTATGAGGTTGCCCAAAGCACCGCCCGCCGCCAAAGAGCCCAGCACCAATTTGGGCGGGTAATGGCTTTTCTCAAAATACGGCAACGCCACCGAACCCATGGTTGCGGCCGTGGCCACACTCGATCCCGCAATGGCCGAGAACACCCCACAGGACAGGATGTTGGTGTGCAACAAACCACCTGGTAAGCGGCCCACCCATACATTGAGCGCGCGGTAAAGCCGGTCCGACAAACCCGCGCGCAACATGACTTCGCCCATCAGCAAAAACAAAGGCACGGACACCAAGACAAAGTTGGTGGACGGTGCCCACAGCATTTCACCAATGAAGTTCCAAAACGGCCGATCGGACAAACCAAAACCCGCCAGCAAGGCCAACACTGCCAGCGCCGCGCCGATGTACACGCCCCCAGCAAAAAACGCCACAAAGGCCAGCACCACCGCCATCAGCGCCCACCAAGGCACCGACTGCGACACCTGCACGGCCGCACCGCCACCCATCAAGGACGAAACCCCAATGACCAGCGCCAACACCAGCACAAAAACGGCAGCGATCATGGCCGACCAGACGCCATTGGCGCGGCCCGTGGGTCGCCCACGGCCCGCAAGGTTTCGGCGGCTTCTTCTTCATAGTTGCGCGCATTGAGCATTTGGTTCATTTGTTCATGCTGGTTGCCCCACCACAACACCAAGCTGCGGCACATGATGGCCACCGTGGCGATCAAAAAGAACCCAAAACCCAAGGCCCACAGGCCCTGGGGAATGATCAAAGGAACGCGCATGCTGGACAAATCGGTGGAGCCAAACGTCCACGAGTCCAGGGCAATGGAAAACGAGCCCCACACAAAAAACGACACCGCCACCAGCAAGCAAGTCAAGGAAAACAAGTGCAGCCGTGTGCGCCAGCGCAAAGGGAATTTTTGGATCAACACATCAATGCGCACATGCGCCCGCTCGTACAAAGCCCCGGCCATGCCCCAACTCATGCCCACTGCCATCAAATAGCCCGACATCTCGGTCGTGGCGCCGCTGGAAAAACCCAGCAAGCGCCGCGCCACGATGTCAAAACAAATCAGCAGTGTGATGGCCAGGTAACACAACCCGGCCACGGACATGGCGCGGCGGTTGAGCGCAGCGATCAGCTCAAACACATCAACGGCCAACCACCGGCTTGACGCCCGTGATGGGCTCAATCACGTCTTTGTACACGCTGACACAGCGGTCACCGCAACGCTTGAACCAACCGGGCAACACGTCTTCTGACAGCTCTTTTTGCAAGGTGGCAATGATGTTGGCTGGCGGCTTGATTTCGATCATGGGCCGCTTGAGCAAGGTGTGCAGCTTGCACTGATTGGCCCGGCCCAAGTTGCACGCAATACCGTCATCGGTGGACTCGGTGCCCATGGCCCACTGCGCCTCTTGCACCGCGTTGAAGGTCTTTTCAAATTCAGCGCGGATGGCGGGTTCGAGTTTGTTCCACCAAGCCAAATTCACAAAGTAGCCCGAGGTGGACCACGACAAGGGGAAGTTGTACAAGTGGGTGGTGACCTCGGTCCACTTGGCACCATTGCCCGAACCAGCGCCGGTGATGCCGCAATCGACCGTGCCACGCTCCAAGGCGGTGTAAACCTCACCAAAAGCAATCGACACGGGCTGCCCGCCCAAGCCCTTGATCAAGTCGCCGGCCGAGGGGCCGTTGGTGCGCACCTTCAAGCCTTTGAGGTCTGCCAATGAACCAATGGCCTTGCGGCAAAACAGCATCTGGCCCGAGAAAGGATAGGTGGCGATCAGCTTGATGCCCATGCGCTCCAGCTCTTTGTTGGCCACCGGCATCATGGCGTCGGCCACGCGCCGGGCTTGCTTGACGTCGGCATTCATGCCCGCCAGGTCCACGCCGTCGAGGATGGGCACATCGCCCGACACCGTGGTCAAGGGCGCGGCCGCAATGTCCACCTGGCCCGAGCGCACCAAACGCAACACCTCTGGCCCGCTCACATTGCGCTCAGGCCAAGAGGCCAGCACCATCTCGACGCGGCCATTGGTGGCCTTGGCAATGCCATCGCGCAACATGGGTTGGTCCACCCGGGTGTACTGCGGAATATTGGGGGACGCTTGGGTGATGGCTTGAACAGTGATTTTTGCGCCTTGTGCCGCCGCTTGGGAGGCAAAAGCCAAGGCCAACAAGGCACTGAGCAAAGCAGGGGAAGCTTTCATGGGAACTCCTGTGATGAAAAAAATCAATGGGACATCAGTTGGTGGTTGAGCAAATCCGTCACCAACATGGCGCCGGGCGCATGGGTGATCACAATGGGCAATTGGGCCTGTTGAACCACCGCCTGGGGGGTGACACCGCACGCCCAGAAAACTGGCAACTCTTCGGGCAGAACCTCGGTGGCGTCGCCGTAATCGGGGCGCATCAAGTCCGCAATGCCCAGGTCATGGGGGTGCCCGATGTGCACCGGCGCGCCATGCACCCGGGGCAAGCGTGCCGTGATCTGCACCGCCTCAATGGCTGCAGAAGGCTTCATGGGGCGCATGGAAACCACCAAGGGCCCTTGAAACACGCCCACCGAATGGGTGGGCACATTGGTTTTGAACATGGGGACGTTCTTGCCTTGTTGCACATGGCGCAAGGGGATGCCCGCATCCATCAAGGCGTGCTCAAACGAAAACGAGCAGCCAATCACAAAACTGACCCAATCGTTTTGCCACAGGTGCCGAATGTCGGGCACCTCTTCGCTCATCACGCCGTCGCGCCACACCCGGTACATGGGCAGGTCGGAGCGGATGTCGATGTCTTCTCCCAACTCGGGAAAAGCAAAGTCGCCAGGTTCGGCCATGCCCAGCACCGGGCAGGGCTTGGGGTTGAGTTCGCAAAAGCGGGCAAAGTCTTGGGCATAGGCCTGGGGCAAGATGACCAAATTGCCTTGCACATGGTCCCCGGCCAAGCCCGATGTGTGGCCACGCAACACGCCCATTCGCGCTTGTTGGCGAATGGTTTGGGCGTGGGGGGTGTGGGCGGTCATGGGTCAAGGCGCTTTGAATGATTTAACAGATATGACAAGTGATGCGCCGGAATTTAGCACACCGCCCATGGGCTCAACCCCCTCCAAACCCCTTGGTTTGAACACCCTGTTGCACCGCCATGGTGCGCCCCTCCTGGCTCACTGAAAGAGTGGCGCTCGCTTGGCCAAAAACGCGGCATAGCCCTCGGCAAAGTCCGGCCCGGCAAAACAGTCCTCAAACCCCGCTTGCAAATCTGCATCGGCCACCGGCGCGATGCCCGCAATCGACAGGATGCTGCGCTTGGTGTGGGCGATGGAATGGCTGGAGTTGTTCAGCCATGGCTCAATGCACGCGCGCGCCACATCGGCCAACTGCGCGCTGTCACAGCGGCGGTCGACCAAGCCCACACGCCAAGCCTCTTCACTGTCGAGCAGTCGGCCACTGAAGAGCATGTCTTTGGCGCGGGCCGGCCCCACCAGTGCCACCAAGCGGCGGGTGTCGCTCAGGCTGTAGGCCGCGCCGATCTTGCTGGGGGTGATGCCCAAGCGGGCGCTGTGGGCCACCACCCGCATGTCGCAGGCGAGTGCGATGCCACAACCGCCCCCCACACACGCCCCTTGCACCATGGCCAAGGTGGGCTTGGCCAAGCGCTCCAAGGCGATTTGCGCTTGCTGCACTTTGGCGTTGTAGGCGCGGGTGCGCTCGGGGGTGGCATAGACCTGGGCAAACTCAGCCATATCAGCCCCGGCGCAAAACGCCTGCGCGCCCGCTCCCTCCACCACAACCGCTTTGATGTGGGGCGCGGCAGCAATCGCCTGCACATGCTTAAGCAACAAGTCCCACATGGCCTCGCTCATGGCGTTGCGCACCTCGGGGCGGTTGATGAGCAAGCGTGCCAGTGGTCCATCAAATGCCAGACACAAAGGGCCATCGGGGGTGGGCAAAGCGGCGTGGCCATACCAGGCTTGCCAGGGCGACTCGGGGGTGCTCATCTCGGTGGTCTTTCAAAAAGGTTTTGACAGATGCTCTCATAATGCCCATTTTGTTGAACACGGGTCACTGCTGTCATGTCTAGCCTACACCACCACACCTTGGACGCGCTCACCCAAGCCCATGCACGGGCTTTGTCTTGTACCGACTTGGAATCGGCTTGGCGCGAACTGGCGCGGTTTTGTGTGGCGCATCTGGGCGACGCCCAGGCCCACACCGTGCCCGGGGCCATGGCCGAGGGCCAAACGCAATACACCATTTCGGGCTGCTTTGTGGTCACCCCCGACAAGCAGCACCACATGCTGGTGGGCAACGTCGGCTTTCCCGCAGAACAAGCGCGCTTGATGATCCCCTTGGACGGCGGCCACCCGGGCTGGGTCTACACCCACCGGCAAGACCTGCTGCTGGGCGACACGGCCCAAAGCACCACCGCCTTCAAGCAATACCTCAAGACCTCCCGCATGGGCTCGGCCATGTACTGCCCCATGCTGTCGCAGCAGCAATTCATTGGCATGTTTGTCATGGCCGCGCAGGCCAAGCACACGTTGCGCGAGAGCGACATGTCGGTGATGCGCTTGGTGGCGCACTTGGCCGTGGCGCTGTGGCATGCCCATGGCGGGCCCGCATGGCTGGCCGCTCACCACCCCCCAGAAAACGCGTTCCGGGTGGCGGCCGAAGGTTTAGACGACAGCGCCCAGCCCTGAGGCTTGAAAGGGTGAGACGCTGGCAAAGTGATCGGCAATCTGGCCCCGCGTGGCCACCCACACATCGGGTTGTTGCTTCACATAGGCCATGAACTTTCTCAAAGCACCAATGCGACCCGGGCGACCAATGATGCGCAAATGCAGGCCCAGCGACATCATTTTGGGTTGGGTCGCACCCTCGCTGTGCAATTGGTCAAAGGTGGCCACCGCATAGTCTGTCCACATGGCGGGCGTGAAGCTCGGGTCGAGCCAAAATTTCATGTCATTGGTGTCCAACGCATAGGGCACGATGACCATCGGCTTGGGGCCCTGGGCGGTGTCCACACGGTCCCAGCGCGGCACATCGTCGCTGTAATCGTCCATGTGGTACGTGAAGCCCTCTTCGGCCAGCAAGCGGCGCGTGTTGTCGGTCAGCAAATAGCGTGACAACCAACCCCGTGGGCGCTGACCCGTGGCCTCGGTGATGGTGCGCACCGCATCTTGAATGAACTGGCGCTCCTTGTCTTCCTTGTAGGAAAACTGGTGCACCCAGCGGTAACCGTGGCAGCACACCTCATGGCCATCTTGCTGCACCCACTCGATCAAATGGGGGCTTTGTGCCAAGGCGGTGGCGGCGGCCGTGACTGTGCAGGTGAAACCAAATTCGCGAAACAACGCGGTGATGCGCGGCGCACCGGCGCGCAAGCCGTAGGCGTAATTGCTCTCGTTGCCGTAGTTGCGGATCGGGATTTTCAGCGCCACGCCCAGCTCATCCACAGGCTCGGGCAATTTGTCACCCCGGGCAATGCTTTGCTCGGAGCCTTCTTCGACATTGACCACAAAAGACATGGCCAAACGGGCTTGGCCAGGCCAAGAAAAAACAGGGTTCATGGGTAATCCTCATCAGGGGGTGGGGCAAATCGGTCCAGGTTCAAGGCATGGGTCTTGGCAAGCAAGGCACTGTCTTGGCCCGGTGCGGCCAGCAGTTGCGCCGATGCCGGCAAGTCGCCCGTGCGCAACGGGAAGGCCAAGGCCGGGGCGCCCCAGACATTGGCCAAGGCGGTGAAATCGGCTTGGTTCACCGGCACAGGGGCATCGTGGTGAAACGCGGTTTGGGGGGTGGTGGGCATCAACAGCAGGTCCACATGGGCAAACACCCGGGCCGCGTCGGCGCGCACCGTGTCGAGCAAGGCTTGGGCCTGGGCCAACTTGGCGGCCCCAGCGCGCTCGGGGTAGCGCAGCATGCGGGCAAAGCCGTCGCTCAAGCCGGTCAAGTCCGCGCCCAGGTGGGTGGTCCAGTGAACGGCGGCATCGCGCTCGCTGAGCAACAAGCCCGCTTGGCGCATCGCTGTGGCCTGCCAAAGAGGCACATCGATGTCCACCCACACCACGCCGTCTTGTGTGAGTTGTTCACACAGCTGCGCATACGCTTGCGCCACCACCGGGTCCAAGGCCACGTGGGCGGCCTGCACCAAACGGCCCAGGCGCAAAGGTCGCGCCGATGCAGTTGCAGTTGCAGTTGCAGTGGCACTTGAAGATGAAGCTTCGTGGGCCGAGGGCACCGCCTGGCCGTGCGACCACAAGCTGCTGGCCAAGGCCTGCGCGTCGGCCACCGAGGCGGTCAACCAACCCACGGTGTCGAGCATGTGGCACAGCGGCACCACGCCTTTGTTCGGTACCCGGCCTGCACTGGGCTTGAAAGCGCTGACGCCACAGTAAGACGCGGGCACCCGCACCGAGCCCATGGTGTCGGTGCCAATGGCGGCGGCACACAACTGCGCGCGCACCGCAGCGGCGCTGCCGCCACTGGATCCGCCCGGCGTGAAGCCCGCGCGCCAGGGGTTGATGCAGTCGCCGTAAGTCGGGTTGGCATTGGTCGCGCCCAAGGCCCCTTCGTGCATATTGAGCTTGCCCAGCACCACCATCCCCAGGGCCCGCAGTTGCTGCACCACGGGGGCATCCGTGGAGGGGTGTCGATTTCTGTCAGCGGCCGTGCCCGCACTGCACGGCCAGCCTTGCACGTCCACGTTGTCTTTGATGGCGATGGGCAAACCGTCCCACGGGCTCAGGGGCTGCCCCTGGTCCCAGCGTTGCTGGCTCGCGCGCGCCAGGGCCAGGCTGCGTGGTGCGTCCACCGACACAAAGGCGTTGAGCGCGGGGTTGTGTTGGGCGATGCGCGCCAAGTAATGCTCGCAGGCCGCCAGCGGCCCCATGCCACCTTGGGCGAATTGCTGCATCCAAAACAACACCGGATGGGCGAGAGGGTGGGTCAGGTCGGGCATGGTGGCATCAAGGCTCGGTGGTTGGAAGATACGTGGGGCGCAGGTGGCGGGGCTGGATGGCGGGATGTTTGGGGCCGCAACGCGCGCATGGCCTTTTGGCATCGCATTCTAGGTTTGTCCTTCCCCCCGGCCCCACACAAAGCACCAACGCGTACCATGGGGCCATGGTCCATTGGCAACCCCGACAAATTCTCGTTCTCGTGTTGATGACGCTGGTCTGGGGCTGCAACTGGCCACTGATGAAGTGGGGCATTGCCGACTACCCGGCGCTGATGTTTCGCGTCATGAGCATTTGCATTGGCTTGCCGGTGCTGGGCGTGGTGCTGTGGCGCTGGCGCATCCCGTTTCGGGTGGCGCGTGCCGAATGGGGCGAGCTGCTGCACCTGTCCATACCCAATATGTTTCTTTGGTACGGCCTGATGATGCTGGCCTTGCCCAACCTCAACAGTGGGCGCGCGGCCATCTTGGGCTACACCATGCCGATTTTTTCGGCCGTGTTTGGCTATGTGTGGTTTGGTGCTGCCATGGGTGGGCGTGCATGGCTGGGTGTGGCCGCCGCCGCCTTGGGCGCGCTGTTACTGGTGTGGCATGAGATCACGGCTTTGTCGGGCCACCCTGGTTCGGCCCTGATGCTGCTGTTCGCCGCCTCGGCCTGGGCCTATGGCACGCAGCGCATGCGCCGCACCACCATGCAAGCACACACCTTGACCATTGCCTTTTGGATGACCGCCATGACCGGCGTGGTGCTGACTTTGTTGTCATGGGCATTGGAGGGCTTTGTTTGGCACCCGGTGACCCGCCCGGCGATGGTGGCCATCGTCTACAACGGGTTGGGCGTGTTTGCCTTTGCCCAAGTGGCTTGGTTGGTGATGGCGCGCAGCCTGCCTCCGCTGGCCTCCACCTTGAGCGTCATGATGATCCCTGTGCTTGGCGTGCTGGTCGGTGCCCTGGCCTTGGGCGAGGTGCTGCATTGGCAAGACCTGGTGGCGGTGAGCCTGATCGTGGGCGCCATCGCCTCGGTGCTGTGGCCATCGGCGCGTTGAGGCCAGCCCTCACAACACATGCCCCGCGTTGACGATGGTTTGGTCGATCAGCAGCTGGGCGTGGCTGGTGTTGGCGGTGTAGACCTGGTAGTGGTGGCCAGCGTGGGCAACGACGGTGTTGCTGGCGCTCCAGGTGCTGGCATCGAGCTTGACCACGTCGGTTTTGTCGCCGGTGATCATCAGTTGGCGTGCCTGGGCCACCAGCGGTGTGCCGCTGATGGCTTGGGTGTTGCTGGTGCTGAACAGGTTTTGCTCGGGCAGGGCCAGCAGGTCTTGCAGGTGCAGTTGCAGCAGG
>Ga0209768_10002596_pt1 | contig 11156 bp, 10 predicted proteins | sample LauGreSBDMM110SD_3_FD_187564 | JGI IMG/M metagenome (GOLD analysis project Ga0209768, IMG submission 187564) | Freshwater lake microbial communities from Lake Michigan, USA - Sp13.BD.MM110.SD (SPAdes) (version 2) | ecosystem: Environmental > Aquatic > Freshwater > Lake | place: Lake Michigan... | reverse complement strand
AGAACGCTATACAGGTGACGTATTCCTGCCCGCATATATTGTATTGGGATATCAAGGCGAGAAGTTTTGTTATATATTTAATACATATTCGTGCCTATCGGTGGTAGATATTAGCAAGCAAGAAAAGCTTCTCAGTATCCATTCCATTATTACCATGTTGTATGCCATGTATTTTTCTAGCGGCTCTACAGATCTATTATGCATCATTCAATTCCTGGTAGCGGCACTATTTAAAAACTTATTAAGTCGTAAGAAACTCTTTGAAAACTTTTCCCTAAAATGTTATGGTGAGATAAAAGGCATTATAACCATGCGTAGAGAAAAGGAGATACGAAATCTCTTAAAAAATAAAAATAAAAATAAAAATAAAAATGTCTATAAAAAGTAATATGGCCTTCTATACAACCAATGTTCTGCTGATGATTATTCTGTTTCTCGCGGTTATCTTGTTATCTATGGTTCTCTACGGTTGCAAGTATCCGTCCATTGAGAAGTTTGAGGATAAGGTTATGACACAGGGCGACGCGGCGGATACAGGAAAATCTATCATGGAGGCAGCATTAAAGAGCAATGACCCCCAAGTAAAGGAGCTAATAAGTAAATTACAGAAAAGTCCGGCGGCGACAGCAGTGCCTCCTGCGAAGGAGGACATGCCCTTGGCTGCGGCTGAACCCGTGACGGAGGAAGCCACAGCAAAACCCAAGCTAGAGGGTAAAGAGCAAGAATTATTCAAGGCCATTGTGGGCGGCGAAATTTCTAACGCCGATCTGGAGAAACTGGCCAAGGCGGGTATCCTCACGGAAGCGACCATTGACAAGTTCCTTGGGCAGATGGAGGGCGAGAGCGAGAAGAAAGCTTCCACCATTGAAGGTTTCTCTTGCGGCATGGATTATGCCACTTATTAAATACAATAAAATTTGACTTGTTTTTCTTTTACTTTCAACACCATGGAGTTGCCAGAGAAACTCTTTGAGATTATTTATAATATATTGGTGCAGCAGAATGAAATGCTGTTTAAAGAAATCGCTACACGCGAGAGGATACCTTATATAGATTTATGCCGGCGCTATATCCCCTCTCGTAAGCAATTCCGACATTTTATGCGGCATCTTCCTCTTCCTCCAAGTTTAGATCATAAAAGTTCTGAATGTTCCGCTGAGCCAACTGCCAAGGGAGATTGCGTGCCTCTGCAACCCGATAATTCTCTAGTGTGTCCCGGTTAAGGTCCTCTTCTTCGTCGTCACTCTCTTCTTCTTGCTCTGCTTGGGAATACATATAACTCATAAAATCACCCGTATAATTTTTATTGATGAGCGAACGTTCAAATTGTGCCTTCATTACCGGCTCATAATATTTAACCCCGAAGGTAATATTATGATTCACCCCTTTAAAATCGTATAACAAACCATTGCCCGTCTCAAAACGTAGCGTCAAGCGAGAGAGGCGGCCAATCGGGTGAAACTCGCGATTCGGGATACTGGAGAAATCCAGGCGCTCTTCACGGTAGCCAACGATACCCAGTTTTATTTTTGCAATACCCAACTGATGATTGGTATAGGCCAGGGAACGGAAACTATTTTCTTCAATCTCTTTGCACCGAATCACCAGATAGGGTTCGCCAATTAAGGAATAGATGCCGGGGGCTGATATGCGATGGTAATCGTCGGTTACCTCAATGCGGATAGAGAGCTGGTAATAAATCTGATTGGTGAGATCATCCACCGACTCCCAGACGGCACCATTGTATTTTAGCATCGTGGTTGCCGTCGCAAGCACATCATTGTAATAGATACTGGCCAAGGGATAATTATTTTTAAATACAATCCAATAATATTGGCTACCAGAAAGACGTAAAGATTGGATGGCCGAGTCAGAAAGTGTGCCATCTACATAGCTAATCGCAATGGAGGAATCGCTGGCCATGAGGGATATTCCAGAGGGCACACCGGCGACGTCTGCCTGAAAGTTAAAATCTACAGGGCTAATGGTAACATCTGACGCTTGCAAGGCCGCAAATACTTGCGTGACGGTGGTATCAGTGGGCAAGTAAAAGCGTTGCGCCACCAAGTTGTTGAGGCTGATCTTCCGAATGACGCCTCTAGGTCCTTCATAAAGCGTATAATTCGTCCCTTGGGCAACCGAATAGGGCAAATCCACGCTACGATACAGCTGATAGTTATCCTGGAGGCCGGAGCCTGCGCCGCCCGTACTGAAATAAGGAATATAGTTTTTCTCTAAATCGGGTTTGGATAATTCCGACGTTTGAACGTGCATGTCAAACCCAAGCGATTCCGCTATGGTGGAACGGTTCATGTCAAAGAGAAATGGGTAAGGGCAATCAAATTTAATCCGGTTCTTGATATCCGGTGGATTTGTCAAGGTGGTGACATGGATAGAGACATTACTGTTCTGCAGGTTTGAATTTAACGGCATCACAAGTTGCCGATTTAAGGTATCTACCAGGGTTTGCACCGTATAGTCCCCGGGGTCAATGGTGGCCTTGGCAAAATGGTCAGCCGTTACCCCACTAAGGTCGTAATTAGACGCATGAATAAAATAATGAAATGTATTATTATACTGGTCCACATTATACATCGTGCGAGGAATAGAGGCATCAACCACGTTTAGCCCAATGACATTGTGAAAGGGTTGAGAGAAATCAATCACATATTCAGAAGGGGTCGGATAAGCGGCCTTATTACGGTCTTTGCTATTGATTAGAAAGATATAGCTTTGTTTTTCACTATTTTGCTTTAAGTAATCTACATCTTCAATAGGCATCTTAGTTAATAGGAACAAAACAAATAATGTTTATATAAGTGTAAGTGTAAGTAGAATGAGCCCGACAACTTTGGCTTATGTAGTGTTATTGATATTATTAGGAATACACTATCAGAATGTGTATGTCCTGGCATCTGCCTTTTTATATTTTATTATAATGTTGGTCTTGGAGCCCTATGTAAAGGAAGGCGGGCTGGAACTCATTAGTATTCTTACGGTTGCATTGTTATGGATGGTGCTGATTCGTATAGATGTTAAGCGCCTAGAACCTTTTGTCGCTACCATACAGACCAGACCCTGTCAGATATATTTTACAGATAAGACCACCGAATGTGACAGGGGTGATTTCCTATTGTCTGATATAGAGTTCGCACAGAAGTATCCCTCTAGTGTGGTATCTACCTCTGCTGGTTTAATGGTTCATTATAAATTTGAAAATACGCTCACGAATGAGGTAAATCCAAATGCAAATAGGCTCACACCGACGGGGAATATTGCTTATGCAGCAGGCAGAAATGGAGGGAAAGCCTTATATTTACAAAATGAACTAGATGTGGTTGCGGGGCGGGCGGCGGCGAATTATATAGTCAATCGGACATTTATCTTTCCTCAGGTATTTACCATTTCTATGAACCTAATGTTCAAGAAATTCTCGCCCAACGTCCGACAAAATGTCGCCTTTGCAATGAACAGTGGGCCAAATATTCTAACCCAGTCATTGGTGGTATATGTATATAATGGGATATTGTATTGCACCTTTGAGAATATCTCTGGCGCCGCTGCAGGTTCCTATCCGATTGAGGTTGACGCTTGGTATGATATAGTTATTACCTATAAAGACAAAATCGTGACTTTATACGTAAATGGTGTAAATACAGGGACTTCCTCGTATCTCCAAGGATTTATGCAACAGGGATTTATGCTAGGAAACGATTCTACAGAGGCACCCTATCCGTTTGCCGGGCTCATTGATAATTTCCGTATCTATAATCGTATCATTGTAATGACAAACGTTGTAAAAAATACAGAAGTTAGAGCTGAACGCTTGAGATTGCAGGGTATTTGTAAGCAACAATTCCCAGGTTGGGTTGAACCCATTAATCAACCCATAAAGCAGCCCAAGGAACTAACTGGACGGGGCAATTTACGGGATTGGGCTTTTTGCTACAAACCTCTGTTTAATCCCATCACCCAGCCGCCGGCCGCTATATACAATCGTGATGCAGTGGAGGCAAATTTTAATACCATTCAAGCAGATTTTAATAGGAGACATACATCGTCGTATAGTCTGGTGGATATAGATACTACGTATGTGCCTGTGCCTACAAATAGTAATTTACGTTACAATCAAGCTACCCCTGAATATATTCGTATGAACTTTAAGTCACCTATAGCGATGGAAACCTTTGTTGGGAGCAGCCCGGCACCGGTCATAACCAGACCTCCAGCATTGTATGCATCTAGTGATGTATCTGCCACATGTGACAACGATGCGGTATCTTATAGTAGCCAGTATGCGACTTTACCACCTCAATATGGGTTAGAGATTAGTTTTGCTCCAAAATCAACTGGAGACGGATATAGTATATTGGGTATAAAATGCGTTCGCACAGCATCTCTTGCGAATAGCTATCAGCTCATGTATGAACAGAATCTCTCAAATATTTTACCGTTCCTATTTGATATAAAAACGAACTTAACAGATGATACTGTCTATTTGCAAGGCAAGAATGGTATTCGCGGCACGATGTATAAATTCGTTAAAGATATATGTGGCCGACTCACCTATCTAAATATGAAAAAGAACATTACGCTAAACCTGAGCCGATATCTATCCAGTAACAGACAAGCGTATCTATACGACGGCCTATCCTATAAATTTGGTATGGCAGAACCGATGACAAATAAGGTGGTAGGTTCCTACAATCTTACGAAAATTAATGAGCAAACCAATGCTCTTACTAATATACAACCGGATGCAGCGATGACGTGGGCGCAATCTCGGACGGGCTTCATTCAGAAGGTCTATAAACTAGCTCCTGTGTATAATGATTACAAAATAAGAACCGCTGCAGATATGAATACAATTAGCGACATTGCGTCTGGTCTCAATGTGGCAGATTTGGATAAATTTAAATTGCTAGCCCATACAATTTATTCAGGCACATCAACGTCTAGAGTGGGTCCATCCGATGTGCAGATCAAATATAAGAAAAACTATCCTTCTGCGCTGTATCAGAGCTTTACAGGTTTTCTAGACATGACTCCTGTCAAAACAAATGAACCCTATGAGTTCCGACTATTTATTAACTCCTATGATCGGGAGGCGCGCAGGATGTTCTATAATACCACTGCGGATAAGAGACCTCTCCGATTCTATATGGACTTATCCATCAATTCAACCCTGGTAACGTCTTTCTACTATTGTTCAAATGTAGATACATGTATCAATGAATATAATACCAATTATTGTTTAGAACGGCAACAGACACTCTGTAAAATACCAGAATGGGATGATTATTATGTAGCTGCGGGCAGGCAAAGGGTTGATGCGCACCACAATCCCGCTGGTTCTGCCCTGCTCAATGCAACGAATAATACCATTCAATTACGTATCTTTACAAATGCCAATCTGATAGATCCGACGCCCTTTTGCCGTATCACTTATAGGGCACCTGGACAAAGTGTCTTTAATGTAATTGAGAATAATAGAATCTTTTATTCCAAGAGGGATTACGCACTGTATTTGATAGGGCTCAATAATAATTTAATCACCAAAGTGGATGGAAATAAAACCGTCGTCACCAATAAAATGTTTGAATATATGAAAAGCGATTATGATACACCGCAGGGCGCTGCGGCATTACCCCTTGATCCCAACTATATATCTATTAATAATCGCGCCTATATCTTCTTTAACCCACCCGCGAGCGTCGCAAGTGCGAATGCATTAATCACTACCGAAGAAACCTCCAATATTGCACAGTTTAGCGCGAATGCATTCGTTCCGAATTAATTGTTAATTAAAAATGAGACGGTAACGGTCTTGGGTAGTAACGGTATGTGCCATGTCTTTGGCAATGGTTTCTTTTTCTAATACGGTGAGCTTGTTAAAATCCAGGCTGTTGATATACGAATGGCGTATCAATGAAATGGTCAGCGCCTTTTGAAAGAGCTTCTTTAACGTGCGATTCACCCACCGATTGTAGGAATTCTCCTTATAGGGTTTATTATTCCGATCCATGAACAACCACTCTCGCGGTTCTTTTTTCAAACTATCTTGAATTTCGTGATAGAGCTCCGCCGGAATTTCTTTTTCAAAAGAATCGTTCTTACGCACCGTTTTATATTCGTTTAACACCAAACTCGGGGTATGAAATAGCTTTACATAATTAGAATGTTTATACTTGTCCCCCTCAGGGGATTTGCTATAGATAAATACCTCATTAAAATCGCTCCGTAATGGCGGCAAATAGGTATAGAGCGAGAGCAATAAGCGCTCTTTCCCTCCCTTTGGAAGCTGATTGCGTTTCTTAATAATATCTTCAAAACTTACAAAGGCGTCTTTCTGTTTCTCTGTGGGCTCATTGAGTTTATAACGATGGTCTATCTGCTGATGCACTCCTTTGAATCCTTGATACCATTCATAGTAATCCGCTTGGTGTGTTTTCTTCATCTCGGGTGTATGTTTAAAGACGGCTAAGATGGCCGAAATGTAGCTTTTCTGGGTTTGTAGAGATGGTGAGTGTTCATGAATCCACGCCAGGTATTTCTTGGGGTTGGTCAGGATTTCACCGAGGTCGGTTTCGGTCTCTTGGATGATATATCGCAGACGTTCTAGGTAAGTTCTTTTGGTGACTATAGATAAGTCTGCATTCTTAATACAATCAAATGATTTACAAATATCCATACCTTTTACTAAGACGCCACATTATAAATGTCCCAAACGGGTCATACGGAACGAAGAGGTTTTATAGACGGGACTCTGAGCGATGGCTTCTATGAGACGCGGGTCTTTTAAACGTTTGATTAAGAAATCTGCCAGCACCTTACTGCTGTAGGGGACACGCAGAGCCAACGTCTCTGGCATGAAGTATAGGAAGCAAGTTTTTAGATAGATGTAGCTATAGGAATTGGTGGATTCTTTCCAGGCGTCTTTAAAGTATTTCGCCCGATACTGAAGCAGGCGTTTGGTTTGGAAGAGACTCCATGCCAGCTCTTTCTCATAGAGAGCTTGAAAAGAGAGCGCTGCGGGTTTTTCATAGGAAATAAAGAGCAACTGGTAGTAGAGGGCCCAGAACTCCACAATGGCCTCTGTGGGTTGCATGTCCGACGAGCGATCAACGGCGAGGGCGTTATAGAGACGATTTAATTGGGTAGGGCTCCATGCCGTATGCACACGGGTATTATGCATTATTTCGTGTAACATTACTTTAGGGTATTCCTCATAACGATATATATATATGGTGTGATTGGCAATATACGTATAGCCACCATTGATATGAATGGCATCCACGGTTTCACCGGCTTTCGGAAAGAGACGCTTTAGAGAGATGGGGATAAACCATATACGTATGGGTTCTTTTAACTGATAGATGGCGCGTAGAGTTATCAGGCGCTTGAACACTTTGAGGATATGTGTGTAAGAGAGGATAGGGGAGGGCAATATATTCAGAGTAAGGCTCTGATAGGTCAGTTGTTTGTAGCTATCTTTTTTCAAAAGCTGTGTTAATTCTTCTAAAATAAATTTTTTATCCTGTAATTCATTATATATTTCATTATAGAGTGCCGGCGTCAGGGGATATGTGTTATATTTAATAGATACATCACTCCCCGGGTAATGAGCCGTAATTAAATCCATACGTCTGTTTATGATTTAAACGATTTTATTTTCTATCCAGTGCATGAAGAACCCATGTAGCTTGAGTCAATAGGTGAAAGACCATATGCCAATGGTCTTGATAGGGATGTTGGGAATCACATGATTTATAATAAAATACATAGAGGCTACTGGCGGCGCCTGAAAAAATTAGATAGTCGTAGCCACGGCGGTTTCGCACACATTTCGTAATACTAAGCACACTATATATCCCACCAATGGTGTGTGCATAACACATATCTATACATTTAAAAAGTGGTAGGTGGGTGCCATGATAGAGTAAGCTGGTCAGGGTCAATATCCCACATGAGTGTGCCATGCATCGTTTATGATTGTAGAACGCTACAATAGATGGAATAATAAATCCTGCACTGGTCATCACCAATCCCCAGAAAGGCATCTCTATATTATCAAAGAAGATACCTTTATTTCTTTAATGTGTGTAGGATATATGGAACCCCAAAAACAAAAACAAAAAAAATCAAAATTTCTGGGTGAAGGCAGTTATGGTTGCGTGGTTGAACCACGGGTTCCATGCAATAAAGATGTTGAGATTTATCAATCTAATAAGGCGAATACAAAGGGGGCTATCAGTAAGCTTTTTAAATACGATGGAGACGATTTTAAATTAGAAACGGCGCTGGCGAGAAAAATGAGCACCTGGGATAGACAGGGAGATTATTTTATATTGCCTTATAAAAGCTGTTATATAAAACCAGCTGAACTTAAGAATAATCCAGCGGTAAAGGAATGTGGTGACTTTAACCCGACGATGAAATATATACCTCAATTGGTGTTACCCTATGGCGGAGAGGAATTAGTCAAATATCTAGATAACTATCAAAAGAAATTCCCTATCACCCACTGGATCCTATTGCTAAAAAATCTATTGGAAGGCATTAAGATGCTGATTAAAAACAAGGTCATCCATCAAGACTTACATACGGGAAATGTCTTATATAATCCGGCCGATGATAAATTACGCCTCATTGATTTTGGTTTATCGATTGATTTTGACGCTATTTATAATACAACACTAAACCCACGTATCACTCATACGTATCATGCCTATCCACCGGAATATATGTTTAGCAAATTATATCTCACGCATATGGATCTATCCTTTGACGATATTATGAGGAAATGGAAAAATGAGGTCATTTGTGAGAACCCTTACGGGGCAGAGTGTTATAAATACTATGATTTATATATCGCCTCACAAGACCTACAAGATAATTTAAAGAGTGTGTATGATTGGTATCGGATTAATCCGGCGAAATGGTTTAACGATGTGCAGAATTATAAAGACCGCATTGATTTATATTCGGTAGGAATGATTTGTATAGATATACATGGTTTCTTAGATATATCCATGCTTACTGCAAAACAATACGATGCTTATATTAAGCTGATTCGCGGTTTAATTTTACCCGATGTGCGTATTCGTCTGGATATTCATACAGCATTAGAGCACTATGAGAAATTGGTGCGTCTAATTTCTAGGGGCTAGGGCTTGTCGCGGGCGGTGGCGTCGGCGTCTTTTTAACGAGCTTCTGAGTATATAGCTTAATACCATTGTATGATTTTAAGACAATGAAGAAGGCCAGTAGGGTGAATGTGATCAGGAATTTTGCCCATCCCCAGATAAAGCAGGGGTAGATACCCGCCACGCATTCTTGATCCATAATAATGAGGAAATAAACGACAAAGCTGACGGCATATACAAGAACCGAGAGTGGTTGAAAGGATTGTAGAAGACTGTCAAATATAATACTGGCGACGACTGAGAGAAAGACAAGTAGAATGAGGATTTTCGTTGTAATATGCATGATACACTATACTATTCATTAAGAAAAGAATAATGTCTTAGATTTCTTTTGTTTAGGTGATTCCATATCATAATCCATTGTCTCACTCACGGTAACTTCATTCGCTTCTACATCAGAACTACCTGCATCCTGTTTGGTAATGGTAATCTGAGCGGCATCAAAGCTAGGATGCACAAAGCGCATATTCTTTAGAATCTTGGGTGCCAAATCCCATACTTTATCGTATTGAGAATAGCATTCGCGTAAGAAGATAATACCTCTTGAAATCCGGTCTTCTACTGGTAACGCCAGTTCCACATCAATGCATTCTTTTAGTTTTTGGAAACCAATACTGGCTTGGATTGCACCCGACATGATTTCGCCGATTTTCATATACGATTCAATGGCATTGAGTAGCGCAATAAATAAAGAAGAGATACCAACCCCAATAGAAACGAAATTGCTATACTGTGGTGGAAAATTGGAAGCACCAAAAGAGATAATACCTGTCACGGAAGATATAATAATGGAAGGAATCTTAAATTTCGCTTGTCTCTCTTTATAAATATCATGGTATCTCTTAAACTTACAACTTAGCTCTTGACATAGTTTTGATAAATCCCTTAAATAGACTTCCTCTTCTGGAAGCCAACGAATGTCCATGTCCCAACTAATATAATAAAATATATTTAAGCATATAAACACATACACTATAACGCATAAATGATTGGTATTCATATTGAAGCAGGGTTCTGTAATAGACTCTTTAAAATGGTGTTTGGATATGTATTTTCTAAAAAATATGGTATTCCCTTTCGGTTTGAAGGGTGGGAACGTCATAGCCATCATACCACACAGGTATATGAATGGTTAGTCTCCCGATTCATGGAGACTTCGCTCTATCATAAAGACCCGATCACTTATAAAGCGGTATGGAATGAACCATCCGATAGATTTATAGATTATATAGATTTTGAAAAGGAGAGAACACTTGTGACAAATGGAGGCACATCCCCTGAAAAGGGACTATTGCATGTAGCTACAACTGAACCGGTTCTTATGCTTGGTTTCTTTCAGAATGAGAGATATATAAAAGAATATAGAAAAGATATATTAGTTCTACTAAGAGAACCAGAGTATATCACAGAGCGTATCGCGGTTGAGAAAGAGAAATATGAGGCGCTACAGAGTAGCTATTTCCTACATATTCGGCTAGGGGATTATCTTTCAATGGAAAAACACTTCGTGGATCTGTCGGCCTATTACGAAACGTGTATTCGTGACATCGCTGCACGTGATCCTGGTGCAACCATTGTCCTATTTTCTAATCAGCCTCAGTTGATACACAAGGTATATCCCAATGTATATCAATTATTAAAAGACCAGGAGCTATCTTATAGGGTCGTGGATGAGACAGACGAGATTGTAGGATTTTATTTAATGGTGCGTTGTGCGAAAGGTGGTATCTGTAGCAATTCCACCTATGGCTGGTGGGCGAGTTGGTTAAACACCAATGAAGCAAAAAAAGTCTATATGCCGTCGCAATGGATAAATATGGATGTGGTAGGCAATCCTTACCCTGATTATGCCACGGTTGTTAAAGTATAAGTATAAGTATAAAAATTGAGTCTATATTATTCTGGTCAGTATATAGCTTAGCGTGGCGTAGCGTAGAGTCATGAATTATT
>Ga0209768_10002589_pt1 | contig 11170 bp, 11 predicted proteins | sample LauGreSBDMM110SD_3_FD_187564 | JGI IMG/M metagenome (GOLD analysis project Ga0209768, IMG submission 187564) | Freshwater lake microbial communities from Lake Michigan, USA - Sp13.BD.MM110.SD (SPAdes) (version 2) | ecosystem: Environmental > Aquatic > Freshwater > Lake | place: Lake Michigan... | reverse complement strand
CTATACTTGTTTCTAGATGGATTTACGAGGTAACTAGGCCTCGACATGCCCTCACCTGCTTTGCAACCCACGTCGAAACCGGGTCAGCCCCAAAGCAAATTTCATTATACTACTTCTTGTTAGCCGCCCGCATGATTCTTGCCTTGTCTCGCTCCCAATCGCGCTCTTTTTCAGCGTTACGCTTGTCATATTGTTTTTTGCCTTTTGCCAAACCTATTTCAATTTTGATGCGCCCGCCTTTAAAGTGCATATCGATAGGCACCAAGGTGTAACCTGAGCGCTCTACTTTACCTATGAGCTTTGCAATTTCTTCAGTGTGTAAAAGGAGTTTTCGGGTGCGGATCGCATCGGGACGAATGTGTGTTGAAGCAGCTCCCATAGGAGTGATATGACATCCAATGAGATAAATCTCACCTCGCTGGATAATGACGTACGCTTCCTTTATGTTGGTTCGGTTGTCCCGAATGGCTTTGACTTCCCATCCTTCCAAAACAATACCCGCTTCATATTTTTCTTCAATGAAGTAGTCGTGAAAAGCTTTTTTGTTTTGAACAATACTCATGGAAACTAACTAATCCTTTAAAATGTGTATTTTACGCTAATTCGAATTTCACCCATGGCCGATGTCAAAAAAAATGTGATTGTAAATCATTCAGTAGATAGGATGTTTAACCTTGTCGATCGCATTGAAGACTATCCCCTATTTTTGCCCTGGTGCGGCGGCTCAAAAGTATTGGAACGCAATACTGAAATCACCAAAGCCTCTATCCATATTAAATATAGTGGGGTGAACCAAAGCTTCACCACACAAAACACTAAAGATTATCCCAATCGCATTGATTTAAAATTGATCGATGGGCCTTTTAAGGTGCTTGAGGGATATTGGATTTTTACGAAAATTAATGAAGAGGCATGTAGCATTGAATTTCATTTGCACTACGAATTTTCAAATTTCATTTTAGATAAATTGATCTCCCCTATTTTCAGTCAAATTGCGAATACATTTGTGGATGGTTTTGTAGCCCAAGCTGATAAAATATATACAAAATAACTTAAAGAAAAAAATAGCTTTATGCCCAACGAAATTTTGATTGAAGTTGCTTACGCGCTCCCAAAAAAGCAGCTCATTATTCCTGTGAAAGTAAAGCAAGGTATCACCGCGGAAGAGGCCATTAAACTTTCAGGTATTACAAAAAAATTTCCTGAAATTGATTTGAGTGTGAATCAAATTGGTATCTTTGGAAAATTGACACAATTGGATCATGTCATGCGCGAACGCGATCGTATTGAGATCTATCGTCCCCTGATTGCCGACCCTAAAGAGATTCGACGTCAGCGGGCCGCTGAAGGTAAAGTCATGAAAAAAGGTGGGGATAGCGCATAAAAGCAAGCATTTCTTAGCTATAACGAGACTTTTTCTGTATAATCTCGTTTTGCGCAAAGGATCAAAAGATGCGTTTAATACAACAAGCACTCACTTTCGATGATGTGCTCCTCGTTCCAGCTCATTCCACAGTACTTCCGCGTGAAGTCAATTTAACCACGCAATTGACCCGAAAAATTAAGCTTCATATTCCTATTGTGTCAGCAGCCATGGATACAGTGACTGAATCGCCTTTGGCTATTGCATTAGCGCAAGAAGGTGGGTTGGGTATCATTCATAAAAATATGACGCCGCAAGAACAAGCTTATCAAGTGTCGCGTGTGAAGCGTTTTGAGTCAGGTGTCGTGAACGACCCGATTACGATCGAACCTAATATGTCAGTCCGGGATGTGATAAATCTCACAGCACTTCATAAAATCTCAGGCCTACCTGTGATTGATGGTGGCAAGATTGTCGGTATCGTGACTAACCGTGATTTACGTTTCGAAACAAATCTCGATCAGCCCATTAAAAATATTATGACGCCACGCGATCGATTGGTGACTGTGAAAGAAGGGGAATCCAAAGATGAAGTGATTCGTTTACTTCATCATCATCGCTTAGAGCGCGTTTTAGTGATTGATAAAAATGACGCATTAAAAGGTTTAATTACTGTCAAAGATATCCAAAAATCATCTGACCATCCTTATGCATGTAAAGATGATAAAGGCAGACTTTGTGCAGGTGCGGCTGTGGGTGTCGGTGAAGGGACTGAAGAGCGTGTTGAATTATTAGCCAATGCACATGTGGATGTGATTGTCGTGGATACGGCGCATGGTCATGCACAAGGGGTGATTGATCGTGTGACGTGGGTGAAGAAAAATTTTCCGCATATTGAAGTCATTGGTGGCAATATTGCGACTGCTGATGCTGCAAAAGCGTTAGTCGATGCAGGTGCTGATGGTGTAAAAGTAGGTATCGGGCCAGGATCAATTTGTACTACGCGCATTGTCGCAGGTGTGGGCATTCCTCAAATTACTGCGATCAGCAATGTCGCTGAAGCATTAAGTAAACTTAATATTCCATTCATTGGTGATGGTGGTATCAGGTTTTCAGGAGATGTAGCAAAAGCCATTGCAGCAGGTGCCAATTCAGTGATGTTAGGTTCGATGTTTGCAGGTACTGAAGAAGCTCCAGGTGAAGTTGAACTCTTCCAAGGCAGATCTTATAAATCTTATCGCGGTATGGGTTCCATTGGAGCCATGCAAAAAGGATCGTCAGATCGTTACTTCCAAGACTCTGAAAACAATGCAGATAAATTAGTACCCGAAGGCATTGAAGGACGCGTCCCTTATAAAGGAAGTGTGATTAGCGTGATTCATCAATTGATGGGTGGTCTTCGTGCTTCCATGGGTTATGTAGGTGCTCGAACGATTGATGAAATGAGAAATAAAGCTAACTTTGTACAAATCACGAGTGCAGGCATGCGTGAGTCACATGTGCATGATGTACAGATCACAAAAGAAGCGCCCAATTACCGTGTGGATTAATTTTGGAATGTTGCATGAAAAGCCTCCGACCAAGGAGGCTTTTTAAATCCTATGGATAAAATTCTTATTCTCGATTTTGGTTCGCAATACACACAACTCATCGCGCGTCGTGTGCGTGAAATGCATGTCTACTCAGAACTGCATTCGCATGACATGAGCGAAATTGATATCAAAGCATTTAATCCTAAAGGTATTATTTTATCTGGTGGTCCTAATTCGGTTTATGAGTCGGATACACCTATCGCCCCTCCGATTGTTTTTGAATTAGGTATCCCAGTCTTAGGTATTTGTTACGGCATGCAAACCATGGCAGCCCAACTCGGTGGCAAAGTTGAAAATGCACATACGCGTGAATTTGGATATGCTGAAATTAGAGCGCATAACCACTCCCCTCTTCTCGAAAATATTCAAGATAAAACCAATCAAGAAGGTCATGGGCTCTTAGATGTTTGGATGAGTCATGGCGACAAAGTCACAACATTACCACCGCAATTTAAAGTGATTGCAAGTAATGCTTCCACTCCCATTGCCGGCATGATGCATGAGACAAAAAAATTCTATGGTGTGCAATTTCATCCGGAAGTCACACATACTAAACAAGGCTTTGCCATTTTAAAACAATTCGTCAATCACATTTGTGCATGCAAACCAAGTTGGACCATGCCTAATTATATTGAAACGGCAGTTAAACATATTCAAGACACTGTCAAAGATGATGAGGTCATATTGGGCTTATCAGGAGGTGTCGATTCATCCGTTGCAGCTGCCCTCATTCATCGCGCGATTGGTGATCAACTCACTTGTGTATTTGTTGACAATGGTCTTCTTCGTTTAAATGAAGCCACACAAGTGATGAAAACATTTCACGACAACTTAGGCGTCAAGCTTATTCATGTGGATGCTTCAGATAAATTTCTGAACGATCTAAAAGGTATTACCGACCCCGAACAAAAAAGAAAAATAATCGGGCGTGAATTCGTGGAAGTATTTCAGAATGAAGCTAAAAAAATACCAAAAGCTAAATGGTTAGCGCAAGGTACCATTTATCCTGACGTCATTGAATCCGCATCAGCCAAAACCAAAAAAGCGCACACGATTAAGAGTCATCACAATGTCGGCGGCTTACCTGAAACTTTAAACTTAAAATTATTAGAGCCCTTGCGTGAGCTTTTTAAAGATGAAGTCCGCGAACTAGGTGTGGCTTTAGGGTTACCTAAAGCGATGGTCTATCGTCATCCCTTCCCGGGACCAGGTCTCGGTGTTCGTATCTTAGGTGAAGTGAAATCTGAATTTGCAGATTTACTCCGTCGCGCTGATGCTATCTTTATAGAAGAACTTATTCATTCAGGTTGGTATGAAAAAACTTCCCAGGCCTTTGCAGTATTTTTACCTGTGAAGTCAGTGGGTGTCATGGGTGATGGTAGGACTTATGAGTACGTCGTTGCATTAAGAGCGGTGGTCACCTCAGACTTTATGACAGCTCATTGGGCAGAATTACCGTATGAGTTATTAGGTAGAGTATCTAATCGGATTATTAATGAAGTGCGCGGTATTAATCGTGTGGTCTATGACGTGTCAGGAAAACCACCAGCAACAATTGAGTGGGAATAATCTAGGTATTTTAAATATCAAGAAATAATCTCTCTAACCAAACATTATATCTTTTTGCTCGCATATCAAAATCATATTGTTTTGCAATTTGGTTTTGTTTCAAAACTCTTTTTTTAAGTAACTCACCCTTAAGGTTATAAACTTTTAAAATTATTTCTGCAAAATCTTTAGCGTGTAACTTGGCCAGAAAAATAGAGTCTCTACCACTTAACCCTCTTACAGACGGAGCATTTGTAGAGACAATAGGAATAGGTGTTGCCATATACTCAACAAGCTTCATAGGAGAGGTAGCGTATTGTGCAATATTTGAGTCGCCTAAAGGCAGTAATAAGATAGCTGAACCGTTCATCACTTTTTTTGCGAGTTGACTTGGATGGACAAAGCCAAGGTATTTGACCCTTCCAACCAAACCATATTGAGCGATTAGTTCATTCACATATTGCTTAGATATTTCACTATTCTCTTTACCACCTGCAATTCGTAAATGAAAATATTGAGGCAAATATTGTAATGCTTCAAAGATAAGAGGCACATTTTTCCAAGGAGTGAATTGTCCGGTGTAAGTTAAAATGACAGGACGACTTTTAAAAGAGCCGCCCTTCACATTTGAGTAATTTTTTACGCTAAGACCATTCGGTAAAATCAATTTATTTTTAGGGAGTTCATATTCGTACGCTTTGAAATAATCGACTTGTGAAGGGTTCGTGAATAGAGCACCATCAATATTTATCAGTAACCTTTGGTGCTTGGCATGCAGCTTTTTAGTTTCTTTTACGGGTAAGCTTGTTTCATGAAACTCAACCAGAAGAAGTGCATTAAAGATTCGCTTGATAAATTTTGCAAGCCACAGATACTTTTTTTCGCGAACAACAATTACTTTTTGCATGAATTCTTTTTGAGACAGAAACGAGAGAACGTAAGCAATTAAAAATAAAGACCTGATGATCTTATGAGATTTTGGTAGAACGATTAAATGGAGATTGTTAAATTTTTTCTCGACTAAAAAGTCATGTATTTGATCGATTTCATAACTAGTTTTTGCATAGATGGGAATAATTACCTTGTTATTAAAATTTGAAAGATGTCCATAATCATTCAATACCTGCAATGTCATTGCAGAGTCAATTCTGGCGGATATTTCTTTAAAATAAATGATTAACTTTTTCATACAATCAAATTTCTTTACTTGGTTTTTTCTTAAATCATAGCATCTGTAATTGAGTCAGGCTTAAATAAAATCATGGTATTAAAATAAATTTAGCGACTTTTCCTAAATTAAGGGTGGCACGCAAAGGTTTGCTTTATGAATATGGCTAGAGATGTTAAAATATTAAAAAAATAAACAATGAATTCCAGTCTATGAGCCGCGCCTTCGTCAAAGAAAATGATTTAGAACATGCAGGAATCGATATTCCTGAAAGACCTTTGAGTGATGAGCCGAATTACGTCACACCAAATGGACTCAAACAACTCAACTCAAAAATAGACGCACTTGATATTGAACGTGAGCAATTAAAACAAAAAAAAGATGACCCGATCGCAAAACAAAAAATTACCATCATAGAACGAGATATTCGTTATTATGCAGCACGGATTGAGTCAGCTATTTTGACAAGACCTAAAGAAGAAGATCATTCGACTGTGTTGTTTGGTGCCAAAGTGACGGTCGAAGACGAGGAAGGTAAATTGAGTGCTTATGAGATTGTCGGTGAAGATGAAGCGGATATTCATCAAGGTAAAGTGAGTTACTTGTCCCCGCTTGCTGAAGCGCTCATTGGTGCTAAATTAAATGATGAAGTCACTTGGGAAAAACCGATGGGGGACACCCATCTCACAATTCAAAATATTGAATACTAATTTTTAGGGATAATTAATGATGCAAGTTAAGGAAGCTATACAACAAAGAAGATCAATTAAGCATTTCGATGCCGATCACGTCATCACTGAAAAAGAGATTCATGAGCTTCTCTCCCATGCAATTTTATCCCCTACCGCTTTCAACATTCAAAACTGGAGATTTGTCGTAGTCACTGATAAACAGTTACGCCAAAAAATACGTGCAGTCAGTTGGGGTCAAGCACAAGTAGAAGAAGCTTCTATTTTGATTGTGTTAGTCGCAGATCTTATGGCATGGAATAAAGAGCCTGGTCGTTATTGGAAGGATGCACCGCAATCTGTGCAAGATTATTTAGTACCTGCTATTCAGGGATATTATGAAGGCAAACCAGAAGTGCAACGTGATGAAGCGATGCGATCCTGTGGTATGGCTGCAATGAATTTAATGCTTACTGCTAAAGCAATGGGATATGATACCTGCCCTATGGATGGGTTTGATTTTGATAAAGTAGGTGAGTTATTAAACCTACCAAAAGATCACACACCTACCATGTTTGTCTGTGTGGGCAAAGGTATTAAAGAGGCAATGCCCCGCGGCGGTCAGCTCTCGCTTGATCAAGTTGTCATTCAAAATCAATTTAAATAAAAATTTTTAAGGATCTAAAAGCGTGCTTATTAGCAATAACATCACCATTCAGTTTGGTGCAAAACCTCTCTTTGAAAATGTCTCTGTTAAGTTTGGGGACGGTAACCGTTATGGCTTAATCGGGGCTAATGGTTGCGGTAAATCCACCTTCATGAAAATTTTAGCAGGTGTACTAGAACCTACTTCAGGTAATGTGTCTTTGGATAAGAATGAACGTATGTCGTGGCTTAAACAGGATCAGTTTGCTTATGAAGATCAGCGAGTGCTTGATGTCGTCATGATGGGTCACGAAGAAATGTGGAAAGCGAATGAAGAAAAAAATGCGATCTACATGAACCCGGATGCAACTGAAGAAGATTATATGAAGGCTGCCGAGCTTGAAGGGGTTTATGCGGAATTTGATGGCTATACGGCCGAAGCGCGTGCCGGTGAATTATTAATAGGTGTCGGCATTCCAATTGAGCAACATCAAGGCCCAATGAGCGCCATTGCGCCCGGCTTTAAATTGCGCGTGCTACTAACGCAGGCCATTTTTTCAAATCCAGATATTTTGTTACTAGATGAGCCAACGAACAACTTAGATATTCATACCATTCAGTGGCTAGAAGATACATTGAATAATCGTAACTCCTCAATGATTATCATTTCCCATGATAGGCATTTCCTAAATCAAGTCTGCACACACATGGCTGACATGGATTATGGAAAACTCACAGTGTACCCAGGTAATTATGATAATTACATGGAAGCCTCCACCATGTCTCGTGCGCAAAAACTTAAAGATAACGAGAAGGCCAAAGACCAAATTGCAGAGCTTCAAGAATTCGTGCGACGCTTCTCAGCGAACGCTTCAAAAGCACGTCAAGCGACAAGCCGTGCAAAACAAATCGATAAGATTAAAGTCGAGGAGTTTGTTCCCTCAAGTCGTCAATATCCTTATATTCGCTTTGATTACGATGACAGGGAAAAGCTCCATCGCCAAGCCGTTGAGATTAAAAATCTAACGCATGGATATGACCGAGAGTTGTTTAAAAATTTCAACCTGCTGGTCGAAGCAGGTGAACGTATCGCAGTCATCGGTGAAAACGGTATTGGTAAGACTACTTTTCTTCGAGCGCTGGTAGGTGAATTAAAACCTAACCACGGTGAAATTAAGTGGGCTGAAAAAGCAAAAATTGGTTACTTCTCGCAAGATCACGCCACTGATTTCGAAAAAGATGTGACTCTCTTTGATTGGATGAAAGATTGCGCGCAATCTGGAGAAGACGACCAAGCGATTAGAAGTATTTTGGGGAGGCTTCTATTTTCAGGAGAAGACACAAAGAAATCAGTCAAAGTATTATCAGGGGGCGAACAAGGTCGTATGCTTTTCGGAAAACTGATGCTTGCAAAATCAAATGTACTGCTTATGGATGAACCCACCAATCACATGGATATGGAATCGATTGAATCTCTTAACACGGCACTCGATAAATTTAAAGGCACTCTTTTCTTTGTAAGTCATGACCGCGAATTTGTAAGTTCAATTGCGACCCGTATTTTAGAAATAAAAGAAGATCGTATTATTGACTTCACAGGAAACTACGAAGAGTATCTTCTCACTCAACCAACTACTAGCTAGATTCCCTTTAACATAAGGAGTGCTTGGTTCATTATCATGCTAGGATCCAGTTGCACTAAGCACTGACTAATTTTAGTCCCCTCACATCCATCTTGGCCGCATGGTCTACAAGCAAACATTTCAGCATCTTTGACAGACAAGCCAATCACCTTATATTTTCCACTCCATGGCCCCCAGATTTTTTCATTCGTGGGACCAAATATACTAACGACCGGTGTTTTGAAAGCGCTCGCTAAATGTGTCGACATACTATCAATTGTTAAAACAAGGTTAGCTCGCTGATAGAGTGCTGCAGTATCTAAAAGTGAAAAATCTTTTGTTAAAACAGGCCTTGATTCACATAAATCAAAAATCAATTCATTTGTTTTTAGATCGTCTTGAGATCCAGAGATCACGACATTTATATTTTTTGATATAAGTCCGTCAATTACCTTAGCCCATGTGCTTACAGGAATTTCTTTAAATTTCCATCTTGATGAGGCATGGATGACCACAAGTTTGTTTTTTGAATGTATATCATTTTTTTTAAGCCAAAGATTTACTTTGTCTTTTAGCTTAGAACTAATACTTAAGTCATAAGCGGGTGCCGAAGATTTTTTATAAAGATTAACAGTTCTTAAAAGATCTACATCCTGCTCAGCCATGGGTCTTTCACTGTCAAGCTCTGCTGCCAAAAAATTGAAGGACTGATGCCAAAAATAACCTCGACGATCGGTGCGTCTAGCCACAGAGATATCAACATTAAGAAATCTAGCTAAAAACGCCCCTCTCCAATCAATAGAGAAATGGGCAAGCAGATCATAACGCTCGTTAAATAATCGCTTAAAAAGATTAAGATAAGAAAAGATTTTATTTAGTGCTGTTTTATCTCTTGGAATCACGAATATATGCCGCACACGCTTGTTCATTTTAAAAATAGCTTCACTATGTGGTAAACAAATAACATCAACGAAAGCGTAAGAAGCAGGAAGTCCAGCAATAGATGCCGTCAATATAATGGCATCTCCAATGTTTTTCGTCTTTAAGAATAAGGCTTTTTTAATTTTTAATCCTTACGATTTTTTAAATTCTAAATTCATCACATTTGAAATAAATTGGAGTGCAGATTTCATGTCAGCCTTATTAAAATTTGTATATTTATAAACATACATCAATTGCTCTTTTGTGTATGGTGTTATAAATACTCTATCTCTAAAATTATTCCTAATATTCTGATGTAAGACTATGGTGGGTTTCCTTAACATCGAGGCCATAGTCTTAAAAACACTATCGCTTCCAATCAAAATATCGCAATTGCTGACAAGTGCCAAATTTTTTATAATATTTCTATCTGATGCAAACGCAATGTCTTTATTTTTTAATTCTTGCATTTGAGATAATTCTTTTTTTGTACCAAATAAAATAATTTTGAAATTATTCCGATTTAAATACTCTAGTAATTGTTTAGTAAAACCCACTGGAATAGCTTTATGAGATCCAAGTAAACTTGCACCTGCGTGAATACCGATGGTCTTCCTTTTCATATTCTTTAATGTTACATAGTTACTAAAGGGAGATGTCTTAAAAAATAAGGATCTTGGACAGACATAAGCCTTTGTATGCTTTCTTATAAGATTTCGTATTTCAAGATACTCTTCTTTATTAGAATAGAAATAAAAATGATCGACTTTAATATTTAAGGATTTAAAGAATGATGGAGCACCTTTAAAGTGTGAAGCTACAATATATCGTGCTGATTTATTTTTTAATACAAAAGGAAGGTGTTGCAAAAAATCACCAATACCACCATGAATTTCTATAGAAAAATCTTTTGAGCTTTTTTGATAGGCTGCAGCATATCGGCTTTGAACATCCCAGAAGAATGTCCTAAAACGAATGACTTTAGCAAAGTTTGCAAAAGACTTATCTGGCATACCCAGTAAATCAAAAAACCTTGCTACAAAGTAAAAATAATATTTTTTAATATGGCGATTCATAAAAAATATTCTATAGACATTTAATCTATATAGGGATACTTATTCTTTAGATGCGCGTTTACGTTCGTGTTCAAGCAAGAAACGTTTTCGAATACGAATGGATTTAGGTGTAATTTCAACCAACTCATCATCCTCAATAAATTCGACCGCGGATTCTAAAGTAAGTTGTATAGGTGGAACGAGTCTCACCGCTTCATCTGTTCCTGATGCACGCACGTTTGTGAGTTGTTTACCTTTAATCGGATTCACAATTAGGTCGTTGTCTCTAGAATGGATACCAATCACCATACCTTCATACAATTTATCACCCGGACTTGAATACATGCGACCACGATCTTGAAGCTTCCATAAAGCATAGGCCACTGCTTCACCATGCTCGGCTGAAATCAACACACCATTTCGACGTCCTGGCATATCAGGTTTGACGGGTGCGTATTCATCAAAGACATGAGCCATAAGCCCTGTGCCTTTAGTCATCGTCATAAATTCACCTTGGAAACCAATCAGGCCTCGTGCAGGAATTTTATATTCTAAACGTGTACGGCCATTACCATCAGACTCCATGTT
>Ga0209768_10002577_pt1 | contig 11217 bp, 8 predicted proteins | sample LauGreSBDMM110SD_3_FD_187564 | JGI IMG/M metagenome (GOLD analysis project Ga0209768, IMG submission 187564) | Freshwater lake microbial communities from Lake Michigan, USA - Sp13.BD.MM110.SD (SPAdes) (version 2) | ecosystem: Environmental > Aquatic > Freshwater > Lake | place: Lake Michigan... | reverse complement strand
CTGGTGCCAGATCCCAATCTAAGCCCAGCCGAACAGTACGGTGTTCAGTTCCGTCCACGACAAAGTATGTTTGTGGACCGGTTGGGCGCACTCAAGAACTATCTCACCAGAGCCAATACTGTACTAGCTCAGTACCCTGTTGCCGAAACAAGAATTTTTAATCTGTTAAATTCCAGCGAATCTGAACCAAGTCAAACCACCTTGGTCAATGGAGTCACAGTGACCAACTGGAATCTGCGTGTGGCAACTCAAGAAATATTGGGATTCCAACAACCAATTTGGAGCAATCCTGATGGTCCTATACCTGTTGGCTACAAATATCTAGTGGTGTCTGACAGCGCCAACCGAGGCTTATGGACCATCTACACCGTGCAAAACAGTGATGTCACCGCAGGACAACGTGTGTTGGTGTTGACCAGTGTGCAAGGATACAATACTCCAGATTACTGGAGTTACGTTGTGTGGAATCGCCCAGGATACAATCCTAGTACCAAAGTAATCACAGAGGTTGTGAACTATGCAGCATTGAGTGGGCTCACAGTTGACATCGGCAGCTCAGTCAAGGTCACAGCCAATGCCCAAGGCAAATATGAAATTTATCTGCGCACCGACATTGGATACGAACGTGTGGTACTACAAGATGGTACTATAGAATTTTCAGCAGAATTGTATGACTATGCTCTGGGCAGATTTGGATTTGACCTTGAAGTATTTGACGCACAATACTACGATCAAGAGCCTGTGATAGAAACTCGAAAGATTATTCAAGCCATCAATGAAGAGTTGTTTGTGGACGATCTAGCTATTGAACGCAACCGGGCTCTGGTGCTGATGTTTAACTATGTGTTGAGCGAATTTTCAGCACCTGAATGGTTGGTCAAAACATCCTTGATTGATGTGGACCATAGAATCCGAGAATTGTTGCCGTTCCAAAACTATCGTCAAGACAACCAGGAATTCGTATCAGACTATATTCAAGAAGTTAAACCATATCATGTGAGCATTAGAGAATTCAACTTGAAGTATACTGGTAGCGATCAATCCTTTGGAGACAACACAGACTTTGATGTACCGGCATACTTCAATACTGATCTGCAGATAGCAAAATACACCAGCCCAATCTTGTTGCCCTATGAACATGGCACGGCATTTAACGCCAGTATCAATATTCAAAGCGATCTACCTGCGTCAAGCACAGTATGGGAAGAATGGCCTTACTCACAGTGGTATACAAATTATCTGTTGAGTCTTGACAGTGTGGAAATAATTGATAGTGGATCAGGATATAATGAACCACCTCAGGTGACATTTGTAGGAGACGCTGTAGTAGTTGCTCAGGGTACCGCAGTGATCAACAGCCTGGGCCAGGTGGTGGCAGTCACAGTGACTGATCCAGGACAAGGATATCGCAGCACTCCTACTGTTGAGTTCAGTGGGGGTAACGGTACAGGTGTTAGGGCCTATGTGCATCTGATTGGTTCAGGTATGGGCCAAACGTTCAACACTGAACAAACTGGCGTTGCAGATAGTTATAATCTAGTAAGAACTTTCCGCACTGTGATCAAGTATGACCGCTTCCAGTATTTCAGTGATGTCCAAACTTGGAGTTCCAACGGAACATATCAAGATGGCCAGCTGGTAAGATACGATAATCGCGTGTGGCAAGCTGCCAGTGCTGATTCTACTGCTGTGGTTGGACCAACTTTTAATCTAGAAGACTGGACAGAAGTAAATGCAGGCACATTCAACAACGGTGTGGGACTGACTGGCGTAGATCGAACAATGGGGCTGTATGTGCCAGGAGTGAATGCGCCCGGACTTGAGTTGCCGTTGTTGATTGACGGAGTTGATTACCCAGGCGTGCAAGTGTACGGAGATTATTTCCTAGGCGATCCTTTGGCAGTAGATGCAGAATACACCAGCGAATTTACAGATGCTACACTGGGCACATTACCCACTGACATCAATGTTGACGGCGGTGAGTTTATTGGTTTATACGAAGGCCATGCTCCAGAAGAGCTGGTCAATGGCGCAGAATTTGACACCCTGGACATGCGTGTGTACACTAGACCAGGCGCTGACTGGAGCCGCGACGGACATGGGTTCCAACTGGGAACCATAAGATACGAATACGAACCTGCGGTAACATCAACTTTGAGTTGGGCAGGTGTTGTTGAGCATCCAGTACAGGTGTTGGTCAGTAATATTACCACAGGAATAGATCTTGTGCCAGGCACTGATTTCACCATCGACTGGGACGACTACACAATCACATTGTTGACCGTGGCATCCGGCAACATTGTGAATATTTCAGTATACGAGTTGGGTGGTGGCAGTCAATTGTATCGTGCCAATTACCTTGGCGGGGACATTGGAGAAACAGTGATAATCCCAGTGAACACCGCAGAAATCAGCGATGTCTATGTGTTTGTGAATGGTGCGTCAGTTGGCGGCATCACTTGGATGCCTTACATTGAGAGCACCGCATGGGATATATTGGATAGTTATTCAAGACTAGACATTGTAAACAACAGTGGTACCTATTACCGCGCACAGCAGAATGTACCAGCTGGAATTGTTATAACCAATCTAGACTACTGGACCAGTTTTGTACCCACACTTGAGAGTGAAGTTGATCTTGGCACTAGTTATGGTCCTGGCTCGGGCATTGCTCTAGTGGCATTTGGCCTAACCACAGCCGAAGCTGGTTATTTTGTCAAAGGCAATCAATACACCATTGCCACCCTTGGCACCACTAATTTTGTTTCCGTAGGTGCTGCTTCAAACACAGTGGGAGTGACCTTTACTGCCACTGGCACAGGAACAGGAACAGGCACAGCCACAATTGACTACAGCTGGAGCACTCCACAGGTACAGTACAAAGTGGCCGATGCAGCCATGGTAGCCGCTCCAGTGATCACATTGACCAACAGTGTGCAAGGCAGTAATTCTGCCAACATGGTAGTCACACGCAATGGCCTGCGACTACAACCACCTGAAGGTATTGAATGGGTGCAAGGACTACCGCTTGAGGTAAGTTTTGGATTACCGCAACGTGGCAATTACAGCCAGAGCATTATTGATGCTCCCAATGATATCCAGGTTTGGGTAGACAATGTACTACAGGTACAGAGCGTTGGTGCTACAATAGGTAGTTACGCTGTGACCAACTATTCAGGATCAAATACCCCAGGTCGTCAGGTGGTGTTTGTCAGTCCCCCGCCAGCCGGCGCTAGAATATTGATCAGTGTGGACACCGAAGCAGATTATCAGGTAGTTTCACAAACTGTACAGATCTCTTCAGGAGTGAACCTAGATGATGTGTTTGCTGTGATTACTTGGAACGATACAGCACAACAAAATCCAGTGACCTTGGTATTCAATGGTCCTATAGTGTCTGGACTGACTATTGCTGAGCCTTACGACAGCACAGTTTATGATGCTGCAACTGTGTCGGGCGATCCTGGCTCATATGATTATTCCGTTGGTACTGCGGTGTCCAGCAATGACTTTTTATTAAATCGAACCAGTGTCAACGCAGGACGTTTGTGGGTAACATTGGATGGATACAGATTGTTTGAAGGAGCTGACTTCACAGTCGAAGATGACGGATCAACCCTTGAAAGTGCAACCTTGGTCTTGGCCGCGGGTGCCATTGCCCCTGCACAAATTCTTGCTGTGACCATGTTCACTGACAGCATAGTACCAGAATCCATGGCCTTCCGTATATTCCAAGACATGCGCGGGGTGCAGGCCACATATCGAATTACTGCCGCAACCTCAACCACACTGAGTCAAGACCTCAGTGCTACCGCTGACACCATTTATGTCACAGATGCTTCTGCCCTAACTGAACCCAATCTTGAGGTAGGTGTGTTTGGTGTAATTACTATTGATGGCGAACGAATCATGTATCGCTACAGAAACACAGCCCTCAACACCATCAGCAGTCTCTTGCGAGGCACCGCAGGAACTGCGGCTGCAAGCCATAGTAGTAGCGCAGATGTTTATGATACCGGACGCGGTAATTTACTGGACCAAAGATATCAAGATTACGTAGTGACCAACTCTTCAGATGGAACATTAAAAGGAACCTTCCCATTAGGAGACGGAACAACCAGCGTATTTTCTGCACCATTGATTGATGTGGCTGATTTTGAAGACAGTTCAACAGAAAACTTGTCTATTGAAGTATACGTGGGCGGACGTCGTCAGTACAAGTACAGCGATACAACAGCCACCAGCCAATATCGCTGGTTCCTGAGCCTATTTGATCCAGTTACTATTGAATTTGTAGTAGATGACACAGTGTATCCTGTATTACAAGCCCCGGCAGAAGGTAGCGAAGTTACTATTTTGGTTCGTCGGGGTGTGACTTGGTATCAACAAGGAGCAACAACTGCTAGCGATGGCGTGTCCTTGCAAGATACTGATACTCTGGCCGCAAGGTTCTTGCGCGGTGAATAAAGTAGGCTAAATAAGTGATCATGTCAAACATACAACAAAAACAACCAGTTGAGCCCAAGGCACAGGAAAAACCCAGCCGGCCCAACGAAACCGGATCTATATCTGTCCAAGCGCACATGAGAATTTTTGATCCTAAAACACAGAAAACCTACGTGGAGGGCCGTGCATGATTTCGGCAGGATTGGCAAAAATTACTGGTCATGTAAAAATACATGACCCCAAAAGCGGAGAGATTTTCTACAACGATCACAACGCTATTCACTATGAAAACATATCTATTGCTATGGCCCAAACACTTAGCGATAGAAACATTGGCTATATCTATCAAATGGCATTTGGCAACGGCGGCAGCTCAGTAGACCCTACTGGTGTTATCACATACTTGCCCCCAAACACCACAGGACAGAACGCTGACCTCTACAATCAAACCTATCAAAAAGTAGTCAACGACAATTCAGCAGCTGATACTGACCCAGTCAACAACAAAATGACAGTGTTGCACACATCGGGCAACGTGTATACAGATATTTTGGTGCAGTGTTTATTAGATTACGGTGAGCCGGCCCAACAGCAGGCTTTTGACAATTCAACCAATTTTAACGGGGAATTTGTGTTTGACGAACTGGGACTCAAGGTCTGGAACGGCGCAGTGGATAACTTGCGCCTGATAACTCATGTTATTTTCCACCCTGTACAAAAGAGCTTAAATCGTCAAATTCAAATCGATTACACTGTGAGAATTCAGACATTGAGCAATATCAATGCTGTATAAATATTGAACTAGGAAACAGACATGGCATATACAATCAATCTTACTGACGGCAGCGTGTTTGCCACAGTCAACGACGGCACAGTAAACACTGCAAGTAGCATGACTCTTGTGGGTAAAAACTACGCAGGATACGGAGAGTTTTTGGATGAAAACTTTATACACTTGCTAGAAAACGGCTCAAATACTTCGGCCCCTGTGGCACCGCTTACAGGACAACTATGGTGGGACAAAACCAACAACTTGCTCAAAGTTTACAATGGTAGCATATTCAAAACTATCAGTGCCGCCACTGCCAGCGCCAGTCAACCTGCATCCAACGTCACGGGCGACCTTTGGTACGACACCACAAACCAACAGGTCAAAGTATACACAGGCGCCAGTTTTATTGTTGTGGGTCCGGCATTTACATCAACAGAAGGCACAGCTGGTGCAATTCCTGAAACGGTCATTGATAACACAGCAACTTCTCACTATGTGACTGGTCTTTATGTGGCAGGCACAAGAGTGGCCCTGGTATCCAAAGACGCAACTTTCACTGCTGCAGCCCCAACATCAACATTGTTCCCCACAGTGTTCAAAGGTATCACCATGAGCAATTCGGCAGACACTGTGCTTGCTGGCAATGTTAGAAATGGTGGCAACGTGGGTATCACAGCAGGTGGTGCTACCACTGCTATTGTACAGTCTACAGGTGTACTAATTACAGGATTCAACTCAGTAACAGGCAACGTGATTGGTGGAAACATCACCACAGCAGGCTTGGTCACTGCCACAGGCAACATCACAGGTGCCAACGTGGTCACAACAGGCTTGGCCACTGTTACAGGCAACGTGATTGGCGGCAATGTCACCACAGCAGGTAATGTTGTTGCTACAGGCCTTGTGAGTGCTGGCGGCAACGTCACCGGCGCTAACTTAGTCACAGTAGGCGTAGTCACTGCCACAGGCAACATCACCGGTGGCAACATCATAACCACAGCCTTGATGCAATCGGCCAACGTGTCGGCCACTGCCAACGTGCAAGCTGGAAACTTACGAACAACTGGACTGGTATCAGCTACAGGCAACGTTACATCAGCAGCCAACGTGGCAGGAACATATTTCATTGGTAACGGTTCGCAACTAACAGGCTTGAGCTTGGGTGTTTCAGTTACCAAGTTTGAAAACGGCACATCCAAGGGCGAAATAAATGTGCCCAATGGCAACATTGCGTTCACTGTGGCTGGAACAGCCAACGTGGTTGTGGTTGATACCACAACAGTTTATGCCAATGTGGTCAGTGTTCAAAGCATTGCCAAAACAGGATCAAATGGGGTGGGCAACATTGGTTCCAGTGGTAGCTACTTCAATCAGGTGTTTGCCACTGCTACCACAGCACTGTATGCTGACGTTGCAGAACGCTTTGAAGCCGACGCTTTGCTTGAACCTGGCACAGTGGTCGAACTGGGCGGAATTAAAGAAATTACAAAAGCCAACCATGATCTAAGCGAAAATGTGTTTGGTGTGATAAGTACAAGACCAGCTTATACCATGAATGGTGGAGCTGGTGAAGATGACACTCACCCTCGAGTGGCCATGACAGGGCGTGTGCCAGTCAAGGTCACAGGTTACGTGAAAAAAGGCGATCGCTTGGTGTCAGCAGGATCAGGACAGGCTCGTGCCGCACAACCTGGAGAAGCCACGGCATTCAACGTAATTGGACGCAGCTTGGTTGACAAACCCACTCCAGAATCAGGTACAATTGAAGCTATAGTGACCATAAACAACTAAGCAGGAAAAAACACAATGACTTATTCATCAGGCGGACTAATTCAAGCCACAGACTACAATGGTTTTGTTAGCACCAATGCCTCCAACATAAATGACGTTTGGAGCACTGGAGCAAGTGACAAAGGCTATGGACAGAGCGCCATTTCCACAGTCAGTGCTGCTGGCACCATCACAGCCACACAATGGGCCTCTTTGGTCAATGACTTGAGTAGCCTGGGTAGTCAAACTGGTACCACTCTCACAGCCAGATCAGCGCCCACAGCAGGCACTTTGATTTCAGTACTGGCTGCAGTCAACACCGATATTACCAACGTCACTACCAACAGAAACAATGCAGTGGCAGTGGGATCACAATTCACAGGATGGACCGGAACCAATTCCAAGACCGCGGCCACAACAGGTGCCACATGGACCATTACCTTTACCAACACAGTGACATTTGCCAGTGCAGCAGCAGCACGTTATTTTTTCAACGGCGGCGGACTAATCAAACTAGATGTGAGCAAAACAGCCACTGGTGACCTGGGAGATCCTGAGTGGAACGATTTGGCCGGCACATTGTGTGGAGACATTTATATTTCTGGAGCAGGCACTGCCCACACCATTGCAGCGGTATCCTACACAGGCGTGACCAAGGTTGGCGGAACTGGCACACCTTCGACACTACAAACCAGTCTGGGATGGTACAACTTGACCACAAGTGATCAAGTGATCTACAAACAGTTTGCAGACACAGCACCGTACACCACCAACTTCATTCAACACTCGGCAAAAACAGCCACCGCAGGTACACAACTGGTCATAACCACCGTATGGTCAGCCAGTGATGGTGATCCAATTTCTGGCGGCACAGCACCTACTGGTGCAACACCGGGCACAGCACCTTGTACCATTTGCACTTATTTCCCCCCAAGCACAACTTATCTAACTTCAGCAAGTTGGGGCACACCAACTGTAGCAGCCACAACTGTTTAACCAAAAGGGGCTGTTGCCCCTTTACTTTTCCCAAAATTTCTTGTATAATAAAGCATGGATACACATGCCTTGATTGCTCACGCACGAGCACGTTTCGATCACGTTGCCGCAAAACGTGTGCTTAAAGAAAAATACCAAGCTCGAATGATTTTTGCTCATGCTGGTGGCATGTGGCGGGCCGACCCTGAACTCATAAACATCTTGGCCACTGTGCCACCGGGCGATGCAGTACTGTTAGATTTATATGAAAACCCAGTACAGGTTCGACCCGAAGAACTGCGTGGACTGGCCATGCAACGCTGGCAAGAACAAATGAATGCCTGGCTGGTAGAACATAACGAGCTGAGCAAGAAAAGATGACACGTGGCGCACTGATATTTGCTTTTAACAATGAACAAACAGACTACTTGGAAATGGCTGCTTGGTCAGCTGAAAATATTCGTAGACACCTCGGCATTCCAGTGGCCGTCGTCACAGACAGACCAAACGCAGACTCGGATAGAAGATTTGATCAAGTCATTAGAGCCGTACCTGCAACCGGCGGAACACGTTGGTTTGAGGACTATGAAGCGACTGTGTCTTGGCACAACGCAGGTAGAACTGATGCCTATAATCTTAGTCCGTGGGATCACACGCTTGTACTCGACGCCGACTACGTAGTAGCAGACAGTGATTTAAATCAACTGTGGGATCAAGCGGATTTCATGTGCCATAGACTAGCATTTGATATGGCAGGTGGCGAAGGATACCTGGACGAGTTAAACTGTTTTGGACAGCACCGGATGCCCATGTGGTGGGCCACAGTAATGATGTTTAGACGGTCAAACACAGCACAGTACATATTTGATTGTATGAACATGGTGCGGGACAATTGGCAACACTACAGAGACTTGTACGGGATTCAAAAAACAACTTATCGCAATGACTTTGCACTGAGTATTGCAATAGGCATTGTGTCAGGGCACACATTCAAGGTAGAAGAAATACCTTGGCCCTTGGCCAGTGTCTTGCCCAACACCAAGTTAGAAAAATTAAATCAAGATCATTATAGATTAGAATACAAAAATACCAATAGTAAATCTTACCAAATGTCATTTGGTAGTTACAGTTTTCATGCCATGGGCAAACGATACTTAGGAGACATAGTTGAAACCGATCGCAGAGCAAGGCTACTTGATAGTAGCACACAACACCAAAGAGGTTGACTATGTTGACTGTGCCCGTACCTTGGCCAAAACAATCCGGTACTGGCATCCTGATGCACAAATTTGTTTGTTAACTAACAACGATGTTGTGCCAGATTCATTATTCAATTATGTGCATCAGTTTCCGTTTCCGTTAAACGAACAAAATCCCTATGCCAATGACTGGCAGGTGTTCCACGCAACCCCATTCCGGGAAACAATCAAACTAGAAGCAGACATGATGATCACTAGCGCAATTGATCACTGGTGGACTCTGCTCCGCAATCGAGATATTGTAGTAAGCACTGGCGCAAGGGACTGGAAAGATCAACGTGTGACAGCACGTCACTACAGAAAAGTGTTTGATGCCAATGACCTGCCAGATGTATACAATGCAATCACCTACTGGCGTAGAAGTGCAACAGCACAAGAATTTTTTGTGACAGTGCGCAACATATTTGAAAACTGGCCAGAGTTTCGTAAACTTTTAAAGTTTCCCGAAGAAGTTCCATCAACGGATGTAGTGTATGCCATGGCCGCAAACATTGTTGGGTCCGAAACATGTACCATGCCATTTGCCAGTTACCCACAAATTGTACACATGAAGCGACACATTGCTGGAACCCAACGTGAGAGATGGGAAGACGAGATGATATGGGAATACAAAAATTATCTAATGCGTGTGAACTCTATTGCGCAATGGGGTGCATTTCATTACAATGTCAAGGACCTACGTCATGCAAATAGATGAGTTCTGGAGCATATTGCATGCCATGCCCCAATCCCAGCCAGTGTTTTTTAGGCTGTACCATCTGGACGGTGTGCCATTATTCTACAGCATGGAAGATCGACCTGGTACATACATTGAGATCGATGCAGAAACATTCAGTAGATCACCCATGCATGTGCGAGTACGGGAAGGCCGGTTAGTAGAAAGCATTTGGCGAACAACTGCTAAACTTGTGCCCGGTAACACAGGGACTCCTTGCTATCTCGATGATGTCACCATTGTAGTCGCAGAAACAGAACCACATCAACGCTGGAGCAAACAAACTTATGAAACAAATTGACGTAGCAGACCTAGACTGCATTTACCTATCTTATGATGAACCGCAACAAGAAGAATTTTGGGTCAAGATTAAGAACATGGTGCCTTGGGCCAAGCGGGTCAGCAATATACGCGGAAGCGATGCGGCACACAAAGCAGCGGCCCGGGCTTCTGATACAGAACGATTTATCCTCGTAGATGGAGACAATATCCCCGACCCATCGTTTTTTAACCAAACGCTGGATTTTCCTACACCTGAACATGAAAAGGCTGTGTTCCGATGGCGAGCTCGTAATCATGTGAACGGACTCATGTACGGCAATGGTGGCTTGAGCTCGTGGACTCGTGAATACGTGACCAACATGAAGACGCATGAAAACACGGACGGCCGCACAGAAACACAAGTGGAGTTTTGTTTTGATCCCTTGTACTGGGCCATGAACGACTGTTATTCCAACACCTATCCCAATGGATCCGCGTTTCAAGCATGGCGTGCCGGATTCCGAGAAGGTGTAAAAATGTGTTTGCAACGTGGCCGTAAGCCCACGCTGGATGAATTTAAAACACAGGTACTGCGTAATCTGGACAACTTGACCATATGGCACAACATAGGCACAGATGTAGAACATGGAGAGTGGGCCATTGCCGGCGCACGTCAAGGTACATACATGACCATGCTCACAAACTGGGACTACACGCTGGTGCAAGACTTTGAGGCCCTGGAACAGTTGTGGGCCACTGTACGCGACTCAGATCCCAGGCTGTTGAGCAATCAGCTGGGACCAGAACTGGGTACACAACTAGACCTGCCCATGAGCATACTAGAAGCAGAGCAGAGTGCATTCTTCAAGTATCACTATCGTTCAAACTGGCGCAACCAAGGTGTGATGGTTCGGGAAATAGATATCATACGAGCACAAGAAGGATGGTAAGCCGACTGGTGGTCATAGGCGATAGTTTCTGCCACGGTGTAGGAACTGCGAGTTCATTTAAAGATGCGC
>Ga0209768_10002567_pt1 | contig 11250 bp, 17 predicted proteins | sample LauGreSBDMM110SD_3_FD_187564 | JGI IMG/M metagenome (GOLD analysis project Ga0209768, IMG submission 187564) | Freshwater lake microbial communities from Lake Michigan, USA - Sp13.BD.MM110.SD (SPAdes) (version 2) | ecosystem: Environmental > Aquatic > Freshwater > Lake | place: Lake Michigan... | reverse complement strand
ACATCATGGACCACTGCTTTTACTACGGACTATACTGTTACTCAAGGTTATCACACCGTATCGTTCAGTGCCGTATACACTGATCCTAAACTCATTGGTGCTGTTGCCATTCTTATCAGCAAAAGTTGGTCAGGTGCCACTGGCGGACTAGCAGGACCAAAAGGCAGTTCAGGTGGCGGCGGCGGATCGGGTGCTGCAACTACCCTGGTGTTGAATCCACGAACAGTAAACGAAACCTTATTGGCTGTAGCGGTGGGCGGTGCCGGAGGCGGTGGTGCTGGTAATAGCACAACTGGAATTGGTGAAGCAACTGCTCCAGGACCGCGTGGTCGCACAGCAGCCGGTGTTTCTTCTCCACAAACTGGTCAGGATCAAGGCGATGTGTACAAAGATGGTGGTGGTGGTGGTGCAGGAGGTCCTGGTGGACCGGCAGGTGCTGGAAAGAATGGCTTCAGCAGTGTAGGCGACAGTTATGCACAAGCTGGTTCAGTAGGATTGAGTTATTTAAATCCCGTAGCGTCAGGAACAGCAATTGATCCTACCGATATAACTGTGGCAGCTCAAGGACCGTATTATGATTTATTACCTGACGTCGGACGCGGCGCCGCCGCTGGCGAATTACAGGCCAAGCACGGTGGTGCTGTGTTTATATTCAATAGTTTTGGTCCTAGAGTTCATACTGCTGGCGACTGGCAAGAAGTCACTACAATTTTTGTCAATGTCAATGGTGTGTGGCAGCAAGTTGACGGCATGTATGTAAACGAGGCTGGGGTCTGGGAGCCGGTGGTTGGTACATTTGTGCCCACATTTGAACCAATATCAAATGATTTTGGAATTTTAGCAAGACCAGCAGACCATAGAGAAATACCTCCGCCGCCTGCCAAGGCGCCGGTATACGATGCAATACCTCGTGTTACAGGATGTTTTGTTCAAGGTACTACAATCACCATGGCTGATGGCTCAACCAAGTTAATTGAAAACGTTGAGATTGGTGATCAATTGCTGGGCAAAGATGACGTGGTCAACACTGTGCTGGAATATGTTAGACCACTATTGGGCAGTAGAATTTTAGTTTCATTCAACAGCAAAAGTCCTTTTATGACCAGTGATCATCCTGTGCTGATGAAAGACGGATCTTGGAAGTCCGTTGACCCTGTTGCAACAAACTCAAAGTATCCTGAGTTGGCAGATCTCAATATAACACAACTCACAATTGGTGATGTGATTGCCACTGCTGATGGCACAGGATTCGAAATATCTTCTATTGAAGAACACATAGACCGTGAAGATTTACAACTTTATAATTTTTCTTTAGATGGCAACAACACTTATGTTGCTGACAATCTTGTGGTACACAACAAAGGATGCAGTGGAAGTGCATCAAGCGGTGGCAGTTGCGGTTGCGGTGCTGGTGGGTGTTTTGTCGAAGGCACTGAAATTACCATGGCAGATGGCTCAATCAAACTGATTGAAGATATCAAAATCGGCGAGCAGTTGGTTGGCAAGGATGGTCAATTTAACAATGTGTTGGAATATCTACGACCAGTACTGGGCAATAGAACGCTGATTGCATTCAATGGTGGTGTTCCCTTTATCACTGATGATCATCCTGTGTTGATGGCAGATGGCACCTGGAAATCCGTCGACCCCGAAGCAACTTTATCTAAGTATGTTAAACTGACAGATCGCAACATAGGGCAACTGGTAGTTGGTGACGTGATTGCCACACCAGATGGCGCAGGATTTGAAATTGTATCTATCGAACGTCATCAAGATCGTGAAGACCTGCAATTGTACAACTTCTCTTTGGATGGTAATCATACCTACGTTGCCAACAATCTTGTGGTCCACAACAAGTGTTTTATTGCAGGCACAGAAGTGTTAATGGAAGACGGTACCTGGAAGAACATCGAAGACGTAGACACAGACCAAGTGCTGATTGGCAAGGATGGAAGCAAAAACAAAATACTTAGATTGCACCGTCCAACACTGGGCCTTCAAGATGAAATTCTTCCGCACAAACTAAGACTTGCATGTATCAATGGCAAAGAGTATTCAGTGTCTGAAGATCATATCTTCTGCACTGAAACTGGCTGGAAATCTCCTAATGCTGTTATCAGCAAAATTATTCATAAACACACCATTGAAGCCGAAGGTTTCGATGTAACAGATCTTCAAGTTGGGGACAAGGTCATTACCAATGACGGTAACACAGTTGAAATTGAATCAATCGAGTTCCGTGAAGATGATCCCAACACACAGTTATACAATTTTTGGACCAATGGCAATCACACATACCATGTGAGAATGGCCGGGCATGAACATGGTATGTTGGTACACAACAAGTGTTTTATTGCCGGTACCAAAGTGCTGATGCGAGATGGCACATGGAAAAATATCGAAGACGTTGAAGTTGGTGAATCACTCATTGGTGAAAATAACACTGTAAATGTAGTCAGAGAGTTCCACAGACCCACCCTTGGATTACAAGATCATATTCTGCCAAGAAAATTGTCGCTGGTATCGATTAACGGATCAGATTTTTCTGTTTCTGCTGATCACTTGTTTAAAACTCTAGACGGATGGAAATCGCCAGACGTAGAAATCAGCAAGATGTTACATAAAGATGTAATTCAACTTGAAAAAATGACTGTCACTCAATTGGAAGTAGGTGATAAAATTATCAATGCCGACGGGTCAACACATGAAGTACACTCAATAGAATTCCGGGAAGATGATCCTGAGTTGCAGTTATATAATTTCAAATTAAACGATAATAGAACATATCATGTAAAATTAAAAGGTGCCGACGAATCATACTTGGTACACAACAAAGGTGGGTGCTTTATTGGTAACACGCTGGTAACAATGTTTGATGGTTCTACAAAACAAATATGTGACGTAAAAATTGGAGATTTGGTATACAACCATAATCAAACCAAAATAAATCGTGTGTTGTTTGTGGAAACACAAGTGGATAAAAGTTTTGGATTTGTTTACAGCCCTGATCAACAGCATGAACCGTTTGCCACTGCCAATCATCCGTTGTACATCAACGGTCGACTCAGCAGTTTAGCCCCAGAAAAAATCTACAATTCTTACCCATGGCTCGGACAAACTGAATTAATAGAAACTACTAACACAGCACCTGCTAATGGGTCAGTGGTGTATAATTTGTGGACTGATGGCGATCATACATTTACTGTCAATGGCTATGGTACGACCACCATAGTTGCTGATGGCGGTGTGTTGAGATTGATGATAGAACAAGGATTAATACCCAGTAACAGAGCCAGTGACTTACTGGTCAGTTTTGATGGGCTAGGCAAGCACACAGCGTATGGACTTTATGTCTTGAGCAACTTACTTGGAAAAGTAAACATTGGGTTTGTGAACAAATTGGTTGCCTGGGTGTTTGCAGATGATTCTAAACTTGTTGCACAAAAAGTATTTTATAGTGTGGCTCAAATAGTAGGCGGTGCTATTTGTTTGGTTAAGAGACGTTAAACTGAAAAACTCGAACCACATCCGCAAGTGCTTACTGCTTGCGGATTGTTGATCACAAAGCTGGCGCCCATGGCGTCTTCCTTGTAATCAATGGCTGAATCTTGTAGATACTGCATGCTCATGGCATCTACCACAACCTTGACTGAGTCGTAAACAAAGTCAAAATCATCTTCGTTTTGTGCCTCATCAAAAGTGAAGCCATAGCTGAATCCTGAGCATCCTCCACCTTGCACAAACACACGCAACATCAAGTTGGGATTGCCTTCTTCGGCCACAAGTTCTTTAAGTTTGTCAACGGCTGCTGGTTGTAGATTCATTTTGTTGGTTCCTTTTTGGGTTGTTTAGGTGTTTGGTATGCGGATTCTCGTTGTTTAGCGATCACCATTCGCATGCACTGGCTTCTTGATTCGTAACTCTGGATTTTATCGCAAAATGCTGCACTGCCGCTGTATGATGCCATACAATAATTTTTTTTGTTTTGATCAGCAATGTTTACACATTCGCTCATGTCTGCATGTGCCACAACAGGTACAAATACCCACAACAATTGCCACATGCTGACTCCTTATAGACGTTGGTTACAGACGTCCCAATCTATTATTTTCCAGATGTTGTCTAGATATCTTTCTTTGTCCCACTGATAATCTGTGGCCCACACATGTTCCCACCAGTCAATGAGTACGCATATATCTGTACGCACAGCATGGTTGGCAATGGTCTTGATCTCTCCCGCAGTGCTCAAATACACCCAACCTGAGCCTTGTATTTTCATGGCAGTTTCTTTCACTGCCGCTTTGAAATCTTCGTAGGTCTTGAACTTTTCTTCAATCAAGGCCAGTACAGCACCACGGGGTCTGTTGGCACCTTTTACAGGTCTCAGTTGTGGGAAAAACTTGTTGTGTAAAAAACTGCCAGCGCGATTAAAATCCGCATTGCCTTCTCCAGCATTGTAACGCTTGGCATAGCCCTTGGCCAGATGCCCGTAGTGATATTCTAAACTTTCTTTACTCAACACAGGTGCTAGATCTTTTTCACCATATGGCAAGGGGGTGGTTTCCAACTTGGCCGGCCTTGTGCTGGCTTCTACTAAATTGATGTGATTTCTCAGTTCCATACTGATATTTATCTGCGGCGAGTGATACGACCACGAGTCAAATCATAAGGGCTGAACTCCATTGCCACACGATCGCCCAGCAGTACCTTGATGTTGTGTGTGCGCATCTTGCCTGACAAGTACGCAATTACTTCTGTGTTGACATCGTCCAGCAATACCCTAAACATGGTATTGGGCAGGATTTCTTTTACCTTGCCCTCCATGCTGATTGTTTCTTCTTTGGCCATTACTTGGCCCAGTCTCCAACCACTTGCATGCTAGTAACATCAGTGGATGTATCAAAAAACAAGGCTTTTTTATTTTTGGTATGACAACAAGTATACTGCCCAGTCATCCATGGCAACAGCAGATCTACATACACTGGCTCAGAGACATCATACAGCCAAAGGTTCAGTTGAGACTCATCAAAACCCAATGGAACTTCTGTTTTTCTATACGCACCTAGAATTTTTCCATAACTCCATTGCCACTCTTCGGCTTTTTCATAAACCACATCCCAGGTAAACAGTTTACTGGGTTGTAACAATTTTTCTACTTCTGGTGTGCATCTAATATTCAAATGCACCTTGTCTTTTTTGATGTGCCTGGACCAGAAATTTGAAATGTTAGCACCTATCTGAGTGTGGGGCAATGCCTGATCTTTTTTGTCATAAATTGAATATTTCAGCACACTTCGATCAAATTGGAATTCACTCATGTCTCCACCCACTGCATCTGACATGCTGATTTCGTAATCAATATCTGCTAGGTTGTAAATTTTTTCAAAGTTAGCAGTGCTGGTCAATGGTTTGACATTTTGTAATTGTGAAACTGTTTGACCTGTGGGCGCAAAGGCCACAGTTTTTAATTCACGTGAAGTACACCCATTCATTATGCTCGCAACCAGTCTAGTGAGTCCTGTGGTAATTTTTAGTTCAATATCGCCTGCAGGTATTGCCCCAAACATAGGAAATACAAATTCGTCATTGATTAAAATATTACTTAAATGATTTATAAAACCAAGATTTTTTTTGTTGTCTTCTACTACATGTTCGGTGATGATATCAATTACTTGTTGATGACATTTTTTATAAAAATCGTCGCTGACCGCATCTGCATAAAATAATTGCCCGTGTTGGTTGCAATATTCTACCCAGCCATGTTCAGGGTCATTTACAATGGTGCTTAATGAGTCGCCTTCAATTGAATCTTTAAGATGTTTAATTTTTAATTCTGTGGCCATGCGTTTCCTTAAAGTGATGCTATTACTTATTCAAAACTCATGATGGCTGTGACCTTTTTGAGCCGATCATAACGGAAACTGCGCCAGGCACTGGCGTCCAGGTCAAACACTTTTTGGGTATGATTTTCTTCAGGCTCAACCAGTGCTGCCTTTTCCCGATCTTCTCCCAAGAAACCATGCTGCCTTAGGCCATCCACCGGTGCTTCTTTAGCAGGCTTGTCTGCTCGGGGTGGCTGAGGCGGGATCTTGTCCCGATCCAAGGTGCATCGCATGTCACGTAAGGTGCCATCTGCCTTGACAAATGTCAATGTGGTTTCTGACACTTCCAGGAAACTGCGCACCCAGTCTCTAAAATACTTGCGCCCTATTTCATCGGCTTCTTGATACATTGTGCCCGGTTGTGACTTTAACAGTCTAAACACTTCTTGCTGTTCCCAGCTCAATGGGTTTTCCATAATTTCTCCTCTTGCAGTTAATAAACGTTTCTTCTTCATGACCACTTCAATATGAACCAAGTTCTATCTGCTTCTTCACGGAACCAAAACTTGCTGTTGTTGGCATACCAACGTTCGCCGGGTTCCTGCCAGGCTGACCAAATACTGCCGGCGCTGGCACCAAATGTCGCCTGGCACCATTCAGCCATTTCACGCCATGACACATCTGACATGGGCGGGGCCACGGTATAATAATGTGCGTCATACACTGTGCCATGTCCAAGAAGCATCATGATTGTTTCAACTCCTTTGCACGTAATTTGACCCACACAAATTGTTTCATTTTTTCTGAATCCTGGCGCAGATATGTGGCCCAGTAGTTCCAGTATGCACCCTTGATCAACTGCACACCGCCACGTGGACCTTGACACCACACTTGATCGCTTTCACGCATGAGTCGGGGAATGTGGTTGATATTGGTTGAGCGCAATTTATTGTCCAATGCCAATTTCCACGCATAGTCGCCTTTGACACCGTAGTAGGTATTAGCCACGGCGCATCCTTGAAATTTCTATGGCCTCTTCATCACTAAACACCGGCACTGCATTTGATTTGTGCATGGTGGCAATGCCTTTGACCTTGGTTCCTGTGTAAACCTTGGGTGCGGCCAGTGTGGCGTTGCCACCTGTGTTGCGGCTGGGAATGTGGTGTGTGTTGGTACGACCCACAGGTGTGGTCAGTTTGTAATCCAAGGCAGGTGCTTTCAAGGCACGAGCACGTTTTTTTTCTTCTGCTTCGACGCCTTGGCGCTTTAGCAGTTCCCGCCATGACTCATCGAGTTCTCTAGCACGGCGTGCTTCTTCGGCGTTGCGAAACTTGACTTTGCCTCGCTTTTTACCGCTCATGCTGAGCCATGGGCCTTCAAGATGCATGGTCATTGCAGTACTCCCAAGTTGCTAATCATGCTGTATTATAGCAGGATTGCAATTATTGGTCAATACTACTTTGGTATTACCTAAATAGGATCAGGGCCATCAGTGAGGCTTGCACTATAAACCCTAGGCCAATTGTGATGATGTTCAGGGTGTCTTTCAGCACAATGGCTCGCAGGAACAGCAATACAAGTCCTGCCCAAAGAAACGCCACCACATCTAAACTGGGCACATGATCACTCAGTCCAGTCATCAACGCCAGCAAACTGGGCACTGTGGCACAGTGCAACACAATGGCTGCCAACCAGCCTAATGTGTCTCCTGATATCCGACTCAAATGGTTGGTCAAAAAATCACGGATAATTTGCAAGTTAAAGGGCCAGGTGTTCATGAACGTTCTCCATAAAAAATGTGACGACCAATTTGATCAATCTTGGGCTTGCGCCAGTTGGGGTTTACATAGTCAGCATGATAGTACAGGGCATTTTTCATGCCGGGCAATCGGAAGTTTTCCAATAATACTTTTTTGGCCACTAGTTCGCTTTCTTGCCACATGGGCTTGTGTACTGCTCGAATCTTGTGATTGCCTTCGCAAAACCAAGAAAACTGGCAAACTACCTTTTGGTAGAACACATTCTTTTGATAAACCACACCACAAACTGTGTTGGCAAATCTACCGTCTTCTACTCTATTTAACGTGACCTGGGCCACTGCCACTTTGCCTTCAAAAGGCTCTGAGGCTGCTTCCCAGTAGATATTACGGGTCAAACAGTCCAGTTGTTTTAACTTGTCTTCGGCCGACACATAGCCTGCCATGCTGGCTGCTCGGTCGCTTTTGAGCATGTTCAATCTTGACTGACACACTGTCCAAACGGCTAAGATTACAAAAAACAATCCCACAAGTTTGATAACTCGAGATGACCACTCTGCCAAAGCATTGGGTCGCTTTACATTTAATTTCATTCAATTTCCTTTAGAAAGCCAATACGTGGCCATACGCGGATGCCCGAGTAAATCACGTTGACAGGTTAGGGGTTGAGATGAGCATAGATAGACCTCGGGCCTCCTTGGCATACTCGTTTAAGACAAGCTCGCGTCCTGAGAAATGAGCCTGTCCAATTCTAGTTGTCAACGAAGAGACTTTCCGAGAGTCTCTTTCGAACACCAGCGCCTGCTTGGACAAACATCGTTTGGTGCTACGGGTACTTGTTTTATTCAATTGGACAAGATACCAATCAGCAGTAGAAGATCCTATTTGATTGCAATTTGTTTTTCTACCACCACTTTTACTTAGTTTTTGCAAGTCTAGACCTGTCAAAAAACTGTCAAAAAGGTGTGTTTTTGTCATTAACATAGCAGTTAATGAGGTATTGTGCAAACAGGGATAGGTGTCATCTTGTGCAGATTTTTTGCACGTATCTCACGATAACGTTTGAGCAATCGCTTTTCTGGTGCAGTGGCATAATCACGCAGTTGCGAATATGTATCTTGATCCATGGCCTTTTCCAATTCAGGATAAGTCATGCCCAGTTGATCTTCATCGTTACGACCATCGGCCCACAGTCCGTCTGTGGGCGGTGCGTCAATGATTTCTTTCAACAGGCCCAGTTCTTGCCCCATAGCCCACACTTCAGTTTTCATACAGTCACCAATTGGGCTGATGTCCACGCCACCATCACCGTATTTGGTGAAAAATCCCACGCCAAAGTCTTCTACTTTATTGCCTGTGCCCACCACAATGCCACCATGACTCTGTGCAATTTGATACAGGGTCATCATTCTCAGTCGGGCTCTGCTGTTGGCAAATGCCAGTTCACTGTCCCCAAACGGTGTAAGTTTCTTTTCAAATGCTGAGAATACCGTGGTCAAGTCCATGCTCATGTGTACAACATTGTTGGGATGATTTTCCAACAACCAACCTGCTTGTGCTGAACTTAGGTTGTTCAGTTTTTTGTTCTGGCGAATGGGCATTTGCACCACAATAGTTTTTAGTCCAGTTTGGGCACACAAGGCACTCACAACTGAACTATCAATACCGCCCGAAATGCCCACTACCAGTGAGTCTACTCGAGCCTTGCGGGCATAGTCTCGAATCCATTTTGAGATGTGTCTGATGCGTTGCTTAGATGTCATAGTTGTTTGGGTTGTACTTTTTTCAGGGCCGCCCACATCTGGGCTTTTTCTCGGCACTTCTTTTCCAAGGCTCGGTAGCGTTGCCCCAGTCTGCGCAGATCGTCCCAATCTTTTTCCAGTTCAGGATTTGGTGTAAGAATGTTTAATCGTTCCTCTACCTTTTCCATCCAGGTCACCATGCTTTTGCCATTGATCTTGATGTCAGCGTCTTCGCCCCGTAGGTCAATGGTGGCACTGGGGTTGATTGCCATTGTAGGGCTTGAACCGGTTCCGCCGTTGCTAACAACCCAAGGGCTGGTAGTGGTGTTAGTTGTGTAGGTATATCCGTTTCCGCCAGGCACTATGGATCCAGAAACGTTTGGACCAAACGTGACTGGACTGCTGTAGGTACCAAACGGGTCGGCGACATAATTTGAATCGGACCAGGTTATGGTATCTGTGCCGATACTGCTGGTTAGATGATTGAGCTCATCAATGGTCAAACCGGATATAGGTTCAGTTGTGATTGTCATAGTCTATAAGGAATTTTGGCACTGCGGACTTTTGTTGCGCCTGCCAGTAATGCTGGGCTCGACGCAGTTTGTCATCCAACAGTTTCTGCCGCAAGTCGGCAGTGAGATGCAAGGGCCACGAGTGTAGTTCCTGCATCTCAGGCTGTGTGTTACTTGGGTGCTGTTGCAAGAGCTTCTTTCTCTGCTGTGATTTCTTTACGGCGCTCTTTGATACCTTTGCTCATTTCTTGCAAGGCTTTTCTAGCACGGGCAGCTGATGCTTTCACACCCTTGGCTGTGAATTTTTCATTTTCCGCAATGTATTGTTCGTAAGCGGCTACGATTTGTTCATGATTGGTCATTATGACTCCTTTGTTGTGAATAGTAATTATACATGCATTATCACAGCATGTCAAGAAAAACACAGGAATTTGGCACTGCTGCCTAGTCCACGTAGATGTGTCTACGGTTCCAAGTGTCCCACACAGTGATGGCTGTCCACTCATGTGTCCAGGTCACAAGAAATCGATCAAATGCCTGTTGGTGGTGAAGCATCATTCGGTTGCCTGTGACAGTGGCATGATCAATTTGATGTTTGCGTATCCAAGTTTTAAACATGGGTTCTGCTTGAGTGTTGTTGCGCAACATCACAATGTACAGTGGTTCAACTGCACGGTACGTGGGAATAGACATTAATGGATTGTGGTTCCTTGGGGAATTTGAACTGTCGCAAGTTCATTCATATTTAATTCGGCTGCCATCCTGGCAAAATTTTCATCCAGTTCAATGCGCTCGTCATCGTGCAGTCTGGCATGTTCTTCATCCACACCCAACAGCCTCATGATGGCACCCACGTGTGCTTCGGTGCGACCGTTTATGTATAACACAGTCATGATTTGAAACATAACTGACTTGGCATACTCGTAAATGGGATCATCTTCAAATTGGTGCATACAGTAATTATCTCTTTTGAGCAGCCAATAAAAAACGCGGTCAATGACCGCGTTGTAGGAGCCTGGAGTATTAGGCGTTGGTGCTTTCAACTGCATCTGATTTCACAGTTGCTTTGACTGCTTTGGCCGCTTTGGCTTTTGCGCCACTTGCAGAGACCTTGACTTCGCCTTTCTTAGCCACCTTGCTCTTCTCAGCCAGTTTATTGGCCACTGCATAGCCTTCATCACCAGCAGTGATGCCCTGTGCCTGCAGATATTGCAGGGCTTCCAACTTGGTCATTGCCTGGGGCAGTTCAACCAAGTTGATGTTGTTGCAACCTGACTTGTTTAAGATCTTGATGCGAGCCACAAGATCGTTTGCAAAGCGGACCTTGACGGTGCCATCTGCGTTGGTTGCGGTGCCTGCTACGGTAAAAGTTTTGTCATTTGACATGGTGTTGCCTTTCTGAGTTGCCTAAAGTTAA
>Ga0209768_10002566_pt1 | contig 11253 bp, 11 predicted proteins | sample LauGreSBDMM110SD_3_FD_187564 | JGI IMG/M metagenome (GOLD analysis project Ga0209768, IMG submission 187564) | Freshwater lake microbial communities from Lake Michigan, USA - Sp13.BD.MM110.SD (SPAdes) (version 2) | ecosystem: Environmental > Aquatic > Freshwater > Lake | place: Lake Michigan... | reverse complement strand
AACATGAAGTCCATCAAGTGGCCATCGGACGGCAAGTTCATCGGTGACTGGAAAGAAGGCGAGAAGATCGCGCAAAGCGGCCGCGGCCTGACCTGGAGCGACAGCGCCACCATGGAAAGCGGCGGTAACTGCTACAACTGCCACCAGATCGACAAGAAAGAAATTTCTTACGGCACCATCGGCCCCAGCCTGTACAACTACGGCAAGATCCGCGGCGTGAGCGATCCGGCCAGCCCGGCCAGCAAGGCGATGGTTGAATACACCTGGGGCAAGATCTGGAACGCCAAGGCTTACAACGCCTGCTCCAACATGCCGCGCGCCGGTCACATGGGCATCCTGAACGAAGCGCAAGTGCGCCACATCGTGGGCCTGCTGCTCGACCCCAAATCACCCGTTAACCAGTGATAAACAAACCCGGCTGGTCCGGGTTTTTTTGACGCCTATATATCAGTGACTACAAATATGAATCTCACCAAACGCGAATTTATCCAGCTGATGGGGGCCGGCACCATGGCTGGCTTGAGCATGGGCCGGTTTTCTGAGGCCAGTGCTGCCACCGCGGCCAATGGGCTGTATGACATACCGAAGTTCGGCAACGTGTCCTTTTTGCACATGACCGACTGCCACGCGCAGCTCAAGCCGATTTACTTTCGTGAGCCCAGCATCAACATGGGTATCGGCAACATGCAAGGCAACTTGCCGCATCTGGTCGGCCAGCATTTGTTGCAGGCGGCCAAAATCCGGCCCGGCTCTGCCGAGGCTCATGCACTGACTTTTCTGGACTTTGAAAAAGCCGCCAGACGCTACGGCAAAGTGGGCGGCTTTGCGCACCTGGCCACGCTGGTCAAACGCATGAAAGCCAGCCGGCCCGGCGCTTTGCTGCTGGACGGCGGAGACACCTGGCAAGGCTCGGGCACCAGCTTGTGGACAAAAGGTCAGGACATGGTGGACGCCTGCAAACTGCTGGGCGTGGACGTGATGACCGGCCACTGGGAGTTCACGCTGGGCATGGAGCGCGTTAAAGAAATCATCGACAAAGACTTTGCCGGCAAGGTGGATTTTGTGGCGCAAAACATCAAGACCAAGGACTTTGGCGACCCGGTTTTCAAGCCCTACGTGATGCGCGAGATCAATGGCGTGGCTTGCGCCATCATCGGCCAAGCTTTTCCTTACACGCCGATCGCCAACCCGCGTTACATGATGGCCGACTGGGAGTTCGGTATTCAAGACCAGAACATGCAAGCCATGGTCGATGAGGCCCGCGGTAAAGGTGCGCAGGTGGTGGTGCTGCTGAGCCACAACGGCATGGACGTAGACCTGAAGATGGCCAGCCGCGTCAGCGGTATTGACGCCATCTTGGGCGGTCACACGCACGACGGCATGCCGGTGGCCAGCATCGTTGCCAACAAAGGCGGCCAAACCATCGTCACCAACGCAGGGTCGAACAGCAAGTTTTTAGGCGTGCTTGATTTCGAAGTCAAAGACAAACGCATCACCGACTTCCGCTACAAGCTCTTGCCTGTGTTCTCCAACATGCTGCCCGCAGACAAGGAGATGGATGCGCTGATCACCCGGGTGCGTGCGCCTTATGAGGCCAGCCTGGCTGAAAAGCTGGGCATGTCTGAAGGCCTGCTGTACCGCCGCGGCAACTTCAACGGCACGGGCGACCAGCTGCTGATCGATGCACTGCTCGATGTACAAGGCGCTGAAATCGCTTTCTCGCCGGGCTTTCGCTGGGGCACCTCGCTGCTGCCGGGGCAGGCCATCACGCGCGAGTGGCTGCTGGACATGACGGCCACCACCTACTCGTATGCCACCGTGACCGAGATGAGTGGCGAGACCATCAAGACCGTGCTTGAAGATGTAGCCGACAACCTGTTCAACCCGGACCCTTACTACCAGCAAGGCGGTGACATGGTGCGCGTGGGTGGCATGAGTTACAGCTGCAACCCACTGGCCGGCATGGGTCAGCGTATCACTGACATGCGCCTGAAAGGCCAGCCCATCGAGGCGGGTAAAAAGTACAAAGTGGCCGGCTGGGCGCCGGTGGCTGAAGAGGCGCGCAACCAGGGCAACAAGCAAGTCTGGGAAGTAGTGGAGACCTGGCTCAAGACACAGCCAGGTGGCCGCGTCAAGCCGCGCAAACTCAACACGCCCAAGCTGCTGGGCGGTCTGCCGAACAAGGGCTATGTCGCCGCATGAGCGTGTAAGCTGCCACTGAAAAAAGCGCATGCGAAGACGGAACTTACTGCTTTGCAGCGCTCCAAAAGGCACTCTGGCCGTAGTGGTGCTTGAGAAAATCAATCCACAAGCGCACCCGCAGCGGCAGGTGTTTGCGCTGCGGGAACACCGCATAAATGCCGTTGGGCGGTGCGGCAAAGTCTTGAAGCACCTCCACCAGACGCCCGGCGGCAATCTCGGCCTCAACCTCCCAGGTGCTGCGCCAGGCAATGCCGTAGCCGGCCAGGCACCAGTCATGCAAGACCTGTCCGTCCGAGCAGTCCAGCGGACCGCCAGCTTTGAGGTGTTGCAACTCGGTCTTGCCGCCCGGGTCTTTGAAAGCCCAGCCCCGTGTTTGCGAGGCATCGCTGGACAGCGTCAGGCAGTCAAAGCGCGCCAGATCACCGGGCTGCTGCGGCGTGCCATGTCGCGCCAGGTAGGCCGGCGTGGCCACACACAGGCGGCGGTTGTCGGCCAGGCGCACGCTCACCAGGGATGAGTCAGGCATGTCGCCCACGCGCACCGCGCAGTCAAAGGCCTCACCGGCCAGATCGATGACGCGGTCGCTCAGGTTCAGCGACATGGTGACGTCTGCGTGCTGCTCCCTAAAGCGTGTGATCAAGGGCGCGACGTGACGACGGCCGAAGCCGGCCGGCGCGGTGATGCGCAAATGCCCGCTGGCTTTGACACCGCCGGCCGAGACACTGGCCTCCGCATTGGCCATGTCGGCCAGCAGGCGTTGGCAGTCCTCCAGAAAAGCACTGCCCTCGTGCGTCAGGCTGATTCGGCGCGTGGTGCGCACCAAGAGTTTGACGCCGAGCCGGCCCTCGAGCGCGTCAATGCGCCTGCCCATGATGGCGGGCGCCACGCCGGCCGCATTGGCCGCCGCCGTCAAACTGCCCCGGGTGGCCACAGAGACAAAAGATTCGAGCTGCTTGAGTTTGTCCACGGCTAATTATGGACATTTTTAATTGCAATGAATCTGATTTTTGCCAGACTCCAGCCTTAAAGCTGAGCTTTAACCGGCCAAGCTAAAGAGCCGGCTCGTTCTCGAGAGGCCCGTTGGGCTTGGGCCCGGCCAGCCAGCTGTTGGCCACGCCGCAGACGGCAATCATGGCAATCCCCAGCAAGGACCACCTGTCGGGCACTTGCGAAAACACCAGCCAACCGGCCAGCGTGGCAAATGCAATCTGAAAGTACAGGTAGGGCGTGAGCGTGGACGGACTGGCCAGGCTGTAGGCCAGGATCATGAGGTAATGCCCCAGCGTGCTCACCACGCCCAGCAGACAGACCATCACCCACAAACTGACGCCTACGGGCGTTTCCCAGAAAAAAGGCAGGGCAACGCTGGCCAACAGGGTGGCCACCAAACCCGTTAAAAAATGCGTGGTGCCAGGGTCATCGTGGCGCATCAGGTAACTGGTGAGCAACTGAAAACCTGTGCTCATCAGCACCAACGCCAGCGGCAGTAACATGATCCATTCAAAGTCGTGTTTATCGGGCTGTATCACCATCAGCGCCCCAACCAGGCCGCCGGCCAGCAATAACCAGCGCAACCAGGACACCCGCTCGCCCATTGCGCGAACCGACACCAGCGTGATGACCATGGGCGTGAGCGTCAGGATGGCGGTGAACTCGGCCACCGGCATATAGCGCAGGCTCAAAAATGCCAAGGAGGTTGACACTGCCAGCGACACGCCGCGCAAGACTTGCAACCAGGGGTGGCGGGTTTTAAACAAGCTACGACCACGCCGCGGCAACAACACCGCAGCGGTGATGGTCATCTGAAACATGTAGCGAAACCACATGGCCACCACCAAAGGCAGCAAAGCACCCAGGTACTTGACCATGCCATCGACGCCGGTGAAGCAGGCCATGGCCAGGATCACCAGCAAGATGCCTTGTTGATCGCGACTCAGACGTGTCATTGGCGGGCCTGAGGGTTTGCAGGCAAGTTCACCGCGCTAGGCTCAGTGCTGCAAGCGCGCCACAGCGCGCAGCACATCAGGGGTGGTGGTGGGTAAATTGAAATACTCCAAATAAGCGGGAATTTGCTCAAAGAGCATATCCGAGCCAATCTGCACTGGACATCCTCGCTGCAAGGCTGCGTTTAAAAAAGCGGTCATCTCGGTGCGCATGACCACCTCGCCGACAAAGGTGCCCGGCGCAATGCGCGACACATCCAAGGGCAAGGGGTCGCCCTCATTCATACCCATGGGCGTGGCATTGACCACGAGCACATGCCCGGCCGGATCATTGCTGCCGGTGTGTACTTGTAAGGCGGGATAGTGGGCGCGCAGCCGGCCGGCCAGCGCCGCTGCCGCAGCGGCGTTGACGTCAAACAAGCTGATGGCCGCAACGCCGGCTGCAGCCAAAGCGGCGGCAATGGCAGAACCCACACCGCCTGCGCCTGCCACCAGCACACGCGTGCCTTGCAGCTTGAAGCCTTTACGCAGCACGCCACGCACAAAACCTTCGCCGTCAAACATATCACCCTGTAACTGGCCCTGGGGGCCCAGCCGCACTGCGTTACAGGCGCCCGCAATGGCGGCCGCCGGCAAAACCTCGTCCACCAAAGACAGCGTGCTGACCTTGTGCGGCATGGTGATCAACGCGCCACGGATATTGCTTAGCTTGAAGATGGCGCGCAGAAAGACCGGGTAGTCCTCTGCCTTGCAACCCATGGGCACCACCAGTGCATTGATCCCCTGCTGCTCAAAGTAGGGGTTGTAGATCATCGGCGCCTTGAAGGCATGTGTCGGAAATCCAATGTGGGCAATGACTTCGGTGTGGCCGTTGATGAGCATGAATAGGCGATAAAAATAAAGCTGTTTTATTTGGCAGACTTGGCCGCCGACACCGCAGCGCGCAGCGCCAGCAGGTAGCTGTCAACGCCGAAGCCGCAGATCTGACCCTTGACGATTTCGGCGAACACTGACACGTGGCGAAAGGCTTCGCGGGCATGAATGTTAGACATGTGCAGCTCCACAATCGGGCAGGTCAGGATGGCCAACGCATCGCGGATGCCGTAGCTGTAATGCGTCCAGGCACCGGCGTTGATCAGCACCGCGTCCACGCCATCGGCGTAGCCCTTGTGAATACGCTCGCACATATCGCCTTCGCTGTTGGTCTGAAAGGCCTCAATGGTGGTGCCCAGCTCTTTGCCCAGGCTGACCAGCGAGGCATTGATTTCGTCGAGCGTGATGGTGCCGTACTGCGCCGGATCACGTTTGCCGAACATGTTGTGGTTGATACCGTGGAGCATGAGAATTTTCATGGGGGTTCCTAAGAGCTGGGTCGGTTGTGTCAAAGTAAAAGTAAATTAAATCGGGGCGGCATCAGACAAAGGCAAGGTTAACAGTCTGACCGCTGCAGGCGGCTTCGACAATGGCTTCGGTGATGCGCAGGTTCAGCAAGCCGTCCTCAGCGCTGACCAGCGGCTCGGCTTCGCCCCGAACGACGCAGCCGAAGTGCTCCATCTGGTATTTAAGCGGATCGTCCCGCACCATATCAACTACGCCGACTTCAAACTCTTTCCACCACGAGCGGTCTTGCGGTCGCGGGTAAGTTTTCAGTCGCATGGTAGGCACCGACAGGCTGCCGTTGGTGCCGGTGATGACGTAGCAGTCTTCGTCGTCATAGCTTGCGTAGGCTTTGTTTTCGCGGCTGGTCTGCTCCCAGCTGCGCGCACAAGCTGCGGTGTCCGACAATAAAAACGTGCCCAGCACGCCGCTGGCAAAGCGCAGGTTGATGGAAACCGTATCTTCCACTGCAAAGCCACGGGTGGCGTGTGAGGCAAAGGCCTGCACAGCCTCAATGTCGCCGCACAACATGCGCAGGTTGTGTACCTCGTGAATCATGTTCAGCAAAATCGGGCCGGCACCGGCCTCGCGGCGCCAGGGCGCATCAGCGAAATAGTGATCGGGCTTGAGAAAGGTCGCGCTGCCCATCACGGCCACCAACTGGCCGAGTTGGCCGGAAGCGATCACCTCACACGCCTTGGCCATGATGGGGCTGTGCGCGCGGTGGTGGCCTATCAGTACGCGGGCACCGGTTTCTTTGACACGCTTCACCAATTGCGCGCCTTCGGCCACGGTGGTGGCGATCGGCTTTTCCAACAGGATCGGTAATTTGGCGTCTATGCATTGCAGTGCCTGCGGCACATGCAAAGGGTTCGGTGTTGCCAGAATCAAACCGTCGGGCCTGTCTCTGGCCAGTAATTCTTCAAGGCTCTGGTAGAGCGGAACGCAGGCTTCGGCCGCCACAGCGGCAGCAGCCGGCGATGGATCGACAAGCGCCGACAACATGACGCTCGCACTGGCCCGGGCCACAGCCATGTGGGCCTGGCCAATATAGCCTGCCCCGGCAATTGCGATGCGCGTCCGTGTCATGGTTAATTTCAAGAGGCCAGCCTGCCCGAAGCGGGCGGGCCGGCACCAGGGGAATTACCTGCGCTGCTTGGCGAGCTCAGCCATCATTTCATTGACTGTGACTTCGCCCACGCTGGCAGAGTACTTGGCAATAACAGGCTTCATCTTGTCGCGCAGCTTGGTCATTTCAGCGGCGGGCAATTCGGTGACTTGCATACCGGCTTTTTTCAGGTCAGCCAGGTTGCCGCTGGCAGCGTCACGCGCCACTTTGCGCTGGGTCTGGGTAGCCTCGATGGCAGCGTCGGTGATGATTTTTTTCTCAGCGGCGTTCAGGCCGTCCCAGAACTTTTTGCTGACGATGACTGACTGCGGGTTGTAGACGTGGTTGGTCAGCGTCAGGTGTTTTTGCACTTCAGCAAACTTGTTGGCCAGAATCACGTTGAGCGGGTTTTCCTGGCCGTCGATGGCTTTGGATTCCATCGCACCATAGACCTCGCCGAAAGCCATCGGTGTCGGGTTAGCGTCCAGGGCCTTGACCCAGTCCAGGTTGATCGGGTTGGGGATGACGCGAATCTTCAGGCCGGCCAGGTCTTCCACCTTGTTGATAGCGCGCTTGGAGTTGGTCATGTTGCGAAAGCCGAGCTCCCAGTAGGCGATGCCCACAATGCCTTTTTCCTGCAGCCTGTCGTGCATCTTTTTGCCGAAGGGGCCGTCCACCACGGCGTCAGCCTCCTTGGCGTTGGCAAACAGGAAGGGGAAGTCGTACAGCGCGAACTCCTTGACCTGGCTAGCCAAAATACCAGAATTCAGCGAGACCATTTCAATGGTGCCGCCTTGCACGGCTGACACGTTGGGTGCGTCGCCGCCCAGCACGCCGGCCGGGAACAAATTGACCTTGATCTTGCCGGCGGACTTGGCCGTGACAATCTCAGCAAATTTTTCCATGCCGACCATGATCGGGTGACCCTTGGGGTTTTGCGTGGCGAACTTGATGGTGTGCTCGCGCACCTCTTGGGCAGATGCCAAGCCAAAAGCGGCGAGAGCGGCGGCAGCCACCAGAGTTTTGATCATCAGACGTTTCATGTTGTCTCCTGGAAATGTTTCAAAGTACGCGAGTTAAAAGGTTGCAGGACATGGCGTACAAAACACGCCCTGCAAAGAAAAATCTGTTTTTAGTAAAACCAGCGCGCCGGCACCATGACAAGCTGGGGAAAGAGCACCATCAAAAACATCAGGGCAAACTGCGCCAGCATGAAAGGCATCACCCCGCGGGTGACATCGTCCATGCTGACCTTGCCAACGCCGGCAACCGTGTTGAGCACGGTACCCACCGGCGGTGTGATCAGGCCAATGGCATTGTTGATGATGAACATAACACCGAAATAAACCGGGTCAATGCCGGCCGCTTTAACGAGGGGCATCAGTACCGGCGTCAAGATCAAGATGGTAGGCGTCATGTCCATGGCTGTACCTACCAGAATAACCAGCACCATGATGGCAAACATCAATAGCCGCGGGCTGTCTAAGAGGGGCTGCAGCAGCTTAACGACTTCGGCCGGCAACTGCGCCACCGTGATCAGCCAGGCCGAGACCATGGCAGCTGCCACCAGAAACATGATGATGGCAGTGGTTTTGGAGGCTGCTAAAAACAAGCCGTACAAATCACTGAACTTGAGCTTACGGTAGATCAGCGTCGAAACAAGAATCGCGTAGACAGCTGCTACCACCGCCGCCTCAGTGGGCGTGAAGACGCCGAACTTCAGACCTACCACCACGATCACCGGCATCACCAAGGCAAAGGTGGCGTCCTTGAACGCAGCCCATACTTCTGGCCCAGTTTTGCGCGGCGGCACATCCACCTGCTCTTTGCGCGCCACCCACCACCATGTAATCCACAAGGCGCCGGCCAGCATGATGCCGGGCACGATGCCGGCCAGGAAGAGCTTGGAGATAGACACGTTGGCGGCCACGCCAAAAATCACAAAGCCGATGCTGGGCGGAATGATGGGCGCAATGATGCTGGCCGAAGCCAGCAGGCCGGCTGATCGCGCTTTGTCATGGCCGGCCGCCACCATCATGGGCAGCAGCAGGGCAGACAAAGCCGCCGCATCGGCCACAGCCGAGCCGGACAGCGCAGCCATCATCACGGCCGCCACAATGGCCACATAACCCAGGCCGCCCTTGATATGGCCAACCAGTGCCAGCGCAAAGTTGACAATGCGCCGCGACAATCCACCGGCGTTCATCACCTCGCCGGCGAGCATGAAAAAAGGTACCGCCAGCAGCGGAAAACTGTCTGCGCCATTGATGACGTTTTGCGCCAGGATCTGCGGGTCGAACATGTTCAGGTGCCACATCAAGGCGGCGCCGCACAAGAGCAATGAAAAAGCAATCGGAATACCCAGCGCCATCGCGCCCAGCAAGGAACCCAGAAAAATGGCAATCGTCATGTTGTTCTTTCGCTTTCGCGAATGCCCACCAGCTGATCGCTGCTTATCTGGCCAGTGATCAAGCGCCAGAAGTCCAGCAGCAAAATCACCGCGCCCGAAACGGCAAACACCAGACCACAGGCGTAAAACAGGCCCATCGACACTTCCATGGCGGCGCTGCTGGCATCCCAGTTGATCTTGACCTGGTCCAGCGTACCCTTGAACAAGAGCCAACACACAAACAGCATCAAGAGGTGACCCAGGCCCAGGCAGATTTTTTTACCGCGCATTGACAGGCGCGACACCAGAATGTCGGTGCCCAGGTGCGCGCGCTCGTGGAGCGCAACGATGCCACCCAAAAAGGTCAGCCAGACAAACAACCATCGCGACAACTCTTCAGACACCGCAATCCCTGAATTCAAGGCATAGCGCAACACCACGTTCGTGAAGACCAACACCACCATCAAGGCCAAGCTGGCAGCCATCAGCCAAGACAGCAACTGGCAGTATTTAGCAATGAATTTTCCGAGCACGTAAGCCTCCTGAATTGAAAGTCAACACCTAATGTGCAAATTGGTTAGTTTTATAAAATCCGTGATAACCCTTGGTCTTCCGCTTTGCCGGCCGCCCGCAATTGCAATTGCGCCAAGGTCGGCGTGCCGGTGACACCACCAAAGACCTCGCACTTCATGGCGGCCGCCAGGTTGGCCCACTGCACAATTTCAGGCATGGGCAAACCCATCACCAAGCCCCAAGTGAAAGCGCCATGCCAGACATCGCCTGCGCCCAGGGTGTCAACAGCTTTGACGGCCGGCGCCGGTACCTTCATTACAAGACCTGATTCACGTGTCCAGACCCAAGCACCTTGCGGCCCCAGCGTCACGCCCACCACCTCAGCAGTGTTTTGCCCGGCCACTTCAAGCAGTGCCGCCTCCGTACTCATGCCCGGCGCCACAATGCTGAGCGCTGAATCGGAAAACAGCACGTGCGAAGCCAGCGGTATCAGCGCATGCAATTCCTGCGCGGGCGCCGTGTCTGCATCCAGGATGCCCGGGACGCCACAGGCGCGAGCCTGTTTCAGGGCGACAGCAGCACCCGCCATCCACCGCATGTCCACCAGTACCGCGCCAGCCTGCGCCACTTTTTGCAGCGGCAGCCAGGACGCATCCGGCGAGATATTCGCATCAAAAAAAGGCACCAAGGTGCGCTCGCCGCTCATGTCCACCAAAATTGAAGAAAACGATGTCTGCACACCCGCCAGCTCGCGCACACCGTCGGCGTTGATCCGCTCGCGCTGCATTTCTTGCATGAACTGCTTGCCCGTTTCATCATCACCAATCCGCGTCCACAGATGCACGTTCAGGCTCAAACGGGACATCGCCACAGCGGCATTGACGGCCATGCCGGCAGCCCGCTGCACCGCCTGGAGCGGCAGCGCCTTGGCGCCCGCAGCGGGCATGCGCTCAACCTGGAAAACCGTGTCCCAGCATGCGCCACCTACGCAAATAACGTACTTGTTTGTCATGGCTTAGATGGCCGGCTTTTTCAGCGCTTTACGAAACACACGATCATCTCGACGATGTAGCTACGCCGCCAAGTACTCGCCGCGCTGCATGTTTTCAGACATGACCATACGGATGTAGTCCTGGTTGCAGAAGTGATGATCAAAGGTGAATTCCACCAGGCTACGCAAGGCCGCTTCCGGTGAGAGATCGCCCAGTTGCAGATCGGCTTCGATGCTGCGCATGCGCCTGTACGACACCTCCAGCACGGCAAGGTACAGGCCATCCTTGCTGCCGAAGTAGTAATAAATCATGCGCTTGCTGGTGCGGGTGGCCGCTGCAATCTCGTCGATGCGCGCGCCGCTCAGTCCCTTGTTGGCAAACTCGGCGGTGGCCACCTCCAGAATGCCGGCCATGGTGCGCGCCGGGTCGTTGGTGCGCGAAGGCGTGCGCGCAGCCGTTGTCCCGGTTTTGCGCTTGGCAACCGCAGCACCCCGCTTGGTTGCCGAATGTACTGATTCGTTCATTTCTTCAGTATAGGGGCGCACCAAGCCTTGGCACCCGCTTGCTTTCGTAGGTTTCCCCTTCTGCAGTGCTCGCTCTATTTAAGACCGCACTGTCCAGCGCAACAGCAGCGCCTTCATGCGTTTTCCATAGTCGGGCTCCTGGACAAACAGGAACAGCGTCACCAGCGCGTTGCCCAGACCCACGCACAAGAACACCTGCGCCATG
>Ga0209768_10002565_pt1 | contig 11255 bp, 6 predicted proteins | sample LauGreSBDMM110SD_3_FD_187564 | JGI IMG/M metagenome (GOLD analysis project Ga0209768, IMG submission 187564) | Freshwater lake microbial communities from Lake Michigan, USA - Sp13.BD.MM110.SD (SPAdes) (version 2) | ecosystem: Environmental > Aquatic > Freshwater > Lake | place: Lake Michigan... | reverse complement strand
GCCATGCCGGCTAGTGCGCTAGTTCCATTATTTGTTCCATTTCTACCCCAATATTGGTCACCTGGACAAGCACCAATAGACAAAGCCTGCAGTGTGGTTGAGGCAGATCCAGAACCAAAAAGTAATTGTCCATTCGAACTGACATAGTATGAATTATATGCAGTGTTATTCATAAACCAAGATGTTCCAACTGGCATAACACTTGTATATGGACCGGCAAAACCATCATCGTAACTACTTGGTGTTAGAGTTCCAAGAGTAAAATCTGTTCTGGTACCAAGTGCAGCACTAGCTGCAACCCTAGATGTTGATGTGAATGCCAAACTTGTATTATCAACAATTGTAACGACTGCACTTGTAGCTACAGTTGAACCTGATCGGACCAATGAAACACTAAATGTTTCATCTCCTTCAGTGCTTCCATCAAAAATAGGCGACACATTAATTGTTGCTGTTCCAGAAGTAATTGTAACAGTTCCACCAGTTGTACCCAAATCGGATGTTCCGTTGGCAGTAATGTCATTTACTATCCACGACAAAACACTACCATCTACAACATTTGTTGTGGATACTGTAAACGAAATTGTATTTCCCTCGACAACACTATTAGCAGAAGGAGTAATCGAATACGTAGATAAAGAACTTGCTACGGGTGTATATTGAATGAATGCCAACTCGACTGTTTCTGGATTATAATTATCAGTTATGGATGGCGTTGATGCGTAAGAGTGACCATGTGTTGATGAACCAGAGGTGTGCCAATAATCTTTAGTTGCATAACCACCACTTGAAACACTTGCTGTTCCATATCCATGGTGGTGTGTCCAAGAAACTGGTGCAGCCGTAGCTTGCATCTCAGAACTTCTACTAATCGTTGCACCGTGAGATGTTCCAGATGATGATGAGTGTGACAAATAAAAACCACTCATATTTGGTGTTCCATCAAACCCATCACAAATTTTCCAATAAGAAGGCAAAGAACTTAAGGTGCCAGAATATAAACACATAGTATTACTTAGAACTCCGGTCTGTGCAGCTGCAACCCAAAGTTTCATTGCTTTAGATTGTAAAGATTTTAAATAATATGTTGACGTAACAGTGTGTGCGTGTGATTGACCGTCCGGTGAAGGTGCAGGATTACTCCCAACAAACGATGGTGATGGAGGCAGATAACTTGAACCACCTAAACTGGTGCCTGTTGCTGGATTGCGATATGCAGTATCAGCAACAAAGTGGTCATGTGATCCATCAAAAGACGTAATTATAGGTCCTGATATTGGTGCAGTAGTCAAAGAGGTTTCAGTAGGTGTTGTAGCACCTGGAGATCCACGAATATTACGAACGGTGTTGAATGTTGGTGAACCTGGATTTGTGGCAAGTTTTTGAGTCCAACCAGAAATTGCAGTGTCCCTCATGTGTATTGTGTTTGCTGGAAAAACTGTTTGATCGGTTGAAGCAACTAAAAAAGTAAAATCGGACGTCCAAGGTAGAGCATTAGTAACAGGTTTATTTGAAATTGTGGATGTATGAACATGAGCGCCAGCTGTACCCGATGTTAATGCTTGACTTGAACCGAAAGTACCAGGATAAGCTATCCAAGAAGTTTTAAATGTGCCAGAAATAGATCCATGGCCGCCACCTGGACCAAACGCAATTGTGCCAGAAACATTACCTGTGTTAGCATAAGTCGTGTTTATGTTTCCTTGCGTTCCTGTACCTCTGATGTATCGATTAGTTGTGTTTGAATATAATGTCCATCCAGATATACTAGGATCAGCACCATCATACATAATAATTGTGCCGGCCGGAATAGTTGCATTTATCAAAATTGAATTTGAATCTGCATTAGTAGAACCTAAAGAATTTGTTGCAGTAACTGTACAAACAAAAGAGAAACCAATATCAGTTGAAATTATTGTATAGGTGTTGTTAGTTTCACCAGCCATCAATACAGAATCTCTATACCATTGATATGCAAAAGTTATTGGTTGCACACCTAACCAAGTACCAGTACTACAAGTTAATGTGGATCCAGAAGTTGCAGTTCCTGTAATTGCAGGCGCAACAGTGTTTAATGGTGTGGTTGGTCCACTATAATGTAAACCAAAACTGGTCAACATTGTTCTTAACGGCATAATATAATCCTTAAGCTAACTTAGTTTGAGACATAATTGTTGTGTATGTGCTCGTAGCTGTTTTAAAAATTGTAAAGTTGTACATATCAATTGCACTTGCATTGCCTGCAGTGATAGCAATTCCATTAGTATACTTAGGCGTCACGGTGACACCATCAATCTGAAATACATTTGGATAATAGGCAGTTGATCCATTTGTTACCATCAACACAAAAGTAACTGAAGAACCAGTCGCCAACCAAGTATTCAAAGACACATCATTATATGCTGCAATGTTTAATGTAAAATTATTTGTGGCATTACTTGTGTAATAATGAATCGTATTATCACCAATATATAAATTTAATGTTGATGATGGAGCATTACCGGTGATAAATTTTTCTTTTGGTGATGCAACTAAAGGACCATTAATAATTGGAGTTGTTAATGTTTTAGAACCCAATGTTTCAGTGCCGTTTAACGTTACAATTTGGCCATTATAATTTGGTACAGTTAAAATTCTAGTTGCACCAGAAGACACAGAAGATAACTCGAATTGCATCCTCTTACTTGCATCTGCTTCATCAATGAATGAAGTTGTACTATCAGATAAAAGTTTATTTGTTAATGTTTGTGTGCCAGTTAATGTTACTGCGGCATTTGCAGTCGTATATGCTGAGTTTGCATATGATGACGCAGAAGCAGCATTTGTGACGGCAGTATTTGCTTGAGTGTAAGCTGCATTAGCATATGCACCAGATGTGACTGCTCTCTGGTCAGCAGTGGATGCACTAGTTGCCGCAGTATTAGTAGCGGCATATGCTGAGTTAGCATAAGAACCAGCAGATACTGCCTTTTGGTCAGCAGTATTAGCAGCCGAGAAAGCACCATTAGCATACGAACCAGCAGACAGTGCATTTGTGGCGGCCGTGTTTGATGTAGTGTATGCGGAGTTGGCATATGATGATGCTGAGTTAGCGGCATCACGAACCCATGTGTCAACCGAGTTATTAGCTGCAGTGTATGCGGCATTAGCGTGAGCATATGAAGCATTAGCATGATTGATCGGATCATAACCACGGATTGTTACTACATCAGTAATTAGATTGGCGGTTAAATTGGCAATCCTAAATGTGGCATGTGCTGTGTCGATATATGGTGATGCATCTGGTTCTGGAGAGTAGTTATAATAAAACTTCCATGTGCCGTCTGTTGCGTCACGGAATACACCCGTGTGGTGATATGTTCCATCATTATAATTACCAGCTAAACCAATATCAGGATTAGAAACAGTATTGTTAGCGTTAAGATAAATCATATTATCTTCAATGCTTAGGTTTGTTGCTGATATCGATGTTACATTTCCAGATACAGTTAGGTTACCAGTAACAACAACATCACCGGAGATTGTACCACCAGTGGAGTTAAACTTGGTGTTGGCAGTCGTAAATGCACCATTGGCATAAGAACCAGCAGATAGTGCATTAGTTGCACCAGTGTTAGCAACAGCAAATGCACCGTTGGCATAACTTGATGCGGAATTAGCAACGAGATAAGAACCATTGGCATATGATCCAGATGTTACTGCTCGTTGGTCAGCAGTATTGGCTGCCAAGAAAGCACCATTAGCATAAGAAGATGCTGAATTGGCCGAAGTGTATGCTGAGTTGGCGTAATCACCAGATGTGATTGCATGTTGGTCAGCAGTAGCCGCATTTGTTGTGGCCGTATTCGCTTGAGAGAAAGCCGCATTAGCGTATACACCACTCGTTACAGCTCGTTGGTCAGCAGTGTTGGCTGCGGCATAGGCTGAGTTGGCATATGTACCAGAAGATGATCCACTTTGACTTGCAGTGTTCGCTAAAGCATATGCTGAGTTAGCATAAGAACCAGCAGACACGGCCTTTTGGTCTGCAGTATTAGCTGCATTGTATGAACTGGTCGCATGGTCAAATGTTGAGTTTGCTTTATCAAAGGCCGCATTTGCTTTGATATCTTGGTAAAACAATGGCCAAGTAAATGTACCTGCACTGAAATCACCAGATGTTGGAGTACCAAGTGCTGGAGTTACAAGTGTTGGTGAGTTAAACGTTTTGTTATTGACTGTTTGAGTGTCATTAATTTTTACCAGTGTTCCGAGGAACGTGGCATTTAAATTGGGTGTATTTACTTTAGTTGTCATTTTATTTGTAAAGCTGATGTTGGCGGCGTGAAGTTGGAAGTGTAACGTGCATAACCTTTTGTTATTCTAAGGTCGTCTACGTATCCGGTATAGTATGCATTATCTTGAGGATTATAGCCCAATGTAAGTTTTTTTCCAGAAGTTAAACTTTGAGTTACTGTTGCCGCAGTACCTACTTGCGTACCATCTACATATGCTTTTAGACTAGTACCAGACTTTACATAGGCAACGTGATGCCAAGTACCGTCATTGTAGTTTGTTGCTGTAAAAGTAATATCAACAAATGTGCTACCGGTAGTATAAGCAAAATAAATACCATTGGAACTGTTAAATCTGTTTAAACATCTCCACATACCTGCAGTAGCAAATCCAGCAACTTCTTGCGTACCTGCGGGACCACTGTAACTTCCAACAGCGGATGCATTCATCCAGTATTCTATTGTAAAGTCACCGGTGCCTAAATCTCCGGCTCCTATAGGATTAGCACTCAAATAATCCCCACTGCCATCAAAACTCATACTACTTCCACCAAACTTACTTACTGCCGTACTTAGTTTAGCATCACCTACAGTTTCCAAATTGTTCATCATTGCGGCATCATAGATACCAGCACTGGTCATGTTGTTTAGTAATACTGTATTTTGTACTGCGGTTAGTGGAGCAGAGGGTGGTACAAAGTTACTGGTGTATAGTGCTCTGCCTTTTACGATACGTAGATCAGAAATGTATCCAGTGATAGCATTAGCATCACCTCCTCCAATACTTATTGTTCCCGCATTAAAGTTTGATGAATTTGTAATTGTTGCTGACGAAATACCATTTGTATAAAAACGCAACGTTGTACCGCTTCGTTGGACAACAATATGGTTCCAAGAATTTAAATTGATTGTATTTCCACCTCCAAGTTGAGAAGCACCATCCCACACTGTTGGTGTAACATTATCAATAAAATGTCGTAAATTACCACCACCACTTCCAAAAGAAACAACAGTAGCTACTGATGTTGAAGTTGTTTTATACGCCCAATATTCAATTGTAAAATCACCGGTCCCCATTAGTAAACTTGCATTGGATGTTGGGCCAGTCAAATAATCCCCACTACCATCAAAATAACCACTACCACCAATTGTACTTGGCGTATAGCCATTAGTTGTTGTACTAGTATAACCGAATGGGTTTTGTATTGTTGGTTGAGGACTACCAACAACATTTATGGTGTATTTGTTTGTACTGTTATCTATAATCGTATCTGATTGTAGTGTCAATAACTGTGTACCTGATATAGCAGTCAATGGACTCGTTGGCGGAGTAAATGTAGTTGTATAAATTGCTGTATTATTAACTCTAAGATTAGAGATGTATCCAAAAGTATTATATACTGTGCCGAGACCACCTATGTAGTTTGCGTACACAGTAGATGAATCAGTAATGGTAGATGAGAATGCTTTTTCCACACCATTAACATATACCTTTACAACATTACTTGAACGAACCAATGCAATGTGTTGCCATGTATTAAATGTTAAAGGCGCAGAACTTGTAGTAGGTTGTCCAAATGCAGGAGTGTAATAACCTATATTACCGGATGAGTTGTAATAAAACTGAAAAAATCCACCAGTTGTATTAGTTGCAACTAACATAGAATACCCGCTACCAGATGCACCGGTTGGATATAACCACATTTCTATAGTATAATCCCCACTCAGAGCAACACCTCCGGTACCGGATGATTGTGCTGACAAGTATAGAGAATTACCATTTGCTGTACCAAAATAACCACTATAACTTGTTGGTGTTAATGATGATGGATTGAATGGACTAAATCGTTGTACACTAACATCTCCATTCTTTGTGATAGTAAAGTTGTTTATACTGTCGTCAATAAGTCGGTTGTCAGCACAGGTCAGTAAACCGGTATTTGTTATTGGTGTAAGCGGAGTCGTTGGAGGCGTGAATGTTCCGGTGTAAACTGCTGTGCTGTTGACAATTCGTAAATTAGAAATATAGCCAAACATAATTACTCCGCCGGCACCGCCATTATACCGTTCTAGTCCTATATATGATGTTGTACCTGAAAATGTATTAGCTGTTGATAATGTACCTTGGGACACACCATTAATGTAACCAGTAATTACTCCACTATTGCGTACAAACGCCACATGATTCCATGTATTAGCGGTTAAACTACCTGAACCTGTATACGGGCGACTATTAGCATAAGAAATTCCAAGTTTTCCAGCAGTATCAATAAAAAACATTACTCCTGGATTCCCAAATACATCCCCAATACATATTATCGCACGACTGGCGGCAAAGTTAATAACATAAACCCAGGCCTCAAGCGTAAAGTTACCGGTGAGAGTTGTTCCTGGTGACCCATTAAGAGTCAAATAATCTCCGTTACCATCAAAGTAGTTACTCCAGTTACCACCATAAGGACTAAATGTACCTTGAGTAGCATTACCAGCACGTGTAACTAAAAAGTTGTTTGTACTGTTATCTAAGAAAGTACTATTGTTTACTGGTTGATTATTTTGTAATGTTAATAAACTTGTATTTGCGATAGCGGTTAGTGGGGTGGTACTAGGTGTAAAGTTTGCGGTATAAACTGCAGTTCCATTAACTATTCTAAAATTACTAATATATCCAGTAATATAATGGTTATAGTTGGCAAACTTCAATGCGGCAGCGACATTTAAAGTTCCTGATCCAGCAGAACCACCAGTATATCCGTTAAAGGTCAATGTTTGAGATATTCCATTTACAAACAAATAATTAGTTGATCCATTGCGAACCATTGCAATATGATACCAGGTGTTTTGTGCAAAAGTATATGAGCACCGTACCAAATTACTGTTATTTCCCATAGCACTAAAAAATAGAATATTATTTGTCTGATCTATGTTAAATTCCCAGCCCTGACTAACAGTTGCGAGCCCAAAAACTGCTATAGCGCCTAATCTATTTCCATCACCATTAGCAGGAAATGTACCTGTTATATTTACCCACGCTTCAATAGTGAATGTACCACCTGCAACATTAAACGCAGAATTATAAGCAACACTTAAATAATCCCCTGTACCATCAAAGTATCCACTACCATATGTACTATAACTACTGTTTGGCATGAATGGGTCGAATGAATTTACTGTTGTATTACCAGCAACTGTAATAGTAAAGTTGTTTGTACTGAGATCAATAAATCTATTAGATTGGCAAGTTAAAAGAACTGTATTTGCGATAGCGGTTAGTGGTGCAGTTGGGGGCGTAAATGTAGTGGTGTAGACGGCTGTGCCTTTAACAATACGCAGATTGGAGATATATCCAGTAGTATAACCTGTTAAATCTCCTCTGGCACCAAAATACATCGTAGATGCAGAGCCTAAAGTTCCACTTAAAGTACGAGATGCGTTATTAACACCATTAATGTATAATGTTGACGTTGTTCCGTTACGCACCCAAGCTATGTGTGTCCATGTATTGGTTGGCGCAGATCCCGTACCTATAGGAAAATCGGTACCAGACATATATACACTTATATTTCCACTTTGTCGTTGAAATAAATATGAATTATTGGTATCCCCGCTAATAGCACTGTATCCATCGGTTGTTGGGTAGAACCAAAATTCAAATGTAAAGTCTCCTGGAAATGAGTTGGCTCCAGCCGACACAGTTAAATAATCTCCACTACCATCAAAATAATTACTATAATAACCCGGTGTGTATGGGTTAAAACTATTTGGTTTAGTATCACCTGCAATGGTTACAGCAAAGTTATTCGTACTAGCATCATCTACAAATGTTGTACTTGCTCCCGGTATCAATAATGTATTATATTTCCAATACACATCACCCAAAGCAATAGACCACGAAACATAACGTGTAGCACTTCGGCCAGTTGTTGCGGCAGTAGCAGTCAGTGCTGTGTAAACTGTTTGTTCAACTGTTGGTGTTCCAAAGATTGTATTGCCAGATAGAGATACACCAGTTGGTAATGTGTTGGCTGCATATGTGATGTTATAACCAGCTGCCGATGCTGCTGACAATGATACGTTTGACATTGCTTCATTACCCGCCAATGTATATGCAGAGTCTGCCGCAGGTGTACTCCAAGTCACAATGTCAGTACTGATTGTGAGACTGAATGAACGGGTTGTGTCTTGTAATTGTGCATCGGTCGCTTGTACAACGAATGAGTATGTTGTGCTTGATGCTTCGACTGGAGATGTTCCAGAGAGTGTTCCGTTTGATGCCAGTGTGACACCCGTTGGCAGTGAACCAGAATACAAGGCATAGGTAATTGGAGCATCACCAGTTGCGGCAATCGATGTGCTGACTGCTGTTGTTTCGTATGATGTACCCAAAGAACCAGCAGTTGTTGTAAATGTTGGTGCAGAAGAAATACCCAAGTTCAAATAGATGGCACCAGCCGTACTTGGGTTAAACAACATCACATTGTAAGTACCAGCAGTAGTTGCTGGAATAACAACACGAACTTCTGTTGAACTAACGAATGTTGTTGTGACAGAAGAACCATTAAAGTATGCAGAACAACCACTTGCGAAACCAGAACCAATTAATTTTGCGTAACCACCTGCCGGTAGTAGTGCAGTATCATCTAAGTTGTTGTAATTAGAATCAGTAACAATAATCGATGTGATAACAGGACCAGTAGAAGCACCACCGGTTAAGTTAACACTATTGATTGTTGATTTATTTCTGAGTGTCTGGTTTTTTAGTGATTTTAAACTCATGTAATTTCTGATCCAAAGGCATTAAAACTTATTGATGCTGTGTTAGCATATACTGTGATAACATCGGTCTGTGCCAATGTCATACCAATTGTTAAACTGATAGCATCGTTTGAAGCTACCTCTGTGTTATAGGCAATATAGTGTTTAACATTCAACGTTTCACCAGCAGGTCTAACAGCAATTCTAAAGTTAGCACCATTGGCACCTTGATTACAAATGTTTACTGTGCTGATGACGGCAGATGTTGAAGAAGGTACTGTGTACAATGTTGTATCTGTTGCCGATGCGGGATTAACTTGTCCCAAAACTTTTAATGAGGTTGCCATTTTACATTCCTGATGTTAGAAATACTAGAGGATTAAAATCCGAAATTGCTGTGTTAGCCTGAGACTCACGTGCCAATGGAATACCACCAGCGGTCGAACCATCATGTACGACAATGACTTGTTTGTCTGTATCAATAGTTACTTCACCAGACGCACCAGTATAAGAATTGGTTTGCGTATTGGTCTTTTTACGGAGTTTAATATTCGTTAAAGGCATCTAGATTCTCTTTATTGTTATATTTAGGCTGGTGGTGTGAACTTATGTGAGTGAATATCCTGCGGCTGCTAATGCATATCTAGCAGTACCAACACCAGTTGTATCACTAGCAACCACGCCTGTATTTGATACTTTGTTGGTTAATGAATATAGAGGCGCTCCTGCGTTGCCATATCCAAATATAGCCTTGTCAATACCATACCCTGCGGCTGCTGATCCATTTCTACCTGTACCAACTCCAGTAGTATCACTAGAAACAACACCTGTATTGGACACTAGGTTGGTCATTGATACATTAGTATTAGTATATCCATATCCAAATATAGCTTTATCTGTTCCATAACCTGCGGCTGCAAGGTATCGTCTAGCAGTACCAACACCTGCAGTATCAGTAGCAACTACACCCGTATTTGATACTAGATTGGTTATAGATACATTAACTGAAGTAATACCAAATCCAAATATAGCTTTATCAGTACCATATGTTGCGGCTGCAGGTGCAACTCTAGCAGTACCAACACCTGTTGTATCATTAGAAACAACACCAGTGTTTGAAACTAGGTTGGTCATTGATGCATCAGTGTTAGTGTATCCATATCCAAATATAGCTTTGTCTGTACCATACCCAGCAGCTGCTAAAAAGTTTCTATCAGCACCTACGCCAGTAGTATCACTAGAAACAACACCAGTGTTTGAAACTTTGTTGGTCATTGATACATTAGTATTAGTATATCCATATCCAAATATAGCTTTATCTGTTCCATATCCAGCAGCTGCTAATGCATGTCTAGCAGTACCAACACCTGTTGTATCATTAGAAACAACACCAGTGTTTGAAACTAGGTTGGTCATTGATACATTAGTATTAGTATATCCATATCCAAATATAGCTTTCTGTGTGCCAACGACTACCACTGCTCCCACTGGCCAAACACCATTGATTTTAGCTAAACGTAAATCTTCTGAACCAAAATAACCACCAGTACTCGAAGCAGATAGTGTTACTGCAACACCGGTTACACCGTAATTTGATCTTGTTCTCATATTAACTCAGAAGTTCGAAACCAGAAATTAAGTGCAATGCTGAATTTGCGGAAACAGATGCTTGTAATGTGTCACCTTCTTCCAAATAAATTGCATTATCTTTGGCAATAACTGTCAATATTGAATTTGCTGGAACTGTTACTAATCTAGCAACATAGAAATCACCAGTACTACGATTGATAGTTACATTTGCAGTTGCAACAGCGGCACTATAATTATTAAACATAATAGTGTTAATCTTGTGAATCTGTCCACTACTTGTTGCATTACTAAGTACGTTTGCAGAAACAGTTGTAACGTTGACTAGTGCCGTCTTGGCAGTTATCGTTACTGTATTGGCTAGGTTTAATGGCATTTTTATTTCCTAAGAACCAAAGACATATGCATTAATCATAGTCCTTGCATTATTTGTTGAAGATGAAGATGATCCAGTGTTGGCCTTGGCAAATGCAGCATTAGCATATACACCGGCTGAGTTTGCGGTTGAGTATGCAGAGTTGGCATAAACACCAGAAGTTACAGCTCTCTGGTCAGCAGTGGCCGCATTTGTTGTTGCGGTGTTTGCTTGAGTGTATGCAGAGTTAGCATAAGAACTGGCTGCATTGGCCGTATTATAGG
>Ga0209768_10002564_pt1 | contig 11256 bp, 10 predicted proteins | sample LauGreSBDMM110SD_3_FD_187564 | JGI IMG/M metagenome (GOLD analysis project Ga0209768, IMG submission 187564) | Freshwater lake microbial communities from Lake Michigan, USA - Sp13.BD.MM110.SD (SPAdes) (version 2) | ecosystem: Environmental > Aquatic > Freshwater > Lake | place: Lake Michigan... | reverse complement strand
GAGCCAGCGTGGCCAGCTCAAGCTGGGCTTTGGCCTTGGCCTCTGGGTCAGGGATGAGCTTGTCTATGAGCTTACCGCCGACTGCTAGTAATCCAGTAATGTCAAACATCAGAATTTTCCTTTCATTTCAATTACACCCCAAGCCACCAGCATGATGATGGCAGCGGCTACCAGTATGCACAGCCCCATTGTGATGGCTTCGTCAATCTCAGCCTTGCGGTTCTTAGCCGCTTTAGCGTCCAGTATCTCTTGCGTTCTCCTGCGCTGCACAATGCTGTTGCGCTCTAAAACAATCTGACTCCAAAGCTGGCTGTGGCCTTGGTTGATGAAGTGCCACTTTAGTTCCTCTTCAGCCTTGTTCAGTTCATGCAGTTGCATGACTGTGCTCATCGCTTGGCTGGTGTCTGAACTGTATTTTTTCTTTGGATCCTTAACTGCTTCCTTGGCTACCTTGTCTTTGGCATCAAAAAATTTCATCACATCGTTTGTGATGCCCTGCACATCCTTGCCCATCTTGATGGCTGCTTGGATGCCTTTGATGGCACCTTGGGCAACTGCAAAGGCCGTTATGGGGTCAATCATGGCGCTCTTTCTTGACTACCTCCATAACCCAACGGCACACCCTTCCGTCTTTGTCTAGGAATTCATTGGCTCCATACTTCTCGCTCGGCAGCACAACGCGGCACACCAACACAATTTTCTGTTCTGTGTTGGGCCACGGTATCTGTGCTGATGCAAGTAAGTCAATCACTTGAACCCATGATTCTTTGCAAAGTCGAACACAATGTAAGCCAGCCCCGCAAGGGCAGCCCACACCAAGCCGCCCAAGGTCTTCTCAATAATGGCCTGACGCAGTTTGATTGACTGCTCTTGCTTTTCAATGGCAAGTTTGACCCAACGCACCTCATCTTCAGACAGAGTAGATGATGCTTTAATCGCCGCAGCAATATCGGCAACGAGTTCAGCACGTTCGGATTGGTTCATGGTTAGTTGCTTTCAGGCCATGCAGCCGATACAGCCATCAAAGAAGGTACATCAGCGGCAGCAGCAATAGCAGCCAGCAGCCTGTCGCATTCGGTAAGCACAGCAGCACGGTAGGTCACTGTTGCGGCAGGGATTGCAACATCACGCTCTGCTTTGCGGATAACCATCCAGTCGGTTGCTGACAGCAGTTGGTTTGCTGTGACCTTTGTTTGCGCTAGGTGGTTGCTCTTTAAGCCTTTCTGCACATAAGGCTCACCACCTTCAGGGGTCACTGTGAGGTCTTCCAACTGCTTTGGATTGCCAACACCCCAGTAGTAGCGGTCATTGTACCAAGGAGCGTCAGCCACTTCAGTGATGCCAATGGCAGCACGTTCCGCTTGGCTTGCAAGGCGCAACCAGTTGGAAGGATATTGCGTGTCGTTGTAGGTAAAAGGGCTGTCAATGCCCAATGGTGTTCCGTTTAGTAAAAACATAATGTTCCTTATCTAGCGTTAGCGTATTCATCAAAAGGCGTGTTCTCAAGGTAGTACAAAGCCTTTTTAAGACCTTCTACATTATCTCCGAGATGCCCCAATCCTGTGTTGCAGCCAGAGCAAAGGATGCCCCTGACTTTCCCATTTTTGTGGTCATGGTCTATGTTCATGCGCCTACGCAGTTTGTCAATCGGCTTGGAACAAATAGCACAACCACCACCTTGGAACTCTAAAAGTTCGTCAAATTCTTGCATTGATATGCCGTACTGTCTGCGGATAATGGCATCTTCACGTTCAAAACCAGACCAGTTGTAAGGTTTAAACAACTTGCAATCTTGAGACTTTATTCCTTGCTTTAAATGCTTTGCACTTCTTAGGTGGTTTTCACCACAATCTACGCAATGCAATATGTAACGAATAGATTTGTTTTTTTCTTTTTCAATATGTTGACCAATGACTTTACCCAAAACACCTTCATAGTTGTTATAGACTTGTCTTGATGGGCGTGGACTTGTTTTAGACATATATCATCGGGCATTACTAAATTTCAGCGGATTCTCGGCAAAGGCCATGTAGATGTATGTTGCGCCAGATGTATTACACGCAGAATTAGTAGTTCTTACTTTGAACCCATTGGAAACAACATCAAGCAATACAAAATTAAACTCAGCACTGCTTTGATTTCCTACAAGTGTGTCACCAATTACGTTAAATGTACTGCGTGCTGTGTCAAATAAATACCAACTTTCGCCAGCAAAACTAGATGCTTTAATCATTAAAAATCTTGGTCTAAATCCAAGATATACGAACGTACCATCAGCACTTCCATTTCCCATATAACTACCAAAAGCAGAATATCCTGCTACTGGTGAGAAGCAGTAGGCAACATATGTGCTAGTGTTGGCATTTACAGTAGTATCAGTACCTATTGAGATAACAGTAGAAGTTGGTGCGGTATTATTCCAACCAGCAGCGTATACAGCATACCCCGCTGTACCGTTAAGTAATAAATATCCATTTTGCGGAGTTGCCGCCATACTTGATTGGTATACAAGCCACGATTCAACCGCACTCCTGCGCTTCACAATCACCATGCTAGGTGCAACACCAAGACCATGTCCCACAGTAGCGTTAGCCCCTGTCCCTGTATATGTCACCACGCTAAACCCTGCCGTAGTGTTAGCCGACACTGACGAGGTTATTGAGCCAGCAGTGTTAGAGACAGCAGTGCCTCCTGCTTTCCAAAGCCAGTCAACATAAATGCGTCCATTAAAGTAAAACTCTCCAGAGTTATAGTTGCTGTCAGTAATGGTGTAACCATCAGCATTAAATGTTAATGAGCCATCAGAGCCTTGATATCCAAGTTCCGCAGTGGTCAGGTTAGAACTTAAAAATACTGTTGTCCCTCTGTTGCTATCAGCAATGTAATGTGACTCTGCATTGTTCCTTGCCTTGCGCCACAGGAGGTCAGGTTTAAACTGCATCCCTGAGAACGTCATTCCACCTGCAACTGGCGTAGATAACTGCACATCAAAATGCTTTCGACCGTCAGGAATTGCGTATGTTGTTGGCATAGTCTTATAGGTTGAAAGTGTTGAGGGCTACATAGCCGCTTGGGGGTGTGTAGGTGAATGGGCGTTGACCGAAGTTAAAGTTGGCGGTAATTCCACTTGACCCGCTACCATCAGCACAAAATGCAAACATATTGATAGTTGACCAAGTGGAGTAACTAATTGCCCCTTGGCTTGTGTTGTTTTTGTAAAAAGTTATTGTGTTGGCAACCAAATCACAGGCAACTCCAATTAAGTCGCCATCGGTGTAGGACGCACCGTAAGAGGTTTGAGAACCATTTACAACTTTATCTCCATTGTCGTAATACTCGACACCATTAGTTCTTGTGCTGTCATTAACTCCCATCCTACAAGACGCACCTGAAATTCCTGTGGCAGTAAATTCAAAATAGTATTTTCCAGATGTTAGAGCAATTGTTGACCACGCCCCGCCGCCACCCGACACTCCTGTTGCTACGGTCAAATTTCCATTTGAAATAATAGTTGGTGATGTGGCACTCAACGGGTTCATAACAGCATAGTTAGCCGCAGTCGCACTGGTCAGCGTAGGCACATCGGTTGTACTATCGTAGGTGCTCCCTGCGGTCACGGAGATGTTGTTGGTTGTCCAAGTGTTGCTGTTGCCACTAAAGTCGTTGCCAAGAGTGGCTGCGCTTGCGTTGTTGGTGAACGGCAGGTAGAAGCCATTAGTGCCGTATGTGCCTGAATACTTCTTAGGCAGCCATTGGTTGTATGGGCTGAACGCACCAAACGATGATGGGGTCAGGGCTTGTCCGTCAATGAAGTTGACTTCTGCCATGTAGCCGTCAAAGTATGAAGAGGTGTATTTACCTATGTTTTGCGTTTGAGCAGCATTGATAAAACTTTGGTAATTTAATGTTGGATAAGCCGCATTAGAAAACGCAGTGATGCGTTGACCATTAAGATACAAACGCATTCTTTCTGTGCTTGTTGCGTTTGTAGTATCCCAAACCGCAACAATGTGATACCAAGCCGCAGGGTCACGAAATACTTGCGTTGTTCTTAGAATGTAATCAGTTCCTGAGTTATATGTCTCAAACTGAAGCACATCATTGTAAAAATATAAATTACTGTCTTGTGTGCCTCCATTACCAGCCCAAAGCAATGGAAAACTACCGCTTGAACTAAGAGTTCCACGTTTTACCCATCCACTATAAGTAAAAGTTGTCAATGAGCCAGCACTTGCAGGAGTCCGATTTAAATAAGCAGATGCACTAGACCGAAACCGTAGGCTGCGGGTGAGGCTGTACCCGCCATCATCCCCTAATAACAGAGGGTTTGCATTAAGAGTCATTTAACATCCGTAATAAGTTTAGCTGTAATGCGTGTAGCACTCTCGACATAATAAGCAAGAACATCCACAGCATTAGCTGTTGTTGTTAAACTAGGAGCTGTACCTCCTGAGAACTTCCAAGAGCTTCCATACGCTAATGTACGACTTCCTGTTGCGTCCTGAGTAATGGTGATGCTTCCATGCTGCCCTGCTGTTAGGTTGGTAGGCGAAGCTAATGTTCTATTCCCTGCCAATGTTACAGAGAAGTTGTTTCCTGTAGCAAAGTTAGGTGTAATTGTTGCGCCATCGGTTAGAGCAGAAACAGTGCCACGCTGTGCTGCTGTAAAGCTCTGAGCCACATCTGTCTTAGCTGTGTCTACATCGTAAGCCTGTACATCTGTACCAATTGCAAGGCCAAGGTTTGTCCTTACTGTTGACGCAGTAGCGGTCAGTTCAGACAGGTTGTTGGCAGTCAGTAAATATGAACCACCTGATACATAAGCAGCAACCCAAGCAGACCCAGTGTACAAACGCATCTCAGGCACTACAGTGTTGTAGTACAGTGAACCAGCCAGCAGTGCATTGCCATCATTGTCTAATGTCGGGTTACTTGCTTTAGCGCCAAGGTAGCGATCATCAAAGGAATCATACGCAGCTAGCGTAGCATCTCGTGCAGCTTCAGCAGCAGTCTGCGCTGTCTCTGCACCAGTTTTTGCTGTGGCAGCAAGACCAGCCTGAGTTGTCGCTGTACCTGCGCTAGTAGATGCAGCTTGTGCATGATACTTAGCAGAGAACTCGCCACCAGCTACAGCACCTGAAGTCTTGGTTGCCCAGTCATTTGCCAAGATAGCTGAAGCAGCGGCATCACTTGCAGAAGAAGCAGCAGAAGCAGCACTGCTACCATCAATAACTAAATCCCATTTTGCAGAGTCTGCGTTAGTCGAAATAGGCGTAGTGCCTGACGATGTATGCGCTGTGTTAACACGGTAAATACTGCTATTACTAGCGTCTTTAACCAGGTCACGCACTGAGTACGATGTACCTGCTGCCCAGTTACCACGCCAGTTACCAATGTCTTCACCAACAGTTGGATTACCCAAGCTGTCAAAAGCCAGTGTTTTACCAGCACGACTGGTTTTACTTGGCAGCACCATGTTAATGTCTGTTGGATCAGTAACAGGAGCTTTAAGTCCACGCTCTGCTTTCTCATCAGTCTGCTGACTAAAGATCACCAAGCTGTCAAACTCATCATTCAGCGAGTTGGCAAACAAGTCACCACCAGTAACAAAGTCTGTTGCTCTTTCAATGGCACGATTGCCAACAAGCGTGATGTTGTTTCCTGCTGTTGCAGCCACAACCAAAGTTACAGAGCCTGTGCCGTTTGCGTTAATCGTAACGGTATAGTTTGTTGTCAGAGTCAACAATGTGCTATCTTTGTAGACAGCAATGTCAGTGTTTGCTAAGATTTCAAAGCTGAAGCTATATGGCCCAACCCCCGCCGAACCTGTATAAACAATACGGCGAGTTACATCAGATATAGGATATGTCATTATTTAGCTCCTTTGCCAAATTCATTGAGTCTTTGTGCTTTGTCTTCAATGCGTTGTTTAATGTCTGAACCATATTTACTGTTATCAATCAAAAGCTTTTTAGAAACCTCAAAGACATCACTAAATGTTTTGCTAATCATGTTCTGGTAGACAATCAACGGTTGCTTGTTATTGTCTTCTTTAATCATCTTTATCACTGATCTTACTTGATCTTCTAATTTTAATTCATCGTTAGCAATTTTCAACATTGCATAGTTTTCTTCCGCTGTTAGCTTTGTGCTTGCAGAAATACCAGTTTTTGGATCTTTCATGCTAATTTGTCTAGTTGGCATGGAGATGTTGGCATTAAGCTGGATAAGCGCTTGATCAACATCAGACTGCTTTCCTTCTCTCATCCGCAATGGCGACCATGAATACTCATGCGATACAGGTTCTGACCAAATGTTAGACACTGGTGGCAAGTCTTCAGACAAGCCAGGAGTCTCAGATTTCCACTTGTTTACAGCATCCATCAATCCCTTGATACCAGCAGGTAAATTTGGATCTGCTTGGTAATCACGGCGCAATGGATCTACCTTTTCTTTTGCGCTTGTAACCAGTCCTGACAATGGCTCAATAGATTTAATGGCAACTGTTGTTCCGATCTTGGCAATACCATTCAGAATTTCTACAAGATGTTGGCGACTGTTTGGAACATTGCCACCAAGCAAAGTAGTAATGTTGCTAACACCAGTCAGGAATGGGTGTTCAAGCATATAGTTGCCAATACCGAACACAAGACCACCAGCCAATGCATTTACACGACTATCATCATCTTCATATCTAGCATAGTCCACATAGTCAGCAGACATACCCATCAAGGCCCCAACAGGCTCCATGCCTTGATAGCTTAAATAAACTTTACCAGCATAGTTTCCAGAACCAAATTTAACCATGCCAGGGAATTGAGAAAAGTCTTGACGGACATCTTCTGGAATTCCACTTACATCAAATACAAAGCTATATGGCTGCCATCCTTGGCGCTCCATTGCTTGTCGTGTCCCCTTGTCGCCAGGGCCAGATCCAGTAATAACATTGTTTGTAGCCATTTGGCTAAAGCCATAGATAGCTGCGCTGCCAAGACCAACCTTGGTCATAGCCATATCAGCTTCTTTTCCACCTTGCTTCATTGCAGAATAGAATGAACTCGTAAATGGCGCAAACGGTGTACGACTTATACTTTCACCCATCACATTGACAGGCGTAGCAATAAATGGCAATTGTGTACGCAATGCAAATCCAGTTGCCGTATTGGGTGTAATTGCAGATTGCAACTTACCAGCAGTACCTTCAAGCTTTTGAGTAAATGTTCCTATTTCTGCTAATCCAGTAATGTAATCAGGTGGGTCAAGCAAGAACTGATCTATTGCATCTGTTTTCGCTTTTAATGCATTTGCTACAGAATCGCCACGTTTTAATGCTTCATCGTAGGTATTAATACCTAGTCTAGAAGCTTCAGCAGCCAACTCATAAGTATAGTTAATTCCCTTAAAGAACTCATCTGCTGACATTAATGAACGACCAGGTAATGTTGTTACATAGTTTATTGCTTTTACACCAGCAGACAACAAAGATCCATCAGCCTTGTAGTTCAATAGCTCCATGCGTGATTGCTGTCTTGCAATCTTAGTTGGATCAGACCATCCTTTAGGCACACCATTAACAAAGGCATGGGACATTAACTGCCATGCATTACTTACAGCCGTAGAAGTAGATGCCATCATTGCTGGCACTTCAAGCAACTGATAGCGATCATCACCGCCAAGACCAATTCCTTGGCGTAATGCGCCTACTCCAGAAGCAACAGTACGTTCAACTAAACGATATGGTAAAAATATAGTGTTGCTTAAAGCATTCTTGATCTGTGTGCCAGGACGAGACAAGATACCATTTACATAGACAGTAAACATCTTTTCCCAAGGATTGCCTTGAGCCATGCTCTTAATAAGATTTGCTTTACCTTCAGGTGTTTTCAGATCTTGATAGGCTTGAGCAAACTTAACAATGTCTGTCTCGTTGCCAAAGTTTTCGATGATGGTTGAAATGTCAACAGCGCCATCACGAGGCATACGCATTACAGCCAAAGACTGGGCTACATTGGTTTGATAGCCTTTAACGCTTTGTTGTAGCAAGTTGTGGAAGTGAATGGTCTGAGCCATTTCTGCCAACTCAGTTGGAGTAGCAGATCCATCAGCCACCTTTGCAGCAAGTCCATCCAAGTGCTTTGCACTGGCAACCATAGCATTTAATGCCTTGTAGGTATTCTCAGGGCTTACTTGAAGCTTACCGCTGGTAACTTCATCAATAAACTTAGGGCCGATACCAGCCCCTTCTGCTGCTATACGAACATCATCAAATGTGATTGACTGGGTTTTGATACCAGCCATGTTGTTCATGGTTTCAATGGTTGATTTAATGTCTTCCGTTGTCTCCATCTTTGGTAGATTAAACGCAGTTGTTGGTGGAACTTCTAATGCTGGATCTGTAGTAGCACGGATCTTTTGCACTTCAGCACGTTGACTAGCAAACGTTTCAGGCGTAATTGCTGGATCAGCAGTAGCTTGTATTTTTGCAGCAACCTTTGCTTCAGTCTTGCTTGTTGTAACACCAGCGTTGATTGCTGCTTTTGCCGTATCTTCTACAGCAGCAGCAGTGGCAGCGGCTGGGCTAACAGGAGGAACTGGTGGTTTACGAATGTCAACTCCACGCAGCTTCTTTACTATCTCACCAATAACCTCACCACGACCACCAGCAAGCTGTACGCCTTCTTCCATTGGCATTGGAGTAGCACCGCTTTCTAAAGCTGTTTCTACCACTGGAACAGATGCCAATTGCTCACGCTGCTTCTGATCAACCATGTCTTGGTTCATCTCATCAAGCCTAAGATCAAGTTGTTGGATTGCCATTATTTTGCTTCCTTAACCAATGATTTGGCTTTCTTAACAACGCCTTTACCAATTTGCACTGCTGCTTGTCCACCTGGTAAAACATCTACTGCACCAGCAACAGTAGAAATCCCAGCGTTTACAAAGTCACCACGCTTTGCAAACTCTAATCCTTTTTGCACTTCTAATGCGCCTTCTTCAACATACATGGGAAGCATTGCTGTTCCAACGGCTGTTCCAATACCAGGAAGCATAGCCAAAGCGTCTACAAGTCCTAGATTAAGTGGGAAATTACTGCTTGGGCCGCCAAGAAAAGATTGGGCATTTTGACGAGCTTTGTAACGATCTACGCCAAGGCTTTCTAAAATGGACTGCAATTTATCAGAAGCAACTTGCTTCATAGTTGGGTCAAAAGATTCCATCCTAGCTGCTGGATCAGGCGTATAAGCAGACTCAGGCAAATTACGAGAACCAACCTCTGCAAGCTGAATAGCTCCAGTATCTTGCGCTGGTGCTTGTTCAACAATAGGTTCAGGGGCTGGGTAGTACACACTATCCCAGTCTTTACGGAGTTCTCGTTCTAGACTCATAGGTTATCCTGATAGTCTTTTTTAGCTTTATTTAAAAGCTTAACTTCATCACTTGACAAGCCTTGAACTTTAGAAAAGTCAATTTGATCAAGCGGTAAATTTGGTTTAGATTTTTTAGTTTTCTCAAAAAAGCTATCTACTTTTCTTTCGGCTTCTGTTCTTTTCGCTTGTTTATCAACAACAATTTTGTCAGTTGAATAGCTTTCTATAGCAGCTTTAGAAGCTTCAGCAGGGGTTTGATATCTTAGGACTCCAGTAGCTGGATCTTTTATTTGCGTTTGCAATTGAGCTTCAAAGCGTGTTTGTAAGTCTTGTGCTTTTTTAATCTTGTCAGCAGATGGATTCATTGTGATACCAATCAATCCAGCTTCATTATTAAGAGCTTCTTTGGACTTGCGGTAGCTTTCATCTACTGTTGATCTAGCAAGTGACTCGTATTGAGAACGACTTAGTTTTCCCAAATACGGAGTTAGCTGATCCAGTCTTGTAATAGATCCACGTTTAATTTGCTCATATAAACTTACTTCTAGCACTGGATTTGGAGCAGCCTCTTTGGGCTTCATCAATTCTTGTGCAGTAGTCAAATTCATTTGATCAGTAAGAACCAACTCTGTAATAATTTCTTTTCTGCGTTTTGGAGTTATATTTGGCTGCAAAAATTCAATAGTTAATACATTGCCTTTAACTCTATTTTGATCTTTTGTCTCAGCAGCAATATCATCATTTAATTTTTTAACATCACTAACAGATTTCATTTGCTCTGTTCGGATATTGTTTTTTGTATCTCTATCAAGGCTGTTATAGATGCCTGTAAGTTCACCAAGATCTCCCTTTAGCAATTTTTGTGTAGCAACACCAGTAGTTGGCGCAAATGTTGGGTCAGAAAGTTTTTCTAATACAGCGCCAACTTTAGCTTTACTTACAACCTTGTAAGCCTCAATAGCGTACTTGTTACCACCAGCCAAAAGAATGCTAGATTTGTTTGTAAATGGCTGAATTACATTCTGCAATACAGACTCAAGCTCATCAGGTGGCATACCAATTGCCGTATAAGCCTTGATAACATTTTCGATCACTGGCTTAATGTTTATTAATCCTTGTTCTTGTTCTGCTGAATAAAAAAGCTCACGATTCTTTTGGTCAACTTTTAATGCTGATGCATAAGCAGTGTGACCAAGAGTAGCCATGGACGCACGATACTTAATAGATGTCTCAGGATCAAGTGCTGTCAATACACTCACTGTGCCATCAATGTCATCACGCAGATCTTTCTTCAGCTTTTCAGGATCTACTTCTCCACCCGATTCAATCTGAATCAAACGCTCAGACAACCTGTTTTGAAAAGCAACTTGTAGCTCATTACCTAAAATACTAGCAGATGCTTTGTTGTAAGCCTCAGTAAATATGGTTCCTGCACCCTCTACTTTTGGCATTACGCCAGTAGTCTTTGCAATTTCTAGCTGTTCTTTAGATGGAGGTAAATCTATTGCGTATTTCAACCCAGCTTTTTGTGCAGCAGTAGCAGCTTGATCGTTAAAAAACGAGGTCATCTTGTCAAGCTGATTGCTTAGATCTGAATAGCCCTGTATTTGCGCTTGTTGTAGCGCAGTAGATAGCCGTGGCAGATCAGCGTATTGAACGCCTGAGTTTTCGTAACGAGGTAAATCAGCCATTATGAAGTTCCTGATGGCGTTCTGTTTCTACTAAACATCATGTATGACGATCCAGCTTGTCCAACAGCTTTAAATAACGCCATACGATCTGTTGTTTCAGCAGCAGAGTATAGAGATTGAGACTGAGCCAAACCACCAGCAAGAGCCATATCAGCATTTTCTTTAGTGATCTCTATTTCTTTACCAGCACGGACAGC